>RCUH01000222.1_pt1 | contig 75210 bp, 73 predicted proteins | sample 2166191 | NCBI WGS metagenome assembly RCUH01 (sample SAMN09932848, study PRJNA488358) | compost metagenome | feature: garden; material: soil; isolation source: compost soil in an enriched community after 214 h of incubation | place: Germany: Experimental Botanical Garden Goettingen | collected... | reverse complement strand
ATCCACGGTTGCATCAAAAGTTTCAAAATCACTCAAACAATAATCGCAGGAATTGCAATTGCCATCGTGTTTTTCTCCAAAATATTCCATCAAATATTGTCTTCTGCATTTTTGCATTTCGGCAAAGTCAGACATTTGTTTTAGCTTTTGAAGCATCAAGTCGGATTGCTCTTCATTGCCTTCTACCATTGCAAATCTTCTCAACTTTATAACATCAGCAAATGAATAAAACAAAATCGCTTCACTCGGCAAACCATCTCGTCCGGCTCTTCCCGTTTCTTGGTAGTAACTTTCGATATTTTTCGGCAAATCAGCGTGCATCACAAAACGGACATTACTCTTATCGATTCCCATCCCGAAAGCAATCGTAGCAACCATTACCCGTGTTTTATCCTTCAAAAAATCTTCCTGAACCTTCGCACGTTCAATTGAATTAATTCCAGCGTGATAAAATGCGGAGTTGATACCATTTTCTTTCAGATTATTAGACATTTCTTCTGTTCCTTTTCTCGATAAACAGTAAATAATTCCCGAGTCGTTCGGATGTTCATTGAGATATTGAATGATATTTTGAAGAACGGATTGTTTTGGCTGAACAAAATATTTGATATTGGCTCTATCAAAAGAAGAAACCAAAACCAAAGGCTCTTGAAGGTTCAGTTGTTTTATGATGTCTTTCCTCGTAATTTCATCTGCACTTGCCGTCAAAGCGATGATTGGAATTTCTGAAAATTGCTTTTTTAATCCATTCAAAAACAAATAATCCGGACGAAAATCGTGACCCCAATGCGAAACGCAATGCGCTTCATCTACTGCAAAAAGTGAAATATTGACGTCATTCAGCAACTTTAAAAATGCGCCATTATCCGAACTCAATTTTTCGGGAGCAACATATAAAAGTTTGAGTTTTCCGTTTTTTAATTGATTTAAAGTCTCATTTTGTTCAAAGACACTCATCGAAGAATTGATGTACGAAGCAGAAATTCCGTTCACGCGCAAAGCATCAACTTGGTCTTTCATCAACGCAATCAATGGAGAAATCACAATGGCAGTTCCTTCCAAAACCAACGCCGGAATTTGATAACAAAGTGATTTTCCACCTCCAGTCGGCATCAAAACAAACGTATCTTTTTTCGAAATTACATTTTCAACCGCGTTCGCTTGCTCGAGTCTGAAATTGTCGTAACCGAAATATTGCTGTAATATTTCTTTGGGAGATTTCATAGAATTTGTGTTTTAGTAAAAATAAGGAATTGTGATTAAATTTAAAAGTGGTTTTTATTTCGTCGGCAAAAGGAGTGTTTCTATCGGTAAAGTTTTCAAAGCGTAGCAACGTACGATAATTTTGATAAAAAATTAAAAGATATGTCATTAATTACACCACTCATTTGGATTCTCATTGTCGCTCCATTTATTGTTTTAGCCGTTTTCAGGTCAGAAAAGGTCAATCTAAAATATTTAGGATTGTTCGTCCTCTATTTTTTAGCGGATTCTTACATTCAGCATTTGTCGAAACTCTATTTTGATTTGGAGTTTATAGGATTGAAATTTGCCTGGATTGGTAAAATTTTGAGTTTGTCTTTTGCTCTGATTGTTATTTTTTCTGTTTTAAAAAAAGATAGAGAAGAGATTGGATTTACGACAAAAACAAATTCAAAAAGTCAGGTGAAATCCGGAGTTTTAATTTTTCTGGGGTTTTTGGCTTTCGATTTTCTCTTCAAACTAATTTTGTTTCCGAAAGGCGGTGATTTCGATTTAGAAACTTTTGCTTTTCAAATGACAATGCCTGGTTTGACGGAAGAGTTGGTTTTCAGAGGGATTTTATTTTGGCTCTTGGACAAAGCTTTCGCACCGAAATGGAACTTCAAAGGCATCAAATTCGGTTGGGGATTTGTCATTATCACCATACTTTTTGCGGAAGCGCACGGCGTGATGCTTACAGAAAATTATGAATTCAAGTTTGACCTCATTACCATTCTTTATTTAACAGTCATTTCTTCTCTCAGCGTCGGGATTTTGCGTAAACTTTCAGGGAATCTTATTTTTCCAATTCTGGGACATAATGCAATTAACACGATGAACGCCATCATTAGAATTTTGTAGAAACCATTAATCAAAACAGCTTCAAAAAACTATCTTTGGAGCTGTTTTTTCAATTAAAAATTATGCAAAAAATATCTTCAAATTATTTTACCCAACGCATAGGTGAATTTGATTTTGAACAATTTTACACCAAACAAAAAAGATTGATGTTTCATTCTTTAATGTGGTTGAGTTTTGCTTTTTTGTTATTCTTAAGTTATCGATTGGCTTATCAGCTCACGTATTTCAACAGTTTCATCCTGACACTTCGGATGTGCGTTGTCAATATGATTGTTTTCTATATTTTCTTCTATCTGCTTCTGCCAAAAATTCTAAAACTATCATTCGGGTTTGCAACCTTTTATTTGATTATCAGTTTCCCTTTATTTGTAATTGTTTGGTTGCTTTCTACTTATCTTTTTTCTATTATTTATCACAATCTTGGATTTGAAATTTTAGATGGAGAATTGAAAGGTGTGATTACGGCAAGTGCAAGCCAAACTTTTTGGGAAGCCATTTCTTTTAGTAGAATAATTTCTCAGGCGATAATCTTCATTTCGCTTTTGTCGCCTTTCTTTTTTGTTAAAATTTTATTTGAAATTTCTAAACTTTACAGCCGAACCATTAAGATTCAAAATCAAAAAAATCTGCTGGAAATTCAAAATATCAATATTGAAAAAGATTTTTTGAAATCTCAGCTCAATCCACATTTTCTATTTAATACTTTGAATAATTTATACAGTTTGAGCCTTAAGAAAGACAATGCGGTTCCTGAAGTGATTCTCAACCTTTCCGACACGATGAGTTATACTTTGTACGAATCGAACAGCGAAAAAGTAGAATTGTGGAAAGAAATAGAATTTGTTAAAAACTATTTCGAGCTCGAAAAAATGCGTTATTCTGCTGATAAAAAAATTCATTGCGAATTTCCTACTGAGACAGATTGTAAAGGTTTAAAGATTGCTCCGCTTTTGACTTTCACCTTCATAGAAAATGCTTTTAAATATGGTTTAAAATCAAAAGAATCAGCTTTCTTGAATCTTAAAATAAAGATTGAAAACGGAAAGTTTATTTTTGTGATAGAGAATGATTTCGAGGAAAACAAAACCAAAAATATTCACGGAGGAATCGGAATAGAAAATGTACGTAAACGTCTCCAGTTAATATATCCGAACGATTTTCAGTTAGAAATTATCGATTCACAAAATGTTTTCTGCGTGCAGTTAACAATCAATTTAATCAAATAATGGAAAAAATAAATTGCATCATTATCGATGACGAACCACTTGGAAGAGACCTTGTAGAATCGTTTGCCAAAGAAATTTCTTATCTCAACATTCTGGGGATTTTTGAAAACCCTTTGACAGCTTTATCTTTTCTGGAAGAAAATCCCGTCGACCTTGTTTTTAGTGATATTGAAATGCCTAAAATCAATGGTTTGGATTTCCTTCGAACATTAGAAAATCCGCCTGTTTTTATTTTTATTACGGCTTATCGGGAATTTGCTTTAGATGGTTTTGATACAGGAGCAACAGATTATTTGGTAAAACCGGTTCGTTTTGACCGGTTTTTAAAAGCAGTACAAAAAGCTAAAAATCACATCGATTTAAAGAAAAATTCTTCGAATTTACAAAATGAAAATGACAAAATTTTTATAAAATCTGAAGGGAAAATTATCAAAATTTTGTTATCAGAAATTTTATATATCGAAGCTCAAAGCGATTATTTGAATTTGATGACGACATCGGAAATCTATTCGACCCAAATGACACTTACCTTAATGGAAGAGAGTTTGCAAAACAGAAAATTCTTTAGAGTTCAGCGGTCATTTATTTTGAATCTTGATTTTGTAAGAAGTATCCACGGAAATATGGTGGAATTGTTGAACGGAAAATCTATTTCTGTTTCCGTTAATAAAAAGGAAGAACTTTGTAAATTGTTGGGGATGTGATTTCTTAAAATAAAAAAAGCGAGAAAAAAATTCCCGCTTCTAATTTATGCTTTTAAATTCAATCTCAGTTCCAATTCATCGAGCTGTTCATCAGCAATCGAAGCCGGAGCATCAATCATTACATCTCTTCCTGAATTATTTTTCGGGAAAGCGATGTAATCTCGAATCACTTCGTTTCCATCAAGGATTGCAACCAATCTGTCAAATCCGAACGCCAAACCACCGTGAGGCGGAGCGCCGTATTTGAAGGCGTTCATTAAGAATCCGAACTGTGCTTCTGCTTCTTCTTTTGAGAATCCTAACAAGTCAAACATTCTGGACTGTAAATCTTTATCAAAAATTCTGATAGAACCACCTCCAATTTCGTTTCCGTTCAAAACCAAATCGTATGCGTTGGCTCTTGCCTTTCCTGGGTCGGTTTCTAATAAATGGAAATCTTCAGTTTTTGGAGAGGTGAAAGGGTGGTGCATTGCGTGGTATCTTCCGGATTCTTCGTCGAATTCTAACAACGGGAAATCGACCACCCAAAGGGGTGCGAATTCGTTTCCTTTTCTTAATCCAAGTCGGTTTCCGAGTTCCATTCTCAGAGCAGAAAGTTGCGTTCTTACTTTGTCTGCGTTTCCGCTCATTATAAACATTAAATCTCCTGCTTTTGCTCCAAATTCTTCTGTTATTTTCTTTAAATCTTCTTCAGAATAAAACTTATTGACAGACGAAGTTACAACACTATCATTCTGGAATTTAATCCAAACCAATCCTGTTGCACCAATTTGTGGACGTTTTACCCAATCCACCAGTTCGTCTATTTGCTTTCTGGTGTAATCTGCGATTCCTTCAACATTGATTCCGACAACCAATTCTGCTTCGTCGAATATTTTGAAATCTTTTCCTTTTGTTAATTCATTCAGTTCGTGAAATTCCATTCCGAAACGGATGTCCGGTTTGTCATTTCCGTATTTTTGCATCGCATCGGCGAAAGTCATTCTTGGGAAATCTCCGAATTCGTTTCCTGTGATATCTTTCAAAAGAACTTTTGTCATTCCTTCGAAAATATTCATAATATCTTCCTGCTCTACAAACGCCATTTCGCAATCGATTTGGGTGAATTCCGGCTGTCTGTCGGCTCTCAAATCTTCATCACGGAAACATTTCACGATTTGGAAATACCTATCCATTCCCCCAACCATCAACAACTGCTTGAAAGTTTGCGGAGATTGCGGAAGGGCATAAAATTGCCCCGGATTCATTCTGCTCGGAACCACGAAATCTCTCGCACCTTCAGGAGTAGATTTAATGAGAACCGGCGTTTCAACCTCGATAAATCCCTCGTCTGAGAGATAATTTCTCACTTTCTGCGCCATTTTGTGACGGAAAATCAGTTTATCTTTCACAGGATTTCTTCTGATGTCAAGGTATCTGTATTTCATTCTCAATTCTTCGCCACCGTCGGTTTCGTCTTCGATAGTGAAAGGCGGAAGTTGAGATTCATTTAAAATTATAAGATTTTCAACTAAGATTTCTACGTCGCCCGTATCAATCTTTGGGTTTTTGGAAGTACGCTCGATAACGGTTCCTTCTACTTTGATGACGAATTCACGGCCGAGTTTTTTAGCGGTTTCCAAAAGTTCTTTGGAAGTTCTATCATCGTCTAAAACCAATTGTGTGATGCCGTAACGGTCTCGCAAATCTATCCAAATCATAAAACCTTTGTCGCGGATGGTTTGTACCCAGCCGGAAAGTGTCACTTTTTCATTCAGATTTTTCAGCGTCAGTTCGCCGTTTGTGTGTGTACGGAACATAAAAATTTAGTTTAAAGTTAAGAGATTCAAGGTTTAAGGTTCAAGATTGTCAACTTGGAATGGTTGAACTTAGAACTTTGAATTTTCGTGTGCAAAGATAATAATATGTATAATAAATGAACGGATTATAAACATAAATGTTGATGATTGGTTCATTAACTAAAAATCTTGGCGAAGCGCGTGAGGGATATTAGTGGATATCCTTTTTTTGGCGGATGGAATTTGCGGATGGGAAAAAAGATAGTAACCCTTCGACAGGCTCAGGATAAACTACTAGCCCGGTCCGAGCGGTGGGAAAAGCTTTGGCGAGGGACACGCCCCAATTGTTGGTAGTCTCGGAAAATTGTTGTAATTTAGTGGAAATCAAATATTTAATTATTATGGGAAGAGGAGATCAAAAATCTACCAAAGGAAAAATCGCGCGAGGAAGTTATGGAAAATCCAGACTTAGAAAAGCCTCGAAACCTGTAGTAGCAGCGGAAACGCCGGTAAAAGAAAATGCAGAGCCAAAGCCAAAAGCGGCGAAAGCGAAGGCTGAAAAGACAGTTGAAACTGAAGAAAAATAAAAAATCGGGCTCGTAAATTTTACGAGCCCGATTTGTATTTGTAGTCTAATCTTTTATTTTCCGAAAAGTCCGCCTAGCAATCCGCCAAGTCCGCCTTGCTCAGATTGTTTTTGATTTCCGCCGCCTAGAACGCTTCCAAGAATGTCGCCTAATCCGCCACCTTGCGATTGCGTTGCGCCACCAAGTACGCTTCCCAAAATGTCACTCAAAGGATTGTTGGATGCCTGCGCTTCCTGAGCAGATCCGCCGAGGATTCCGCCAAGCAAATCTCCCAATCCACCGCCAGAAGTGACGTTGTTGGCTTGCTTTTGCTGACCGATGTAGCCCATAATTACCGGAGCCAACATTGCAAGAACAGGTCCGATTTTGTCCATAGAGATTCCTGTGTTTTGAGAAAGTTGGTTTTCTACTGTTGCTTTTTCGCCTCCGAAAATGTGGCTTAGGATAGAGTCGCCTTCCTGCTCTCTATCAAGTGCTTGTGCAGGATTGTTTAAGATGCTTCCGTCGTGGTGTTTGTCGAGGGTTGCATTCAACTTGTCTGCTTCGTCGGCGTTTTCTGATTTTTTCTTCAAATAGCTGATGACCAAAGGTGCTGCAACTATCAAAAGTGCGATGATCTGGTTTTTGCTGATCCCGAATTTGTTCTCAGCTTGCTCTGCAACCTGGTTGCCTGTACTTCCTGTAATAAGGTCTAGTAATCCCATAATTTATGTTTTTTTCTTGTAATCAAAGATAAAAAATTTGATTACATCTTTCTTATTTCTGCCAAAGAATTTTTTTCTTTTCTAAGTTTTAAAAATTCGAGACAGTTGTTGTACATAAAATCTGATGTGTCGGCAGGTGTTTTCTCATCAAGATAATATTCCAGAACGCCCACATTCTCGTTCATCCAAGGGAAAAGATAATAGGACAAACCGCCTTTGTGGGATTTTTCTTTGTCGAAGTTTTGACCTTGAGGTAATTTTGAAACTATAAAAAAGCTTAATAGATAAAATATCGGTACACAGAAAACCGAAAGTGACATTGCTTTGCAAATTTTAGGCTGAGAGATTTTGATATTAATTAATCCTTCAATAATGAAAAATACAAAGAACAGATAAGCGTTCAAGAAGAAAACGTAATTGTCTGAGACGTTATATATAGTTGCAAATCCGAAAGGAAGCAGAAAACTTAAAAGATAAAACAGATTTTGAGAGTTTTTTAACGCTCTTATTTTCTTGAAAATAATGACAATTGCAGGAATAATAAAAATCCAAAAGTTATAAATCAAATAACCTACTGCCACTGCTATGTCTTTTGCAAAGCCGGAAATCGATTTTTGTAAACTGCCTTCAACCCAATTTGAATTGCTGGAACCATAAACGGAAGCGGTCTCATAACCATTAATATACGCCAGGAAATATAATCCAAAAGCCAATGCAAAGAAGATCGTAATGCTTGGCAAGATATTGATTTCGTAATTTTTATAAGAACTAAAACAGAGAATCAACCAAGCTGGAATCAACATCATATTCTGAACGTGAGCCCATAAGGATAATCCTAAAACCAAACTTACAAGAAAGAGAAATTTAGGATTTTTGGCTTCTAAAAACTTGATGCTTAAATAAATGTATAGCGCAATCCAAAAGCTGTTGAACGTATAAACCTCAATGATCTCTGTCTGTTTCCAAAACGTGAAACTAAGGGCAAATATCAAAGTTCCCAAATAAGCAAAAATCTCTTTTTTGAATTTCAGTTTCAATCCAAAAAACAAAACCATCAAGGTCAAAACCGAAAAAATCAGATTGAAAAACCGTGTCGCCGGAATAGAATCCAATCCAAAAAGGTTTTTGAATCCAATCAGAAAATTAGTGTAAAGAAACTTACCGAAAACTGTAGTATTGTCTGTAAATTCATTTATTTCTGCAATGTTTACAAAGCCTAAAGCATCACCAAAAGGGACTTTTTTAAAACTAAAAAACCAGTAGAAGAAAAATAAAAACGCAAAAAACAGAACGCGGTAAAGATGCCTCATCCAAATTTAATTTTTAAAAATCGGAACATTGCTACAAGCTTCCCCAAACATCAAAGATTTAACAAGCGGTTTCAGTTGTTCCACCAATTCCACGTAAGCATTGTTCGGAATCGATTCGTCGCTACAACCCTTTACCAGAACACGTTTGTCTCTCAGTTCAGAAAAATCATAGGTTTGAATGGCGTTGTGCATCAGCAAAACTTCCAAATCCTCACGGTTTCCGAAAACTACTTTTTTTGCAGGATCAGTCACTTTAGAAGTAATTAAGAAATATGCCCAAAGCGGAATAATCACATCCTCCGAGCAATAGATGTAAACATAAGCATCTTTATAAACCTCTGCATCAATATTCGCAATTTTTTCACGGAAGTCTTTTTCCTTCAAAATCATCCCCTCCCAAAGGAAATCCTTGATGTCGATTCCCAATCTTTTCCCCTTCGGATACAGGTCGGTAATATCAAAATTCACCAATCCGCTATTTGCAACCTTATTCTTAATTTCAAATTCTTCTGACATTTTTCAAATTTTAATAATTTTTAGGAGCTTAATCCCGCTATCCGCTGTATTTTTTTTTGCCGAAGCTTTTCCCCAAGCAAAAAAAAGGATGTCGCTACTATCGGGGCTATGGGTTTTGTCTTCCAATCAAATTTTGTCAACAATTCCACTTTCTCAATCCTAATAAACCAAAATGATTTATTTTTGTTCAAAGTTAAGAATTTCAAAGAAAAAACTTAATTTTAAAAATCTATCATCCAATCTCTTTTAATCTAAAATCTAACCCTTGAAATATTACATTATTACAGGCGAAGCATCCGGCGATTTGCACGCTTCCAACCTGATGAAGGCCATCAAACAGAAAGACCAAAACGCAGATTTCCGATTTTGGGGTGGCGATTTGATGCAAAAGCAAGGCGGAACTATGGTAAAACATTACCGAGACCTTGCGTTTATGGGTTTTCTGGAAGTGGTTCAAAATCTTGGAACTATTCTCAATAATATCAAAATTTGCAAAAAAGACATTCAGGAATACAAACCAGATATGTTGATTTTGGTGGATTATCCAGGATTCAATTTGAGGATTGCGAAGTTTGCAAAAGATTTAGGAATCAAAGTGTTTTATTATATTTCGCCACAACTTTGGGCTTGGAAAGAAGGTCGCGTGGAAACCATCAGGAAATATGTGGATGAGATGCTCGTAATTCTCCCATTCGAAAAGGATTTTTACAAGAAACACGACATAGAAACACACTTCGTAGGTCATCCATTGCTTGATGCGATTGAAGGCTTGCAACCAGTTGATATTCAAAAATTTAAATCGGAAAATAATCTGAACGAAAAAGAAATCATCGCCCTTTTGCCAGGTTCGCGGAAGCAGGAAGTTACAAAAATGTTGGAATTGATGTTGTCTGTAAGAAGTCATTTCGCTGATTATCAATTCGTCATAGCTGGTGCGCCGAGCTTGGAAAAAGATTTCTACGAGCAATTTGTGGATGCTGATGTTCATTTCGTTTCCAACAAAACTTACGATTTGTTGAGATGTTCTAAAGGCGCTTTGGTAACGTCTGGAACCGCTACTTTGGAAACAGCTTTACTCAATATTCCGGAAGTCGTTTGCTACCGAGGAAGCCGAATTTCCTACGAAATCGGAAAACGATTGATTAAAAACATCAAATACATTTCGCTCGTCAATTTAATTATGGACAAAGAAGTGGTCACGGAATTGATTCAAAATGAATTGAATACGGATAACTTAGTGAAAGAACTCAATAAAATCCTCAACACAGAAAAACGTGAACAAGTTTTGAATGACTATGAGATTTTACGTTCAAAATTAGGCGGAAGTGGCGCGAGCAATAACGCATCGGAAATCATCGTAAACTTGAAATAATGGATAAAATCGAAATACAACTTCAAAAGATAGAATCACTTTTGTCTAAAATTGATGTGACAAATGCGAAACTTTCCAAAGCATCTGTTGGTTGGCACCTTGAACATTTGTTGTTGATTCTGAACAGCAGTTTGAAAGGTTTGACAATGACAAATCCGAATGATTACAATCCGAAATTCAGTCTCAAGAAATTTGTATTTTTAAATTTTGGATTGATTCCGAGAGGGAAAATAAGAGCGCCGAAACAATTTTTTCCTTTGGAAATCCCAACTAAGGAAAGTATTTCGAAATTATTGAATCTGGCAAAAGAAAGATTACAATCAGTAGAAAGCCTTCCTGAAAAATCATTTATCACACATCCGTTTTTAGGTGATTTTGATAAGAAAACCACGCTTAGATTTTTGTGGCTTCACAGCAATCACCATTTGAAAATTGTGGAGGATATTTTGAAAAATTAATTTCTCATAGATTTTGCTGATGAAGCAGTTTTTTACGAATTTAATTTGTAAATTTATAAAAACACAAAATACAGATGAACAAACAACCTTTGCTCATTTTGGTAATCTGTCTCATATTTGGAATTCTGTTTCAAGAGTATTTGATTTTGAGTGAACTAACTGTTTTTGCTTTATTGATTTTTTCTGGTATTGCTTTAATTTCTATCTTTATTAAATCTCCATTTTTCCAGAAAGCAAAATATTATTTTTTAGGATTTTTCTTTTTCTCAATTGGAATTTTTCTGCATCTTCAAAATTCTGATAAACCAGAAATTCCAACTTTAAAAGACAAAGAAAATATTGTTTTTCAACTCAGCAAAAAACTGAACTCGAATGAGAAAAACAGGAGATATTTTGTCGAAATCTTAGCAATTCCTTCAATGGAAATAAAAGATTTCTCGCCAATCAAAACGGTTCTCAGCATTCCGAAAGATCAAAAACAATTGGATTTTGAACATTTTTATGATGCGGAAGTTTACATTCACCAACCGGAAAAAATTAATAATGATTTTCAATTTAATTACAAGAAATATCTCGCAAGACAGGATGTTCATTTGCAAGCCTATTTGCCAAATGACCTTTTAAAAACTGAAAAAACTGCAGTTTCGTTTGCTGATAAAATTCGCCAAACCAGACTTGATATTCTAAACAAAATCAATCAAACGCCACTTTCTCCAAAGATTCAAGAGTTTTTAAAAGGCATTATTTTGTCCGACAGAACCGAGATGGACAAAGAAACGGTTAACGATTTCAATCAAACTGGATTGGTGCATTTGTTGGCGATTTCCGGTTCGCATATGGTCATCATTTTCTGGATGACTTTGTTTGTTTTGAATCAAATTATCCCCGTCAAATTTCGGAAACTTTCAATCATTTTAAGTCTAACTTTGATTTGGGCTTTTGCCATTTTTATTGATTATGGAAGCTCTGTGATGCGAAGTTGTTTGATGATTTCTTGTTACTACATTATGGTTTTGTTGCAACGGAAATCAGACTTGTTGCATTCTTTGGCGTTGTCGGCGTTCGTCCTTTTGATTGTGGATTCCAATCAGTTTTTTGATGTTGGATTTCAATTGAGTTATGTTGCGGTTTTGGGGATTTGGTGGCTCGCGGAACCAATTAAAAAGCTATTTCGAAAACCAAAATATTGGCTGGAAGATTTTGTTTACAGCATCACAGCGATGACTTTCTCTGCTCAGATTGCGACTTTACCTCTTGCTATTTATTATTTTCATCAATTTTCGTTAGTATCAATTTTTGCGAATTTGCTTATCATTCCACTTTCGGAAATTATCATTATTTCATCTTTATTAATGGTAATTGCGATAGCTTTCGGAATGAAATATATCTTAGTTTTCCAGATTTTCGATGCATTTATTCTATATGTTTTGAAAGCAATCCATTGGTTTTCCAGCTTTGAATCTTTGATGAATAAAAATATTTCTTTAAATATTTTGGAAGTTGGCGCGTTGCTTTTTGGAATTTATTTCTTGAAGTTCTTAATCAAGGATTTCTTCAATTTGAAATATTTGCTTCGATTCAGCTTTTGTCTTTTGCTATTTTTCGGATTAAGAATCGGTTTTAATTTTTATAATTTTGAGAAGGAAGAAGTTCTTGTTCATCATTTTTACAAAGACAAGATTATCAGTATCAAGAATAAAGACAAAATTGATTTTTGGATTAATGAAAAAAGGAATGAAAAGAAAATCATAGATTTCGTGATTAATCCATATTTAGTGTCCAGAAGAATTTCCGATTTTGAAATCAAATATTACCCTGAAGATTCAGAAGCTTTTGTTTTTGAGGGTAATAAATTTGAGTTAAAATAGTTTTAGCATTATAAAGACTTTAACCAATTCTTATATTTAATGAAAGACAAAATTTTATTAATATCGTCAGTTTTATTGTTCACTATCGCGATCGCAATGGGTTTCCATCCAGGTGACTCGTCCAAACTTTTACTTTTTATTTTATTATTACTTTTTATTTGTGGATTAAGCATCTCTTTTATGGTTTTTGTCTTGTCGAAAGAGAATTCTAAATCTGCTTTTTCAGAAAGCTTAAAATATTCTTTTGGAATAAGTTCTGTAATTCTGATTCTCGGATATCTTGTTTTCTGTCTTTACCCAATAATTTTTTGATTGATGAAAATCTTTTATAAAATATTAGCATCAGTCTTACTGTTTTCATCAGTTTTAATAACATTTATGATGGGAGCTGTTCTTGCAAGTGAAGGGATCAACATATTCTCACCCTATATTGATACGCGGTTTGCAATACAATATTCTCCGGAAAAATTTGAATTGATAAAGTTAGGTCAATCCATAAAAGATGTTGAAGCCATAGTTGGGAAACCATTACAGATAACTATCGATTCTACAACACAGGAAACTAAATACTCGTACACGGTGGACAGTAAATTACATTTTAATAAAAAAAATGGGGATTTTGCTTGGTATAGATCTGTCGTATATTTTAATGAAGCTGGAAAAGTTATAGATATTCACAAACATTGGGCTTATGATTAAACTTGTTTTGATAAATTAAAAACCCTTTCAGAGTTTGAAACTCTGAAAGGGTTGGATTAATATAATTTTTTCTTTTCTATCTAACTTCCGGAGCAACTTTCTCTCCAAATAATTCAATAGATTTCATCATCACACCGTGTGCAGGATCGCCCACATCCATGTGTCCGATGAATCTCGTTAAACCGAATAATTCTTTCATTTCAGCTATTTTATCAGCAACTTGATTCGGACTTCCGATGAAAAGTGCACCATCTTCGCTTCTTCCACCTTCGTATTGCTCTTTTGTGTATGGTGCCCAACCGCGACTTCTGCCAATTCTATCCATCTGAGATTTGTAATTGAAAAAATATTGGTCGATGTCATTTTGGTCATCACTCACAAATGCGTGAGAATGAATTGCAATCTGCATTTTGCTTTCGTCGTGTCCGGCTCTTAGATATTCCTGTTTGTAAAAATCAATCAAGTTTTTGAATTGTCTTGGCATTCCGCCAATGATGGCAACTATTAATGGTAAACCAAGTTTCGCTGCTCTCAAAACAGATTCTGGCGTTCCACCAACTGCTATCCAGATTGGTAATTTACCTTCGTTATATGCTCTTGGATAAACAGTTTGGTTTTCCATTGGCGCACGAAGTTTCCCAGTCCAGCTTACATTTTCTTCATTATTGATTTTTAATAATAAATCTAATTTCTCTTCAAAAAGCTGATTGTAATCTGACAAATCATAACCCAATAATGGGAAAGATTCGATGAAACTTCCTCTTCCTACGAAGATTTCCGCACGTCCTTTGGAGATCAAATCGATGGTTGAAAAGTTCTGATAAACTTTTACAGGTTCGGATGAACTTAGAACTGTGACGCCACTTGCTAATTTTATTTTTTTTGTAATGCTGGCAGCAGCTGCCAATAAGATTTCAGGTGATGATACAGCGTAATCTTCTCGGTGATGTTCGCCCATTGCGAAAACATCAAGTCCAACCTCATCCATCAGTTTTACTTGCTCAAGGATTTCGTTTAGTTTTACGCTCGCATCTCTATATTTTCCGGTTTTTGTATCGAAAGAAACATCTCCGAACATTCCTATTCCTAATTCCATAATATTCTCATTTTTTGATAAAACAAATTTACAGCTTCAAAATCTTAACAGCATTGATGTAAGATAATTACGATTCGCAATTATCAAAGCCCCAGAAAAATCTGAGGCCAGTTTTGAGATGTTTTTTTAGTGAAAGTTAATCAACAGTTATCATTAATATCATTGACTTCGGGTCAAAAGTTCCGCATCTTGCAAGTCCTTATTTTTGTACAGTGACTTTGGCGTAAATGCTATGAACCAAGCCGTCAGCCACAGAAATTTTCGGAACATAAATATGTTTGATGTCCGCCCAAGTCATCACATTGTTGAAAATCGTCAGCGCTGGAACGATTACATCTGCGCGGTCTTCACGGATTTGGTATTCGTGCATTCTTTCTACCACGGACAATTTTTCCATTTCTTTCAGATATTTTTTGATGACAGTCACCGGCATTGGTTTGCCATCTTTGGTTTTGCTCATCGAAAAAATCTTGTTGATGTTTCCGCCAGAACCGATGGCTACAACCGTTTTTTTACTTTTGATTTTGTCTTTGATCTCATCTTTCATCTCGTCCCAAATCGTTGGCGTTACCAATCCATTTAATAAACGAATGGTTCCAATATTGAAAGAATGCTCATATTGCATCTCATTATTTTCGTAGAAAGTGAGTTCGGTGGATCCACCACCAACATCCACGTACAGATAGGCGAAATCTTTGTCAAGTCCTTCTGCAACGTGATTTTCGTAAATCAAAGTCGCTTCTTCGTCGCCAGTAATGATTTCGATATTAATGTCAGATTGCTCTTTTACAATATCGATGATTTCTTGTCCGTTTTTCGCATCTCGCATCGCACTTGTAGCGCAGGCTCTGTAATGCTCGACTTTGTAAATCTCCATCAATTCACGGAAAATAGTCATTGTTTTGATGACCATTTGTTTTCTTTCTGCGCCAATTTCGCCTTTGCTGAAAACGTCAAAACCTAATCTGAGTGGGATTCTCAGAAGATTCAACTTTGTGAATTCTGGTTTTCCATCACTTTCTTTTACTTCATTGATGAGTAGTCTTGCGGCATTACTACCGATGTCTATGGCGGCGATTATCATTATTTGGGTAGAATTAAAAATTAAATTTAAACTAAATTTTTAGTATTTCTGATTTTTGAGATAATTATATGTTTCAATCTGTGATCTTTTCTGGTCTGCGATATTGCTTTCAACATATTCATTTCTCATATTTTTATCGAGGATTCTTGCTTTTACGTTGTCTTCCAATTGAATCTCCAAAAGTGTTTTCAATTCTTTCTTCAGATTTTTTTGTAAGATCGGCGTTGCGGCTTCTATTCTGTAATCCAGATTTCTCGTCATCCAGTCGGCAGAAGAGATGTACATATTTTCTGCACCTTTGTTGTAGAAGTACATCACTCTGGCGTGTTCCAGATATTCATCCACAATACTGATTGCGTAGATTTTCTTTTTGAATTCTTTCTGATTGATGGCGCAATAGATTCCTCGCACAATCATTTTCACCGTCACTCCAGCTTGTGCAGCGTCATAAAGTTTTTGAATCAAGCTCTTGTCACTCAAAGAATTAACTTTGATGATCATTTCAGCTTTTCGTCCAGCTTTGGCTTCATCAATTTCTTTATCAATATGAGCGATGATTTTTTCTCTCATAAACTGTGGACAAACCATAAGCGTTTTACAACTTTTGAGTGTAACTGTAGGATCGACTCTTGGTTTGTTGAGTGCAGAGAAGATTTTATTAATGTCTGCCATTATTGCTCTGTTGGATGTCATTACCAGATGATCACCATAGATTTTGGCAGTCTTTTCGTTGAAATTTCCTGTGCTGACAAAACCGTATTGAATCGTCTTGTTATGAACTCTTTTTTTGATGACGCACAATTTCGCGTGCACTTTTCGATTGGGGATTCCGAGAAGTACTTTTACGCCTTCCAGTTCCAGTTTGTCTTTCCAATAGAGATTAGACTCTTCATCAAATCTTGCTCTAAGTTCCAGCATTACAGTTACTTCCTTTCCGTTTCTAACGGCGTTGATCAAAGCATTCGCAATTTTCGAACTCGATGCCAATCTGTACGCCGTGATTTGGATTGATTTCACATCTGGATCCATTGCAGCTTCTCTTAATAAATCAATCACAGAATCGTAAGAGTGATAAGGAAACGTGAGCAAAACATCTTTTTTGATGATCACATCTGTCACTCTTTGTTTGTTGGCAAATTCCGGATGGATAAAAGCGGTTCTCTCCACCGGTTTGTGATAAGCTTTGAAAACATCAGGAAAATCCATAAAATGCCTGAAATTATGAATCTTCTGTCCAGGGATGATGCTGTCTTTTTTGGTAAGATTAAGTTTTTTAATCAAAAACTCAAGCAAGGCTTTGTCCATTTCCTTATCAAAGACAAATCTTGTTGGTTTCCCTTTTCGTCGGCTCTTGATGCCTTTTTCTATCTTGTCTGCCAAGGTGGTTTTGATGTCATTGTCAAGATCAAACTCAGCATCTTTTGTCACTTTGAAACAATGCGCCGTAAAATCATCATACCCAAAATATGAAAAAATATGAGGCAAATTATGAATGATGACATCTTCCAAAAGCATCACATCTTTTTGCGTTGGATCTTCTGTTGGTAGCAAAACAAATCTTCCGTTTGCCGTCACTGGAAGTTCGATGATGGCGTATTGGCTTTCGTACTGCCATTCTTTTCTTCGCATCGCAACACCTATGAAAAGACTTTTTTCCCGAAGATATGGCATCGGTTTGTTCTCGTGAAGCAAAACCGGGATCACATTACTTTCCACTTCCTCATCAAAATATTTGACAACAAATTCTTTTTGAGCCTCGGTAAGGTGTTTGTGATCCTTAATGAAAACCTTTTCCTTTGCCATTTCGCGCTGGACATCTTTCCAAGTTCTGTCAAAATCTTCTTGTTGATTAATAACCAACTTGTTGATCTTTTGGAGAATCTTGGAAGGGGCATCATAAAAAGACTCAGCGAATATTTTTTGCTTGAAGTCCATCGCGCGTTTCAAACCGGCAACTCGTACACGGAAAAACTCGTCCAGATTGTTGGAAAATATTCCTAAAAAACGAATTCTCAAATGGATAGGAACACTTTTGTCCATAGCTTCCTGCAGAACTCTGGCGTTGAAACCGAGCCAAGTGATATCTCGCGGATTAAATTCTTGTGGCATTATTGGGTTTTTGATTATCTCAAAAGTAGTAAAATTCATCGTATTAATTTGGGTTCGAAAACTACAATCTTCTTTGGCAAAGCTATGTTTCGGAACTGTAAACTAATTTTTAAATAAGTATGAGTAAAGGTTTTACTGAGGATTTGATAATTAATTTTAAAATAATTAATGCAATTTATAAATTATATTGAAAAATATTATAGATTTGCAACCCTTTTAATTAATTATAAAAAAATGAAGAAAATTTTACTATTACTGTCGAGTGCTTTTTTTATGAGTGCTTACGGACAAAGAACTTGTGGAACTGTTGAAAAAGCAAACGCTAAGTTTGCAGAGAATCCTATAGCAAATGCTAATAAAGAATCACTAAGAAATTTCTTGATCACAAACAATTATTCTCAGAAAAAAAAGGCTGGAGTAATTACCATTCCCGTTGTAGTGCATGTGATTTACAAAAATTCTACACAGAATATTTCTGATGCTCAGATCCAGTCTCAGCTCACGGTTCTTAATGACGACTTTAGAAAACTTAATGCAGATTTTAATGCAGTTGTGCCTTCTGCTTTCAAGCCAAATGCTTCAGATATGGAACTGGCGTTCTGTTTGGCAACTAAGAAACCTGATGGAACCTCGACCACAGGAATTGAAAGAAAGCAAGTCGCTAATAGTTTTAATTTTGATGATAATTATTACAAAAATTCGGGTCTTAGAGCTTGGGATCCTACCAAATATCTTAATATCTGGGTAGGTGCTTTTACGGATGAAGAACTTTTAGGCTGGGCATTGCCTCCAGATTTTGCAGGTGATGAAGATGACGGATTGTGTATTGGATATGAATATTTTGGCACAATAGGTACTGTTGTGGCTCCATATAACAAAGGAAGAACAGCGACTCACGAAATTGGACATTTTTTTGGATTAAATCATATTTGGGGTAATAGTAATGGTAACACTGTATGTGGAACCGTAATTAATAATGATGGTTGTGCAGATACTCCGGCTACAAAAAGACCTTACACAGGAAAACCAACTTTTCCTGATAACAGAACCGCTTATATATGTACTCCAACAGCAGTAGGTGCTATGTTTATGAATTATATGGATTATGTAGATGATGCAGCGATGGCAATGTTTACAAATGATCAAAAAACCATTGCGCAAAATACAATGGTGGGACCAAGAGCAAGTTTGCTAAACTCTAATGCTTGTGCACTTCTTGCTGTTGATGATGTGGAAAAAGCTAACTCCATTAATATTTTCCCTAATCCGGCGGTTAATTATATTTCAATTGCTTCACCATTAGTTAAAATTAATGAAGTTGAAATTTTCGGGAATGATGGAAAATTGGTTAAAAAAGCAAACGTGAAAAATGAAACTGACAAAATTGATGTGAAACAACTTCCTTTGGGAACTTACTATGTGAGAACTTACAACGAAAGCGGTTTTGTAAAATCTTTGAAGTTTATCAAAAAATAATTATTCTGACTCTAACTAACTTATCTAACTCTGCTGAAAGGCGGAGTTTTTTTTGTGTTAATGACAATTTGTCACTTTTTTTGACGTGGTACAAATATTGAGAATTGCTCATTGTAAATATTAATAATAACAAAAAATAACATATAAAAAAAATGAGTAAAATAATCGGAATTGACTTAGGTACAACCAACTCTTGCGTTGCAGTAATGGAAGGTAAAGATGCTGTAGTTATCCCTAATGCAGAAGGAAAAAGAACGACGCCTTCTATCGTAGCGTTCATAGAAGATGGTGAAAGAAAAGTAGGAGATCCTGCAAAAAGACAAGCAGTTACAAACCCTACGAAAACTGTATATTCTATCAAAAGATTCATCGGAACACATTTCAAAGATGATGCTTCTGAAGTTTCAAGAGTGCCTTACGCAGTGGTAAGCGGACCAAACGATACTGTAAAAGTAAAAATCGACGACAGAGAATATACACCACAGGAAATTTCTGCAATGATCCTTCAGAAAATGAAGAAAACGGCTGAAGATTATCTTGGACAAGAAGTAACAAGAGCGGTAATCACTGTTCCAGCTTACTTTAATGATGCTCAAAGACAAGCTACAAAAGAAGCAGGAGAAATCGCTGGTCTTAAAGTAGAAAGAATCATCAATGAGCCTACAGCAGCAGCTTTGGCTTATGGAATGGATAAAGCTCACAAAGATCAAAAAATTGCAGTTTACGATTTAGGTGGTGGTACTTTTGACGTTTCTATCCTAGATTTAGGAGACGGCGTTTTCGAAGTATTGTCTACAAACGGTGATACACATTTAGGTGGTGATGACTTTGATGATGTAATTATCAACTGGATGGCAGACGAATTCAAAGCTGAAGAAGGTGTAGAATTGAAATCTGATGCTATTGCATTACAAAGATTGAAAGAAGCTGCTGAAAAAGCAAAAATCGAATTGTCTTCTTCTCCTCAAACTGAAATCAATCTTCCATATATCACAGCTACAGCTACAGGTCCTAAACACTTGGTGAAGACTTTGACTAAAGCTAAATTCGAGCAATTATCTGCTGACTTGGTAAGACGTTCTATGGAGCCTTGTAAAAAAGCGCTTTCTGATGCAGGATTATCAATTTCAGATATCGACGAAGTAATCTTGGTAGGTGGTTCTACCAGAATCCCAATCATCCAAGAAGAAGTTGAGAAATTCTTCGGTAAAAAACCATCAAAAGGAGTAAATCCAGATGAGGTTGTAGCAATCGGAGCGGCAATTCAAGGAGGCGTTTTGACTGGAGATGTGACAGATGTACTTTTATTAGACGTTACGCCACTTTCTTTAGGAATTGAAACTATGGGTTCAGTTTTCACTAAATTAATTGAATCTAACACAACGATCCCAACTAAAAAATCTGAGGTATTCTCTACAGCTTCTGACAACCAGCCGGCTGTAAGCATCAGAGTAGGACAAGGTGAAAGACCAATGTTTAACGATAATAAAGAAATCGGTAGATTTGACTTAACGGATATTCCACCAGCACAAAGAGGCGTTCCTCAGATTGAAGTTACTTTCGATATTGATGCAAACGGAATCTTGAGCGTTTCTGCTAAAGATAAAGGAACTGGAAAAGAGCAGTCTATCAAGATTCAGGCATCTTCTGGACTTTCTGACGAGGAAATCGAAAGAATGAAAAAAGAAGCTCAGGAAAACTCTGCTGCGGATGCGAAGAGAAAAGAAGAGGTTGAAGTTTTCAACAAAGCTGACGGATTGATCTTCCAAACTGAAAAGCAATTGAAAGAATTTGGTGATAAATTGTCTGCTGACAAAAAAGCGGCTATCGAAACTGCTCACACAGAATTGAAAACCGCTTTCGAAGCTAAAAACGGAGACGATGTAAAAGCTAAAACTGAAGCTCTTGATGCAGCTTGGATGGCAGCATCTGAAGAAATGTACGCACAAGGTCAAGGTGCTGAAGCAGGAGCACAAGATCAAGGAAATGCAAACGGAGCAGAAGATGTTCAGGATGCAGATTTTGAAGAAGTAAAATAAGACTTTAAAGTCAATCAATATTATAAAATCCCCGAGTGAAAGCTTGGGGGTTTTTTTGTGAAAAGAATAATTCCTAATTTAGTTTGATAATTAAATCAATCATTAATGAAATTTTCAAAAATAATTTTAGTCGCAGCATTATTGTTAGTGCAATTTGGATTCGCTCAGGAGAAAGCAGATGTGGTTTTGAACAAAGCTCTTGCTCAAGCCAAGACAGAAAATAAAAATGTCCTTTTAGTATTTCACGCGTCGTGGTGTGGCTGGTGCAAACTGATGGAGAAAAATATGGAATTGCCGACCACAAAACCACTTTTCGATAAAAATTATGTGACCGCTTATCTTGATGTTCAGGAACGTGGCGAAAAGAAAAGCTTGGAAAATCCCGGCGGTCAGGAATTGATGAACAAATACAAAGGAGAAAAAGCGGGTCTTCCATTTTGGTTGATGCTAAGTCCAAAAGGCGAAGTTTTAGCCGATTCTTTTGATGAGAAAGGCGAAAATATCGGTTCGCCTGCAAGCCCTGAAGAAGTAGCTTCGTTTCTCGTGAAATTGGAGAAAACCTCTAAATTGAATAAGACAGAACTCCAAACCATACAACAGGTTTTCGTAAAGAAAAATTAATAATAATTCCTGAGTTAAGACTCGGGAATATTTGTTTAATAACTTCGTAATAATTTGATTAGCTTTGATTTATCAAACATAAAATCTTATTAAAATGAAAAATCTTAAAATTGTTTTCAGTTTTTTATTATTGATGACAAGCGTTGTGTGTTTTTCTCAAACCGATGAAAAAGCAATTCAAGCACAGGTTGCCCAAATGGTTTCCGATTGGAATACCCATGAGTTCAAAAATATGGATTCTTATATGACGGAAGATGTGGAGTGGGTGAACATCGTTGGAATGTGGTGGAAAGGCAGAGCAGAAGTGAAGGTCGCGCATCAAGGGAACTTCGGAGCGTTTTTCAAAGGTGTTCCGTTCAAGCAGAAAAGTTTGAAAACCAGATTTCTTACAAAAGATGTAGCTGTTGTAACTTTAATTTTCAATGTTGGTGAGTTCTTCCCACCAGACGGAATTGACCACGGAAACAACAAGATGCCTGCAAGTGATGATATTCTGACTTTGGTTTTCGTAAAGAAAAACGGGAAATGGCTCATTGCTTCCGGACAAAATACAGTGGTTGATGCAAGAGCAGCGAATAATAATCCTTCTAAAAAATAAAAGAATTTCCGAACTTAGGTTTGGGATTTTTTCTGTCTAATTTTTAAAATCAAAATCCATAAATTGCAGTTGCACTAATTCAAATACTCAAAACAAAATTAAAAATGAAGAAAGCAAACGCGGTAATTTTAGTATCAATAGGAATTTTAATCGTTTCTTGTCAGGAAAGCAAAGTTGAAAGTTCTGAGATTGCAAATTCTGAAAAATCAGAAATGTTATTCGAAAAAGGCGACAAAGTTCCGAATGATAAATTCTTTGGCAATGTTTATCAAGCAATTTTAAGTGATGAAGGAACTCGAGTAAGCAACGTCACTTTCGAACCCAAAGGTCGTACGAATTGGCACAATCATCCTGGCGGACAAACGCTTTTGGTGACAGATGGCGTTGGCTATCATCAGGAAGAAGGCAAACCTGTTCAAATCATCAAAAAAGGCGATGTCATCAAAATCGGAAAGAACGTAAAACACTGGCACGGCGGAACTGCAGACCAAGCGATGACGCACATCGCAATAAGCATCGACCACGAGAAAAACCCGTCGCAATGGTTTGAGCCTGTGAGCGAGGAAGAGTATAAAGTGAAGTAATTATTGGAAATCCCTGAGTGAAAGATTGGGGATTTTTGTTTAATCTCAATTACAATTTGTTTGAATTTCTATGATAATGTTTTAATTCAAAACCTATCTTTGCAATCCTAAACAACAAAAAATGTTTTCAAAAATCACAGTTCACAGAGTCGGGAATAAAATCAATGGAGAATCTTTAACGCTTTCTCAGCAGGAGCTTCAGCTGGATGAGGATATGACGGAATTGCTAGGGAATTACTTCATCAATGCCTTCAAATCTGAGGAGCAGTTTCAGTTTTACAGCGATTCTTATTTGGTCAACAATCCGGTTTACAGTTCTGTTTCCGAGATTTTTGAGGACAAAGCGAAGTTCCAATGGGAATCTGAAAACATTGCCAAACATCTTTACGAAGCGGCGGAAAATCCGAGAGTTCAGGCGGGCGAATTGTTCGTTGTTTATTTTGAAGGCGAAGTTTTTGAATCCGCAGATGGCAAAAGTGAAAAGACGGATTCTATCGGGATTTTCAAAACGGAAAAGAGAGAAGGTTTCCTGAAAATAAATCCTCAGGATGAATCTTTTGAAATCGAAAGAGACTTCGGAATCAGCCTGTCAAAAATTGATAAAGCAGCTTTGATTTATAACAGCGAGAAAGAAAGTGGCTACGTTTTATCCGTCATCGACAACAACAAAAATGGCGACATCTATTATTGGTTCGAAGATTTCTTGAAAGTAAAACAACGCGACAACGAGTATTTCCACACGCAGGAAACTTTGTCAGTTTATAAAGATTTTATCACGCAGAAATTACCAGAAGAATTTGAAGTTTCAAAAGCGGATCAGGCAGATTTCTTGAATAAGTCTATCAATTTCTTCAAAGAAAAAGAAGAGTTCAAATATGATGATTTCGTCAAAGAAGTTTTGGTTGATGATAGTGTGATAGAAAGTTTTTCGAACTTCAAATCTGATTATGAGAATGATATGCAAATAGCAATTTCGGAAGATTTCCCCATTAACAATCAAGCGGTTAAAAAGCAACAAAGACATTTCAAATCCATCATTAAGCTTGATAAAAATTTCCATATCTACATCCACGGTGACCGAGACAAATTGGAAACGGGACAGGATGACAAAGGGAAATATTACAGATTGTATTTCGAAGAGGAAAAATAATTTTGATTTAACATAATATATAAAATACTAAAAAGTTCTACCTTTGTGGCTATGTTGAACAGAAGAAGTCAATCTTTCAAGAATTTCATTTCGGTATTTTTTGCCGGGATGTATCTTTTTGTGGCATTATTTTCCTCCCAATTGCATAGCCACGAAGGCGAATCGTTCTTCAGAGATTCGGGTTTCAAAAAGACTGAGAAAACCATTTCTTCGGATATTTCGAAAGGTCAATCCGGCGATTGTTTGGCTTGTCATTTCTTGGCAACGGGCAATTCTTTGGTTCCGGAGCAGTTTTCTTTCCATTTTGAAAACCACACACACGACACACAACAAACTTTTTCTGTACAGGAAAAAATATGGTCAGCGACCAAATTCACTTTTCAACTTCGCGGTCCACCCGCCATTTCATAATTTTTACTTTTCTCACTATTCATCAGAGTTTTGAGGAAATTTTCTTGAATTAATTTATCAGACATTTTTTGGCAAGAAACGAAGTCCAAACATTTTGTTAGGGAAAATCTACCACACTATTGATTTGCGAAGCTCCCAGATGTAATGCTTTTTATGGCAACTATTCCGTCTTCCGCTCCCAATCTTTTTGCCTAGGCTTTTCCCAATGCAAAAAGGATTTCCGCTCAAGCCGGGTTGCGAGCAATTCGCTGTTCCAAATACTGTCTTTAAAATAATTCAAAATTTTCAATAAGTACACCGTACTTTTTACTTTATAAATTCAAAATGAAAAACATTATAAATCTGATGTTGGTCTTTTTCGGGCTTGCATTGGTGTCTGCGCAGAACCATTCTGTAGAAGGAACGGTTCAGGATTTTCACGATAAAACAATGCTGGAAAATGCCGTTGTCAAAATCGGGGAATTCACTGCGAAAACAGATAAAAAAGGGAAATTTTCTTTCCGAGATATTCCTGCAGGTGCATATCAACTCGTTGCAAAGCATCCTCTCTGCGATGATTATACTGAAAATGTAAAAGTTGACAGAGATGTGCATTTGGCAATCACGCTGGAACATCATATCGATGAGATAGAAACCGTAACAATTCACGTCGACCACAAGACCAAAGGTTCTGTGATTATGAGAACGCTCGACAAAACAGAACTCGAAAGAAATTCCACAGAGAATTTAGGAAATCTTCTTTCTCGAATTGCCGGCGTTACTGCTTTGAAAACAGGAAACAATATTTCTAAACCTGTCATCCGTGGTTTGTACGGAAGTCGAATTTCCATCTTGAACAACGGTGTGAAAATGGCAGAGCAGGAATGGGGCGTAGAACACGCACCCAATGTGGATGTCAACGATTTCGAACACATTGATGTCGTGAAAGGCGCTTCCGCTTTGAAGTATGGGAATGAAGGCGTTGGCGGTGTTGTGGTTTTGGAACCAGCCATTTTGCCAAAGAAAGATACGATAATGGGAAGCGTGAAACTTTCCGGAATTTCCAACGGTAGAGGAGGTGAGCTTGGTGCGAACGTCGCGAAAGTTTGGGAAAACCAATGGTTTGTAAAAGCCGGCGGAAGTTACAAGAAAACCGGTGACCAATACATTCCGCATCACACGTTGCAGAACACAGGAATGGAATTCAATTCCTTCAATTTCTCATTTGGGAAACATAGTTTTTTGCAAGGTTTTGATGTGTCGTACAGTGGCATCAATCAGGAATTTGGGATTTACAGAGGTGCGCATTTGGCGAGTCCGGAGGATTTTTACAATGCGGTCAACTTTGGACAGCCTTTTTATCTTGATAATTTCACTTACGATATCGACAATCCGAAACAAGAAGTGGCGCATCACATTGCGAAACTTTCGGCGTACAGACGTTTTGCGGATTTTGGGAAACTGACTTTTCAATATAGTTTTCAATTAAACCGTAGAAAAGAATACGATATCAGACGAGGCGAGTTGAGCAACGTTCCATCAATGGATTTGAGGTTGATAACACATTCGGCGAGTTTGGTTCATTTGATAGAACGTTCGGATTGGAGTTTGGAAAGTGGAATTTCTGGAAGTTTCCAAGACAATTTCCCAAATCCTGCAACCAAAGCGAGACGTTTGATTCCGGATTACTATCGATATGATGCGGGTGCGTTTTCGGTCTTCAAATATCGATTCAATTCGAAGTTGAATGCGGAAGCGGCCGTGAGATATGACTTCAGCAGATATGATGCGTACAAATATTATGATGCTGATAAATGGAATGCCAATTACGCAGACATTTTCCCAGACTTTTTTGTGAATGAGTCCGGAAGCAGGATTTTGACAAGACCAATTCTGGATTATCATAATTTCTCCGCGAATGTAGGCTTGGATTACAAACCGACTCAGAATTTGGAATTCAAACTAAATCTTTCCAGAGCAGACAGAACGCCAAATGCGGCGGAATTGTTTTCTGATGGATTGCACCATTCTGCAGCGATCATGGAAGAAGGAAATCTGAACATCAAAAAAGAAACAGTTTACAATGTGAATCTATCTTTGGCAGGTCATTTCGATGTGTTGAAAGGTCTTCACATCGAGGCAAATCCTTACATTATGATTTCGGATAATTTCGTAAATCAAATTCCGACAAGTGTTCTGAATACAAACCGAGGTGTTTACCCGGTTTGGACTTATCAACAAATCAAAGCAAGGATTTATGGTGTGGATGCCGATGCGGAACTTTCGATTTTGCATAATTTGAAATGGAAATCTGGTTTCAGTATTTTGAAAGGTGACGACCTTTCGAATAATGAACCTTTGATTTTGATGATGCCAGCAAAACTTCGAAATTCAATTGAACTTAATCTTTACAAACCCAAAAATTTCTACGTCAGTCTTGAGAACGAAAATACATTTAAACAAAATCGTTTCCCGATCAGAAATCTTCCGGTCACTTTCATCAAAGATGGCATTGAAAGAAATGAGATTGTCGATTTCAGTTCTACGCCGGCTTCGTTTACCTTATTTCACGCTTCTATTGGAGCAGACTTATTCAAAAATCTGAATTTTAATTTCAGAATCAACAACCTATTTAACACAGAGTACAGAGAATATTTAAACAGGCTCAGATATTATATGTTCGAGCCAGGAAGAAATTTTGTGGCGACTCTCAAATACAATTTTTAATTACAACAACTTAAAATTTAAATCAAAATGAAAAAATTCATCAATATTACATTAGTCCTTTTAGTTTCACTTTTCATCTTCTCTTGTAGAAATGACGACGACGCTGTTCCAGAAGATGTTCACGAGCACGACGAAATCGGAAAAGTCGTTTTGACGCTAACGAATAAAGCAGACGCGTCGGATGTTCATACAGTAAGTGTAATCGCTGGAAAAGCAGACGGACATTTGCATTTGCACGCAGGTGATACTTATTCAGCTGTGTTGGATTTCCAAATTAAGCACGACGATCATTACCATTCTTCTGACGAGATCGAGGAGGAGAAAGATCACCACTTTATTACATTTGCTCCAGCAAACGCTGACATTGTTGTCTTGAGATCTGCGAACGACATCGTGAGAACAGACGGCCAAAAATTAGGATTGAGAACAGAGTGGAAAATCAATTCTTTGCAATCAACTGGGAAAATGAATATCAAATTGGTTCACGGTCCAGCAACAGTAAATCAAAATTATCCGTCAGCAACCAATCAATTAGGTCAAACTACAGGTGGCGAAACTGATGTTGATATTACTGTGGATGCACATTAATCCAATATTTCACATTTATATTGAAAATAAAGATGTCTTTTTTGAGGCATCTTTATTTTTTTAATGAAACTTTATGATTTTTTATAAAAAGAGCAGGTGCAATTAATTTTGAACTTCCTTATAATTTGCCTACTTTTGCAACCTAAAAATTTCAATTAATGAACGTTACAGCTACAAACCATGACGATGTAAGTGCATTGCTTACGGTAACATTGGAAAAATCTGATTATAAAGAAAAAGTTGAAAAGCAACTACTAAACTATGCAAAGAATGCACAAGTTCCTGGATTCAGAAAAGGGAAAGTGCCATTGAGCATGGTCAAAAAACAATATGAAGCTGGCATCGCTTTCGAAGAGATCAACAAACAGGTTTCCGAAGCGTTGAACGGTTATGTAAACGAGAACAAACTTAGATTGGTAGGTCAGCCAGTTCCTCAGCCAGTAAACGATTTCGATCACAATGCAGAATCTCTTTTTGTAGCTTTCGAAGTTGGATATGAGCCAGAATTCTCTGTTGATCTTGCTAAATATGAAGCGCCTCACTACAAAGTAGAAGCTTCTGAAAAAGAAATCAATACAAGTGTTGAGAATATGCAAAAGCGTTTCGCTGAGAGATTACCAGAAGATAAAATTGGTAAAGATTCTTACATCGCTTTAGAAATTGCTCAAGTTGTAGAAGAAGGTGCAGAAGGTGAGCACAACCACGCTCCAAAAAACGTAACAATTTCTAAAGACCAGAAAGAAGCTTACGAATTGGTGAAAAAAATGAAAAAAGACGAATCTGTAAAAGTTTCTAAAGAAGACCTACAAGCTAAGGAAGAATTGGCGACTCAATTAGGTTTCTCTAAAGAAGATGCAGAACACCTTCACCACAACGAGGTTGAAGTGACTGTGAAAGACATCTACGGATTGGAACTTGCAGAACTTAACCAAGAATTGTTCGACAAAGTTTACGGTAAAGACGTGATCACGACTGAAGAAGAATTGAAAGCAAGAGTGAAAACTGAATTGGACGAATATTTCCAACAAAATGCAGATGTTCATTTCGTAAACAAAGTTTTAGAGCAAGTAAACGAGAAAGAAGAAATCAAATTACCTGAAGCTTTCTTGATCAAATGGTTGTTGTTCTCTAACCAAAATATCACGACTGAAGAGCAAGCAAAAGAAATCCTTGAAAACGAGAAAAACATTATCAAAGGTCAGATCCTTGAAGGAAAATTGATGAACGATAATGATATCCAATTAGATTATGCCGAGGTTCTTGGACAAGCTGAGCAATTGGTAAGAAACCAATTAGCAATCTACGGAATCCACCACTTGGGTGACGATGAAGTTCAAAAATATGCAGCAGAAATGTTGAAAGACGAAAACCAAGTAAGACAAATCTCTTCTGAAGTTGCAATGGCAAAATTGAAAGACGTGATCTTGGAAAAATCTAAAAAAGTAGAAACTACAATCTCTCACGACGAGTTTCTTGAAGTATTGAAGAAATAATCAATTCTCAATTGTAAATATAAAGCGATCCAGATTTTGGGTCGCTTTTTTTGTGACTAATATTTCAAAAGTTCAACGTATGGATTTCCTTTTAATTCTAGCAATTTTGCGAATGCAGGTTCAGTTTTCCAACCTTTTTCTTTTAGATTAATGATTTGCCTTCTGAATTCTCCACCTTCTTTTTCCAGAATCTCATATTCTTTTACCATATGACGATAAGCATTTTGAAGTTGTGAGGGAACATTTTGAGCAAATAGTTCTATCGGAAATTCTTCCAAAATAAAATTACAAACCAACGAATCAATATTATTAATCTTACAAAATTGAATTTCAAATTCTTTCTGATTCTGAAACTCATTAATGAAAAAATCTTTAGCTTCAATCAAATCATCAGACTCCAAAATAATATCCAAGTCACTGTTTTTAATATTGATATTAATTGGAAAAGTGCCTGTGAGAATAGGATTGTATTCTTTTAATTTATCGAAAATATGATGTTTTTCTAAGACAGAATGAATTCTCTTTTGGATTTCAGAACCATCTTTCAAATAATCTAAAGTCAGAAAGTTCATTTGCTAATTTTATTTTGTCAGTCTGAAGCTCTCGAATCATCCAAGTTGTCAGTCTGAGGTTCTCGAAGACATATTAAATTAAAAATTCAAAAACAGCCTCGGATTGATCGGCTGATTATTTTTATGAACCTCGTAATGAAGATGAGGTCCCGTAGAACGCCCGCTGTTGCCAGATTTTGCGATGATTTGATTGGCTTTCACTCTATCATTGGTTTCGACTAATATCTCCGAAAGATGCCCGTAAAGCGTTGCCAAACCATTGCCATGTTCTATGATGACACAATTGCCATAACCACCTTTCACGCCTGCGAAAATGACTTTTCCAGACGCTGCACCTTTAACCGGCGTTCCGAAAGCTACAGCTACGTCGAGGCCTTTGTGGAATTGTATTTGGTCTTTCTCTGCAGGTGCGTTGCTGGACGCATTTTTATCTTCTTTTACGATTGCTTGTCTTTTGATGACATTTCCAAGACTGTCTTTTTCCTCGGCAATGTGTGATGCATTTTCGATTTTTGAAGGATCAACTTTTGGTGGAATAGGATTTTTTCTAATACCAAAATTGGAAGAAATATAACCATCTGTCGGGATTCCCAATGGAACTTGTTGTAATCTTTCCTCCAGATCTACCAAGTATTGGCTGTATCGGTTGCTCACTTTTGCAAGGTAAACTTCATTTTGAAGACTGTCTTTCGCGAGTTTTTCAATTCTAAGGTCTGAGACATTTTTTGATTTCAGAAATCCATCGATGCTTCTGATGCTTTGATCTACGACTGCGAGGTCGGTTTTTAGTTGAAGATGGTCTATGCTATCTTTTTCGTTGTTGATTTTGACAAGATTGACTTCATATACTTTGTCATCGGTTCTTTCATAGAGTTTTGCGATGACAAACGCCTGAACAAAACAGATTAACAAAAGTAAAAGAAGGACTATGTTCGTTTTCTTTTTTGATTTCAGAAAATTGACCATTAATGATATTTTTAAAATGGATTGCAAAATTAAGAAAATTTTACTTTTCTCAATGTTAATCCTCATTATCAATGATTATCGATTTAATAAAAGTTAATTATTCTTAAATTGTTGTAAAATTGGAATTACATTTAGGTAAACTCACAAATTACATTAGATTTGTAATAATGAAATTGAAAGACAAGAATGACTAAGAAATCGACTAAATCATCTAAAGATATACGTGTCGGCGTTTTGGGTAGCGGAAGTTTTGCCACGGCTATCGTAAAAATGTTGGTAGAGAATTGTAAAACCGTCCATTGGTGCGTCCGAAACGAATTCGTTAAAGGTGCCATAGAACAGCGCGGACACAATCCAACTTACCTTACGACCGTTTCCTTCAACTTAAAAAAACTTCAAATCACCACAGATATCAACGAGTTGGTTTCCAATTGTGATGTAGTAATTCTCGCAGTTCCATCCATTTATTTAGCAGAATCTATGGAGAAATTGACTTGTGATTATCAAGATAAATTATTCTGCTCTGCCATCAAAGGGATTGTTCCGAAGCATAATGATATCGTTGCACATTATTTGAAAGATGAATTCAAGATTGGATTCAAAAATCAGGCGGTGATTGCTGGGCCTTGTCACGCGGAGGAAGTCGCGATGGAGCGATTGTCTTATTTGACTGTTGCGGTTGCAGGAAACGAAGATGCTGATGTTCTGAAAAGTATTTTGTCATCTTATTATATTAAGGTCAATACAAGCTGTGATATTCTCGGAAATGAATATTCTGCAATTCTTAAAAATATTTATGCGATAGGAGCGGGAATTGCAAGCGGTTTGGGTTATGGAGATAATTTCATTGCTGTTTATGTTTCCAATGCTATTCGTGAAATGGAGATTTTCTTAGAATCAATTTATCCCGAAAAAAGAGATGTGAATGAAAGCGCATATCTTGGTGATTTAATTGTAACCGCTTATTCATTATTCTCGAGAAACAGAAATCTTGGAAACTTGATAGGAAAAGGCTACACCGTGAAATCGGCCATCCAATCGATGAGTATGGTTGCGGAAGGTTATTATGCAACGAAAGGGATTTACTCGATTTGTGAGGAGAAGAAGCTTAAATTGCCTATTATCAATGCAGTTTATGATATTCTTTACGAAGGAAAAAATGCAGAGAAACAATTTGCAAAACTGACCGATAAGTTGACCTAATCTCAATGATTTAATTAACAAAACATTACAACTTTCTATTAATTGATTGGAATAGATTTTGTAAATATTGCTCCGTTAAAGTAACAAACACAAAAACAATAATGAAATATTCAAAATTAAAATTAGCTCAAGAAGCCATCAAACACAAAGGATTTCTCCAAAAGATTCCTTCTGTGGTTCGGATGTTCAAACTATGGTACAGAGGTGAATATAAAATGAAATTCACTGATGTATTAATTCCTGCTTTGGCGTTAATCTATGTCATCTCGCCAATTGATATTATTCCAGATTTTGTTCCTGTTATAGGAGCTTTGGATGATTTAGCAATCTTAGCTTTGGCAATTCCGCTGTTGATGAAAGAAGTAGATAAATTCTTACTTTGGGAAAGCCAACTTAGAAAAGGTGGAAATTCGCAAATTCAAGATGCTGAAATAGTAGAATAAAAAAATCCCAATTCAAATTTTGAATTGGGATTTTTATTTTTAAACGCTGATGACTTCTTCAATCTCCGGAGCGTGTTGCTTGATGGTGCTTTCCACACCCAGTTTCATCGTAGAACTGCTGATGCCACAGCTAGAGCAGCTTCCCAATAGTTTTACGAACACTTTCTTCTCCTGAACATCAACCAATTCAATATCGCCACCGTCTTTCTGCAAAAAAGGGCGAATGCTTTCCAAAGCATCCATCACCTTGGTTACCAGTTCTTCCTGAATTTGATTTGTATTATTATCCATTTTATATATTTTCCTTTTAATGACTCCGATTTTAATGCCAGTAGCAAAAAGCAACTTACTTTTTCGGAGAACAACCCGCCATTGTTGTAATTTTTACAGCTTCGGTTGCAGGTAGATTTTTGTTTCTTTCAACAAGACTTTCTACCATATTTTGAGCAGTCTTGATGTAAATCTCAGAAATCTTAGAATTTTCCTGAAGCGCCGCTGGTCTTCCAACGTCACCCGCTTCTCTGATGCTTTGAATCAATGGAATCTCTCCCAAAACCGGAATCCCCAAATCCTCAGCCATAAACTGAGCGCCTTGTTTGCCAAAGATATAATATTTATTCTCAGGTAATTCCTCTGGCGTGAAATAAGCCATATTTTCTATCAATCCCAAAACCGGAATGTTGATACTTTCCATATTGAACATCGCAATTCCCTTTCTCACATCCGCCAAAGCAACGTGTTGAGGCGTACTCACAATCACCGCGCCAGTCACCGGAACTTCCTGAATGATAGACAAATGAATGTCACCAGTTCCCGGAGGAAGGTCAATCAACAAGAAATCCAATTCGCCCCAATCTGCATCACGAATCATTTGATTCAATGCTTTCGAAGCCATTGGTCCTCTCCAGACAACCGCTTGGTTCGCGCCTGAGAAATAACCGATGGACAGCATTTTCACACCATAATTCTCGATTGGTTTCATCAGGTTTCTGCCGTTCACTTCCACAGAGATTGGTTTTTGACCTTCTGTGTCAAGCATTGTCGGGACAGACGGTCCGTAGATATCCGCATCCAGCAATCCAACTTTGAAGCCCATTTTTGCCAACGTCACAGCAAGATTCGCCGCAACCGTGGATTTTCCGACGCCACCTTTTCCGGAAGCAATTGCAATGATATTTTGAATTCCCGCAATCTGCTTTCCTTTGATTTCGTTGGTCACAGGAGTAGCAGGCAATTCTGGGGAAGTTATTTTCAATTTCAAGTTGATGTGTTCGCCGAATTCCGAAGCAAAAGCCTGTTTCATAGCGACTTCCAATTTCTTTTTCTCGTGCATTGCCGGCGAGTGAGCTGTCATATCAATATACACATCATCGCCCATCACTTGGAAATTACTCACCAGGTCATCCACTTCTATCTCTTTCAGAAAATCCTGAACTTTTGATTTCGTCAACATAAAATTTTATTATTCTTTGTGACTACAAATTTACGGATTTTAAAATTAATTTAGAATCAATAGGATTTGTGATTTTGTCTATGCTGATGATTTTTGGCAGGCGTGTTGAGTGGGGGAGTTTGAGAGTTTTAGTGTTCGAGAGATAAGTATAATTAAAAAAAACTCCCACACTCTCAAACGCTCCCACACTCCAACTCATTAGTAGCCGGGAACCTGCTGTCCGTTGCAATTCCTCGCGCCAGGCTTTCCCATCGCCTGCTGTGGGATTTCCACTACCATCAGGGCTAGGGATTTTGTCTTCGAAGCCAGTTTTTACAATAAAAATATAGTTTTGTCATTCTGGAAGAATCTAAAAGTTTAGATTGACTCGTCTAACCACTTTGTTAGATTTCCTCCGTAATGACATTTATTACGGATTACCTTTTAATAACTTTCATTTTGAGAGCCACGAAGTGGCTCAATATCAGTAGCGTCGGGTAAACCCCGATGTCAATTAGATATCACGACGGAAGAGCCCTGAAGGGGCGAAATGTTTACTCAACCTTAAGGGTCAAATTATTATCATTCGGATTTCCATTGGTGTTGAGTGCGCTGTAAGGTGTCGTGAACCAGCCATTTTTGTTCATTACAAATCGGAATTCATAAGTCTTTCCTTTCTCGAATTGAGATTTCGGCAAAACCAATTCAAACGTACTCTTGTCCTTCAAAACCATTTGATAAGCTGTATTCCCAGGATTCCAATCATTGAATGAGCCAGCGACAGTTAATTTGTCTATAGCTTCAGTATTTAAATCTTTAGGAATTTTGTAAGTGAAAATCACTTTATCATTCTCAATTCGATAACCATAAATTTCCTTTTTGACATCAGGCTTATTGATAATTTCAGAAGCAACAAATTCTTCTCGTGACCAATACGGATTGGATAATTGTTTATCAATCAATCCTGCAATATGGTTGACGATAAAATAAAGAGGTGGAAAAGCGTTGTATTTGTAACCGTTTGACATAAAAATGATAGACAAATCATTCTCAGGAAAAATACTGTAAGCGCTTACATTTCCGCCGGAAAAACCGTAAGATGTTACATTTCCGGTTTTGGTAATTTCCCAGCCTTGTGCAAAAACATCTTGCTTATTGGTGTAATCAAATGGTTTCCACATCAGCTTTTTCGTCTCGTCTTTCAGGAATTTATTTTTATCAAGATGAATGCTCCATTGTAAAAAATCGGGAAGCGAAATTGCCAGTCCATTTGCAGGATGCGCTCTCAAACCACCAACGTGCGCGGATTTTTTAAACTGTTTCAGAGAATCATTATATCTGTAAAGCTGAATACGATTCGGGATTTCTTCAAGAGAATTGGAATTGAATATGATTCTATTCTTAGCATCCGAAAACTGATTTTTCTGAACAAAATCTTCAAACTTTTGCCCGCTTATCTTTTCTATAATCATAGCCAAAAGCATAAAATTAGTCTGGTTATAACTGAATTGATTTCCAGTCTCGAATTCCATTTTTTCTTTGGACAGTCGTTCAAAAACTTCAGCATTGGAAAGATTTGTGGGTAAATTATGACGTTCAAAATCCGGAATTCCAGAGGAATGTGACAAAAGATTCTTAATTTTCACATCTTGCCATTCTTTTGGAAGATTGTCAACATACTTCGAGATTTTATCTTCAAGCGAAAGTTGTTCTTTTTCAACCAATTGGAAAACAGCAACATTGGTAATCAGTTTCGTCGTAGAGTAAACCCTGAAAAGCGAATTGGAATCCACTTTTTTATCAGATTCCAAATTTTCTCTGCCATAATATTTTTGAAAAATGATTTTATCATTCTTCACAACACCAACCGCCAAACCTGGAATCTCATAAGTTTTCATCACTTCGGTCAGGTAATTGTCGATTGATTTTGCTTGTTTCGCATTTTGGCAAAATCCTAAAAATGAAAGATTTAAAAAGAATAGGATTAAGAAGGCTTGTTTCATTGGTTATTGGTTTACGACATCAAGACAACTCTGAGCTTTGATTTATTACATCGGAAAAGATTAAAATTTGACACTTTTCAGTTAGAACACTGGTTTTGTCATTAAGCAGAAATCTAAAGTAACATTTTTATTGGAAAAAGTCTTCGACTCCGCTCAGACTGACACTACTAAATATAGCAGTTCATTTTTAACGCTGTCACACTGAGCGGAGTCGAAGTGTTTTCCAGTAACTAAATGAATAATTTCCAAAAGTTGAAAAATATAGAGATAACTGAAATTAGTAATGAAATTATAGAAAGTTTTACGTGGAATCTTTTTTCCTTATTCTTAGAACCTAAATAAATTAAGATCAATGAAATTGTCGAAAGAAGAATCAAATAATATTTAGATAAATATTTACCAAAGACAGCAGAGTCGAAGAAAGCTTTTGTTTTACCATCAGAATTATTGTAATCATCTAAAATGTTATAATTGATAATGACTACACAAATTAGAACTATCAAGCTTAATAAACTTGTGACGCAACTGAAAATTTATTTCTATCTAAGATTGACATTCATTAACTCTCCAACTGCCCTTCCCACTTACTCACCGCAGACGTCGCCAAAGCATTACCCAAAACATTCGTCATACTTCTTCCCATATCGCAGAAGTGGTCGATTGGTAAAATCAAGGCAATTCCTTCTACCGGAATATCAAACATTCCACACGCGGCAACGATGATTACCAAACTCGCTCTCGGAACACCAGCAATTCCTTTACTTGTTAGCATCAAGACTAAAAGCATTATGATTTGTTGTCCCAATGGCATATCAATGCCGTAAATCTGAGCGATGAAAATCGAGGCAAAGGTCATATACATCATACTTCCGTCCAGATTAAAGGAATATCCCAAAGGCAAAATGAAAGAAACGATTCTGCTATTACAACCAAATCTTTCCAGTTCTTCTACCAATTTCGGGAAAACAGCTTCGGAACTTGTAGTGGAAAATGCAATCAACAAAGGTTCTTTGATTCTTCTCAACAATTCGAAAAGTCTGTTGCCGAGAATCATATATCCAACTAATAAAAGTACCAACCAAAGAATGCCGAGTGCGAAAAAGAAATCTCTAAGGTAAATTGCGTAGACTTTAAAAATCTCAAAACCATTTGTCGCAACAACGGCAGAAATCGCCCCGAAAACACCCAACGGTGCCACCCACATTATATAGCCAACCATTTTAAGAATAGCGTGAGCAATCACGTCCAAACCTTTGATAACTGGTTTCGTATATTCCTCGCCCATTGCAGAAAGTGCAATCCCGAACATTACGGAAAATACCACGATTTGAAGAACTTCATTAGTAGCAAATGCTTCGAATAAACTTTTCGGAATGATGTGCGTCACAAAGTCTTCCAGAGAAAATCCTTTGCTGTTGCTCACAATATCAGAGGCGGATGAAACATCCTGAATCGGAAGTTGCGTCACGTGACCAGGTTCCAGCCAATTCACTAAAACTAACCCGATTGTCAAAGAAACCAGAGAAGCAGTGATAAACCAAAGCATTGCCTTCGTCCCAACACGTCCAACCATTTTGATGTCGCCCATCTTTGCAATTCCCACAACCAAGGTTGAGAAAACCAATGGCGCGATAATCATTTGAATCAATCGGATGAAAACCGTTCCCAGCAATTTGATGTTTTTAGCAAATTCTGCATTCGATTCTGGATAACTGGTGTGGACGATTCCTCCTAAAATAACGCCCAAAACCAATCCGATGATAATTGCGATAAACAGTTTATTCTGACCTTTCATAACTTTTCTTATAACTTTTAATTTTTTTTAAACGCAAAGATTTCTTTTCTGCGACTTCATACTTAGAGAGCAAAGAAACGAATGACTTCGTTATCTAAGCGCTCGCTTCTTCATTTGCTTTAGCAAAATCTTTGCTCATTAAAATCTTTTCACCAATCAAAAATCTTTGCGTTAAAATCACAGCAAAGCATATCAAAATGTACAATGTAAATTGTAACTGAACAAAACTAATATTTTTGAGAGAATAACCGCTCATTTTTTAAATTAATATTAAGACAATCATGAAATTCATCCGTTTCGCATCATCAAATATAAAATACGATTCACGCACAGTTCAAATTAGAAATCGTTCTTTGTATAAATCTGATTGTGAATGAAATCGCCATTTATCCAAATATGAAAAGAGATGTTGAAATTGTCATTATTTCTGATATCCATCTTGGAACTTACGGTTGCAAGGCGAAGGAATTGTTGCGTTATCTCAATTCCATTCGTCCAAAAACTTTGATTCTGAATGGCGACATCATTGATATTTGGCAGTTCAAGAAATCTTATTTCCCGAAATCGCATTTGAAAGTGGTCAAGAAATTAATCTCATTTGCGACCAAGGAATCGGAGGTTTTCTACATCACAGGGAATCACGATGAAGCGTTCCGAAACTTTACAGATTTTGAATTGGGAAAATTGAAGTTGTGCAACAAACACGTTTTGAAACTTGGCGACAAGAAAGCGTGGATTTTTCACGGCGACGTTTTTGATGCATCAGTTCAGCATTCCAAATGGATTGCGAAATTGGGCGGACAAGGTTACGATTTGCTGATTGCATTCAACAATCTTGTGAATTGGTTTCTGGAGAAAATCGGTAGAGAGAAATATTCTTTCTCAAAGAAGATTAAAAATAATGTCAAAAAAGCCGTGAAATATATCGGCGATTTTGAATTGACTGCTTCGGAATTGGCGATTGAAAATAACTTCGATTACGTGATTTGCGGGCACATTCATCAACCTCAAATCCGAGAAGTGATTGGCAAAAAAGGAAAATGTACGTACCTGAATTCCGGCGATTGGGTAGAAAATCTATCCGCTTTGGAATATCAAAATGGCGAATGGAAACTGTTCGTCTATGAAGATGAAAAACACACTTTAGCTGACGATGAACCTGAGGAATTAAAAGAAATAAATAGTGAGGAACTGATGAAAATCGTGACTCAAATTATATAAAACTCAAATCAATGAAAGTATTATACGCCTTCCAAGGAACAGGAAACGGACATCTCGCAAGAGCTCAGGAAATTATTCCGATTCTTAAAAAACACGCATTGGTGGACACTTTGATTAGTGGACATCAGACGCAACTGAAGTCGAATTTCGATATTGATTTTCGTTTCAAAGGTATCTCTTTGCTTTACAACAAAACGGGCGGTTTGTCTTACAAAAAAACCTTGTTTCAGAATAATTTTTGCCGTGCGATAAAGGTGATAAAAGATTTGGATTTGAGTTCTTATGATTTGATTATCAATGATTTTGAGCCGTTGACAGGTTGGGCTTCCAAATTGAAAAATTTACCCATCGTTGAGCTCAGTCATCAGGCTTCATTGAGTTTCAAAGAAACGCCAAAACCGGATAAGAAAGATTGGCTGGGAAATATGATTCTGAACAACTATGTGCCTTGTGATAAGAAAATTGGATTTCATTTTGACAACTATAATTCTAAGATTAAGAAACCAGTGATTCGCCAGAAAATCAGAAAATTAAACCCAAACAATCAAGGTCATTATCTCGTTTATCTTCCAAGTTTTTCAGATGAGGTGATCACCAATTTCCTAACGAGAATCGATGTCCAGTGGAAAGTTTTTTCTAAGTATGCGAAACAAATTCAAAAGTTCAACAATGTGGAGATTTTTCCGATTGATGAAAAAAAATATCTAGAAATGTTCGAATCTTGTGAAGGAATTCTTTGCAACGCTGGTTTCGAAACGCCGGCTGAGGCTTTGTTTATGAACAAAAAACTATTCGTGATTCCAATAGAAAATCAATACGAACAATCTTGCAACGCCTTCGCACTTCACAAAATGGGTGTCGCCAATTCTGACAAATTGGATCCAATAAAAATCCGTGAATGGATCAATTCTGATACTTTGATCGATGTGGATTATCCTGATAATATAGAAAGTATTATTACGAAAGAGGTTTTGTATTGAAGATGAAGAGTCGCGTGAAGAGTAGGTAGTACGGCTTAACACAGAAAAACCCCTGAAAAATCAGAGGTTTCATTATTATATAAGTTGTTTTGAAATTAAGCTTTCAAATATCTTGCATAAGCGTAACCTTCCTCGCCATCAGCAGTTTTAATTTTCCACCAGTCGTCAGAAGACTGCTCTACCAAAGTTACGGTTTCACCTTTTGCCGCTTTTCCTACGATAGAAGCATCAGTTGAAGGCTCTTGACGGATATTTAGGTTGGAGTCATCTGTTGCAACAGTCAAAGAAGAACCAACTGCCAATCCAGAAACCTGCACATCTACGTTGATGTCAGTTGCAGTGTAAGAAGGGTCGATTGCGCCTAAAGCATTCCAAACTGAATCTTTGGAAGCGCTGTTTGCCGCTTTACCTGTGATGTACAAAATCCCATCCTGCTCTTGAACAGAAAGATCTGAAAGTCCTGCAGACTGAGCTGCTGAAACTACGCTTGCGTATTTATCTTGTAAACTCATAATTATTTAACTGTGATTTTGTTGTCGTATTTACCAATTTTAAGAGCATCTACAGACTCTTTCACTTTTCTTGCGTTTGCAGAAGTTGTAGAACCTGTCAATGTCAAAGTTCCTGCAACATCTTCAGCTTTTACGCCTGGGATGTCTTTCAATGCTGTGTTTACTTTTTGTAAAACTGCTGCATCAACAACGTTCACTTCAACTGGCGCAGCTACAGGAGCCACTGTTGCCATATCGTGAACATCTTTCACACCTTCAACTTTTTTAAGTGCATCGATAGCCGATTTTTTGTCAGCTTCCGTTGCGAAAACGCCACTCAAGTGTGCTTGTCCTTCTTTCACTTCCACAGAAGTTCCAGGGAAAGATGTAAGTACTGTTGTCGCCTGCGATGTCAATTCTGCATCTGAGACTTTCTTTTTACAAGAAACGGCTGTCATAGAAACCATCAAGGCAAGAGCAGCGATTTTAATTGTTTTTCTCATAGTATAAATAATTTTATATTGTGTTCTTTTAAGTAGTAAAATTGATGCCAAAAGAAATGCTATTTCCAAATTCTTAGGGTGGAATTTCAAACTTTAATTTAGGTAAAATTAATTTTTTTTTCGATACAGAAATTAATTTTAATTAAAATTAACAGAATTGATGTTGAGTATTTTATATTGAGAAAAACATATTTGATAATAAGAATTATGAATTTTGATTACTGTTAGTTAGATAATCTTTTATGAGTGAATTTGAAGTTGAAAATTACATTGAAAATTATTTTATTCTCAAGAAATAATTTGTCATTCGAAAGGTTTACATTCATATTAGTTTTCCGTATTGGAGATAAGCGCATCACTGTTTTTATAATAATCCATCCAATTCTTTATTCTTCCAACAAACATTTTCAGATAGTTTTCTGTAAAAAATATATTAGACCAATCAAATCTTTGGGCTTGGACGCCTAAGTAAAAAATAAAAATCGAAGCGCCGGAATCTGCAATTAATTTTAGCTCAATGTCAGATAAATTTCCTTCTTTTCTATAACCATTCAGGAAACGTTCCACTTTCGATTCATAGATTTTTTTATCAGATTCTATGAAAAAAAGTTGTTTGCAGAAATACCCAATATCCATAATCAGCCATCCATTTCCACAATTATCAAAGTCGAAAATGGTTATTTCGTTTTCATTATTCACGCTCAGATTATCGTACCAAATGTCCAGATGAACTATACCTTTCTGATTGTCGGTTAAATTAGCTTTTTGAAAGTTGTTGGATATTTTTGTACTTATTTCTTTAAGATATTTCATTTCATCCAAATCTTCAGAAAAATAAGTAGTTAGATAATTATAGGGTTGATTCAGTAAAACATCAGAATTATAATTTATCCTATTGATTTTTTTATTTGCTGTAATATTGTGGATTTTCGCCATTAGAGAACCTATTGCAGAACAGGTTTCATTGGTCATAAATCTCATTTTCTCTCCTTCTGCAAATGAGAAAATGACAACATATCTAAGTCCTTCCGGCGCGTTTATTTCCTGAATATAATCTCCTTTCTTATCAGGAATTGGAAATGAAATCGAAAGATTATGGCTTTGAAGTAACTTTAATAATCCTAATTCTTCTTGAATTTCGATTTTAGTTCTCCACTGATAACAGTAAACTCGAACAACAAATTTAATGCTTGTGTCTGACAAAAAGTAAGTATGATTGACGCCAGTTCGAAATAGCTTACAATCGAAATTTTTATTCAATTGATATCTTTCTTTGATGAAATTTCCTAATTCTGTTTCTGATAATGTTGAAGCTGTTACTGGAAAAGTGGTCATTTTTAACTGGTTTCTATAATTGTAGCGATTTCCTTTTTATTTTATCCTCAAAAACTCCTTCGCCAACTCTATCATTTTTGGGTCACCTGTGTATTTTCCTTTTTCGTCGGACAATTTCACAGTTGGAATCCATTCATTATTAATGCCTTTTACGCTGATGAGTTTCATCACGATGTTCATTGGTTTGAGGCCGACATCATTCGTCAGATTTGTTCCGATTCCAAAAGAAATTCCGATTCTTCCTTTGCAGTAATTCGTGATTTCTTCCACTTTTTCGAGGTTCAGTCCGTCTGAGAAAATGATATATTTGAAAAGTGGATTGATGCCTTGTCTCTGATAATGCGCAATCGTTTTGTCCGCAAATTCCAAAGGATCTCCGCTGTCGTGACGAACGCCGTCAAACAACTTCGCAAATTTCTTATCAAACTGCTGGAAGAAAACTTCCGTCGTATAAGTGTCGGAAAGCGCAACTCCCAAATCGCCACGATAAACATCCACCCAATTTTCCAATGCGATAGAGTTTGCCATCTTGAAACCAAACTCCGCCGCGTGAAACATAAACCATTCGTGCGCGTGCGTTCCAATTGGTTTTACGTTATAAAGCATTGCCAAATGAACATTGGAAGTTCCAGTAAAAGTGGATTTTTTGTCTTGAATCAAAGCGTCCATCACCAGTCTGTGAACTTTGTAAGAATGTCTTCTTCTGGTTCCAAACTCGGCAAATGGAACACCAAGTTCGGTAAGATGAACGGCTTTTTCCACGGTTTTGTCAATGACTTCCTCGTTGGTTTGTCTTTCCAGATGATTCATTTCATAATGCAGTTCGCTGATGAGTGCCAGCAAAGGAACTTCCCAAAGGATCGTTCTGTACCAAAGTCCTTCGACGGAAACTTTCAGCTCATTGCCGTGTTGCTCAATCTTCACTTCGGAAGGGTCATAATGAAAACCTTCAAGAAAATCGAGGTAGGGAAGGGCAAGATATGGACAAGTGACTTTCAGATATTTTTTTTCGTCTTTGGTCAGTTTCAATTCTGCCATTGCGTTGACAGATTTTCTGAGTTCATCTGCAAAACCTTCCGGAAACTCGTGTTTTCCACGGTTGATGAATTCGTATTTTACAATTTCGTTGGTAAATAATTTCACGACTGCATTTTGCATTGTGATTTTGTAAAAGTCATTATCCAGAATAGAATTCAGCCGAACCTCGCGCATAAAAATATCGTTTACACAAATCTAAGGAATTTTGTTGACGAGAGTTTTGAACTTGATTGATTTTAATCATTAATACAATATACTTTCTACATAATGAAATTTACAATTCTTACTTTTGCAAAAATGATTTGAAATGGTAAAAGCGCTGATGTATTTTGTGGTCGGAACTTTAATTAGTTTTTTTTTGAGACGTCTTACAGGAAGTCCGGTAGATTTCTGGGTGGAAATTTATGTCGCTTCTGCTTTTGGGATTGGTTGGGGATTGGCTTATTTCGTTGACCATCCGGATTGGTCTCTGCCGAAGAAAATGGGGATTTCTTTTATAGGTATTATTTTCCTTGTTGTTTTAGGATTGCTGCGTTTTGATTTTGAAACGGCGATTTCTTCCATCATCAAATTCTCTACAGTTTTCGTAGCTTATTATATGATAGCAAGTTTCCGGGAAAGCAAATCGTTGAGGTATTGATTGGCTGATAGCATTTTGCTTTTGGCGATTTGCTTTTAATTTGATATTTATAATTCACTAAAAAAAGCCAGACTTCTTAGGAAGTCTGGCTTTTTTTAGTGAATCATCAGGAAGCTTATAACGCCAAGTCCAGCTACTAAAAATATAAATGTAAAGAAGTTGATTGTAAATAAAATAGTTCCTATTATAAAACTAACAACACCGTGCGAACGATAGACTTTGTAATGTGCGATGAAGAAATAGATAGCACTGTAAAATACCATTGCGGTCATTATGAAATAGAGGATTCCATTGATAAGACTTATGTTGATGACGTTGGTCAGTTTGCTTAAAAACGTAAATATTAAAATATTAAGAAGTAAGAACGAAAAGTAATGTAAGGTAAAAATGCCGTGGTCAAAATACCACCATTTCTTTTTATTGTGGAATATCCATAAAAATAATGCAAAAATCGGAAGGTAAATAAATAAGGCTTTCGGAAGATTATGGAAGGAAGTTTCATAGAGCTTTTTCAAAATATCTCCTTTTTTGGCGCCTTGTTCTTTGAGCTCAAAATATTTGTGCGCAAATGGCGTATTGATAAAATCAAAGAACGATGGATTTTTCGCTACTGCAGAATCATACGATTTTCTATTGGTGAATCCATTAAATTCGGAATCCTCACTCATTTCTTTGTTCATATCAAATGTTCCTTCCAGCTCATTTATAGTTGCTGAGTCTTTTAGAGCTGCGTTTAATTTATCAATATAAATGCTGTCTTTCTCATCTAGTTTTTCTTTACTTCTAGAATCGGCGATGGCTTTCTGTATTTCAGAGATTTTGTCCTTTTGCGAAAATAATTTTGATTTGCCTTTTCCTCCAAAATCTATATTGAATGGTGGAAATACAGCGAACAGGAAAAATGTAATGAAACTGACAAATATATAAAGCTTGACTGGTGGAACAAAAGTCTGGCGTTTTCCTTCTAAATATGTACTTGTAAGTTTCCCCGGTTTGAAAAACAGATTTTTCAAAGTTCCCCAGAATTGTCCGTCGTAATGTGTAAAGTCTTCTACAAAGTGAGTGAACAGATAATGGAAAGGCTGTCTGGTCTGGATGTTCTGCTGTCCACAATTGGGGCAATATTTTTCTTCAACCGTATGTCCGCAATTCAGGCAGTCTTTTTCTTCTCTCAGTTTTCCGTGGCTCATTTTCAGAATTTTCACCAAAAATATAAAAAAGCAGACTTATAATTTGCTTATTGCTGTTAGCTTTTTGTAATTAATTGTTAATTCAACGCTTTTTATTAGGAATAAGTAATTGGTAAGTTCTAATTGTATAAATGTTGAACTGATATTTGATATTAATTTTAAGTCGATAGGAACTTCATTTCTCTTTTTTTTGGCCAATAGCAAAAAGCTAAACGCTATTTTCTAATTATTAACTCATTAATAATTAGAAAATTAAAATCTTTTTTGGAGGATAATTTTTCAGACAAAAAATAATTCCTATCTTTGCACACCCGTAAGGGAAAATTATGTTTAATCGTAAACGATAAATTGTGAATACATTAAGTTACAAAACAGTATCGGCAAATAAGGCTACAGCAAATAAAGAATGGGTTGTTGTAGACGCTGCTGGGCAACCGTTGGGAAGATTAGCTTCTACCGTTGCAAAGATTTTGAGAGGTAAGCACAAAACGAACTTCACACCTCACGCAGATTGCGGAGACAATGTGATCGTTTTGAACGCTGGGAAAGTTACACTTTCCGGAAACAAGTGGGCAGATAAAACTTACATCTGGCATACAGGATATCCTGGTGGTCAGAAGTTTATGACTGCTGAGGAGCTTAAAACAAAAGACGAACTGAAAGTTTTGGAAAGATCTATCAAAGGGATGCTTCCTAAAAACAGACTAGGTTCTGCTTTGTTCAAAAACCTTTATTTATATGAAGGAACAGAACACAAACATGAAGCTCAGCAGCCTAAAGTAATCAATGTTAACGAATTCAAATAATTAATATGTCTACAGTACACAAAATCGGAAGAAGAAAAACTTCTGTTGCAAGAGTTTTTGTTAAGCCAGGAACTGGCGTTATTAACATCAACGGTAAAGATGCTAAAACTTATTTCTGTACGGATGTTTTGGTTTATAAAGTGAATCAGCCATTTTTGTTGACAGAAACTGTTGATCAATATGATCTTAAAGTGAATGTTTTCGGAGGAGGGATTACTGGACAAGCTGAGGCTATCAGACTAGGAGTTTCTAGAGCATTATGCGCTATCAATGAGGAATATCGTTTGGTTCTTAAACCACACGGATTGCTTACAAGAGATGCAAGAATGGTTGAGAGAAAGAAATTCGGTCAGAAAAAAGCAAGAAAGAGATTCCAGTTCTCAAAACGTTAATTTTCAAGATTCAAGATGTCAGACACCAGATTCAAGACTTTATGTTTTTTTCTTGGTTCTCAATTCTTGGTTCTATTTATCAACAAAATATTGCCCGTTACGTTTAGCATCCAAACTTTACTCCCATCTAAAGTAAAGTTGATTGCAGAAAAGCGGAAAGTAAACTAACAAAAAACAAGAAAACATGGCAAAAGCAAATGTAAAAGACCTTTTAGAGGCTGGCGTACACTTCGGTCACATGACTCGTAAGTGGAATCCAAATATGGCTCCATACATTTTCATGGAGAAAAACGGTATTCACATCGTAGATTTACATAAAACAGCTGTTAAATTGGACGAGGCTTGTGTAGCTTTGGAAAAATTAACTTCTGCAGGTAAAAAAGTTCTTTTCGTGGCTACTAAAAAGCAAGCGAAAGAAGTAGTAGCAAAACACGCTGCTGAACTTAACATGCCTTATATTACAGAAAGATGGCCAGGTGGTATGCTTACAAACTTTGTAACTATCAGAAAAGCAGTTAAGAAAATGAACCAAATCGACAAAATGAAGAAAGATGGTACTTTCGAAACTTTGTCTAAAAAAGAAAGATTACAAGTAGATCGTCAAAGAGCAAATCTTGAGAAAAACTTAGGATCTATCGCAGACATGGTTCGTCTTCCTTCAGCTATTTTCGTAGTTGACATTATGAGAGAGCACATAGCTGTAACAGAAGCTAAAAAATTGGGTATCCCAGTTTTCGGTATCGTAGATACTAACTCAGATCCAAGAAAAGTGGATTTCGTAATCCCAGGAAATGATGATGCTTCCAAATCTATTGATATGTTGTTGAGCGTAGTTTCAGAATCTATCAAAGAAGGTTTATCTCAAAGAAAAGCAGACAAAGAAAAATCTAAAGAAGAAGGCGAAAAAGTTTCTGCAGACGCAGATGCTGATTTCGATGCTGAATAATCAGATTTTATCTAAAATAGAAAAGCGGTTTCAAATATTTGAGACCGCTTTTTTTGTATGTTTGTTTTTATGAAAACGAAGTCGAAAATTGAATCTGTGAATCGAATTCTTAACTGGATTTTTTTATCAGTATTTATTGCGTTATTGCTTTTTGCAATTTATATAATATTAGCTTTAGATCTAAATATAGGCTTTTACAGACATTCTAATAATATTGCAGAAGCAAAAGAGAAGAAATTATTAATTAAAGTTTTCTGTATAATTGATGAAAAAAACAATAAAATTGGTTATGCTTTCAACGAAAAAGCTTGGGCTTATGATGACGTTTTTAAAAATATTTCTTACAAGAAAAGTTCTCAAGCAGAGTTGCAGATTGATAAAATGCTATTAAATGAAAAATTTGTTGATGGTAGAAATTATAAAAATAGAATCGTTGCGGTAATTGACAATGATACAATTGATAATCCATCATCTCATAATTCTACTTATGGCTTTGTGGTTCGAAAAAATATTGATTCACTCCAAATTATTTATAAAGGAACAGTTTTCAAATTGAAAAAATGTAAAGAATATAAATTTTAGTTTTACTAATATATCAAAAATTATTTGGGCAGCTTTTCCGTCTGTAGTTTATACTGAGCTTGTCGAAGGGTTCGCGCTTTTTTTGCCATCGCTTTTCACACTGCAAAAAAGAGCTCCACTCAAACCTAACGAAGTGGTTCATCGATTCTATAGGAAAATGGAAAAAAATGAGTTAAATCGGGCTGCAGCTTTGCAAGATTGAAATTTTGTACATTAATTCAATATTCGTCATTTCAGTGAAAATTAGACAAATAAAAAACCCTTTCAAAGTATCAAACTCTGAAAGGGTTTTGTTTTATAAAAATCAAAAAATGTATAATTACCCTTTGAATTCTCCCATCGCAATGAATTTCTCCTGACGATCATTCACCAATTTCTCTGGTGCTTGCTTAGATAGTGTTTTAATGTCCTTTAACAACACTTTCTTAACATTCTCAAAAGTAGTCGCAGAATCATAATGCGCGCCACCTAAAGGCTCAGGAATGATTCCGTCTATTAATTCCTGCTTCAACATGTCATCAGAAGTTAATTTCATAGTTGTGGCTGCAGTTTCTTTATATTCCCAACTTCTCCAAAGGATTGCAGAACAATTTTCCGGAGAGATCACAGAATACCAAGTATTCTCCATCATATAAACTTTGTTACCAACACCAATTCCCAATGCGCCACCACTTGCACCTTCACCAATAATAATCGTGATAATTGGCACTTTCAGAGAACACATTTCAAAGATATTTCTGGCAATCGCTTCACCTTGTCCGCGTTCTTCAGCTTCCAATCCAGGATAGGCTCCTGGCGTATCAATCAAAGTTACCACAGGAATGTTGAATTTCTCAGCGAGTTTCATTAGACGCAAAGCCTTTCTGTAACCTTCAGGATTTGACATTCCGAAACGTCTGTGTTGGCGTTCTTTGGTCGTTCTTCCTTTTTGAGTTCCGATCAGCATTACAGTATTTCCGCTGATGCTGGCAATTCCGCCGATCATCGCAGGATCATCACCGAAATTTCTGTCACCGTGCAGTTCCACAAAACTTCCTGCGTCAGCCAAGCCGTTGATGTAATCAAGCGTGTAAGGTCTGTCCGGATGTCTTGAAAGCTGAACTTTTTGCCAAGGCGTCAGGTTTCCGTATATTTTTTTCTTAGTTTCTTCTATTTTGGTTTTGATCTTTTTGCAGGATTCATCTACATCAATGCCACTTTCTGTACCCAGTTGCACACATTTTTCGTACTGATCTATCAATTCCTTTACAGGTTGTTCAAATTCTAAATATTCCATGTTTTGTTTGGATTAAACCCTCAAAAATAATGTTTTTTTTTGAATTGGATTTTATTTAATCGCAAAGGTTTAGTTTTAATTCCGATTATTTAGGGAGCAAAGTTTTTATCAATTAAAATTGATTTGAGGAAGCTTGAATTTTAATTCAGATCCTTCTTCATCGACAAGGTCGAAATCTTTGCTCACTTGAAAAATCAGTTTTTCTTTAAATCTTTGCGTTTAAAATATTAATTTATACTAATTGCTTTTTTTATTCTTGCAAGAGTTTCTTCTTTCCCGATAATGTTCATAATGTCAGGAACATCAGGACCTTTCAACTCACCAACTAATGCTAATCGAAGTGGCATCATCACTTTCCCCATTCCCAAAGAATGTTCTTCTGCAAAATGATGAATCGCCTCCTTGAGAGTTTCGGGTTCGAAGTTCTCAGTTTGGAGTTTGGTCGAAAAGTCTTTTAATATTGAGGAAGTTGTCTCATTCCAAGCTTTTTTCAACGCTTTTTCGTCGTAAGAAGTTGGTGCTTCGAAGAAGAATTTTCCATCGTTGTAAATATCAATGACGAAAGTTGCTCTCTCTTTCATTAATGAAACGATTTTCAATAATTTGTCATCAGAGAGATTCAAAGCTTTTATTACTTCAAGTTCTTTTAATAATTCTAAAACTTCTTCATTAGATTTAGTTTTAAGATATTCTTGATTAAACCATTTTGCTTTCTGCGGATCGAATCTTGCACCCGCTTTATGAACTTTATGAAGATCAAATTCCGAAATCATTTCGTCCATAGAAACAATTTCTCTGTCATTTGCAGGCGTCCAACCAAGTAATGCAGTCATATTGATAAATGCTTCCGGGAAATAACCTGATTCTTTGTAACCTTTCCAGATCTCGTCACTTTCAGGATCTTTGAAATTCATCGGAAAAACGGGGAATCCGAATTTCGCACCGTCTCTTTTGCTTAATTTTCCCTTACCTTCAGGTTTTAGAATTAATGAAAGATGAGCAAACTCAGGAGCTTCCCAACTCATTGCTTCATAAAGTAACACGTGCAAAGGCATAGATGGTAACCACTCTTCACCACGGATCACGTGAGAGATTTTCATTTCGAAATCATCAACCACATTAGCGAAATGGTAAGTTGGCATTCCGTCATTCTTAATCAAAACCTTGTCGTCCAAAGTATTTGTATTGACTGAGAAATTCCCTCTGATAATATCCTGAAGATTCAAAGTTCTGTCAACCGGCATTTTGAAACGAACCACATAAGGAACATTTGCATCCAATAATTGCTGAACTTCTTCCTGAGAAAGCGAAATGCTATTCTTTAATTGTTGTCTTGTCTGATGATTGTAAGCGAAAACATCGCCTTTAGCTTCAAAAGCTTTACGAACAGCATCCAATTCTTCTTGTGTGTCAAAAGCGAGGTAAGCGTAATCTGTTTTTAGGATCTGCTCTTTGTATCTATCGTAGATGTCTCTTCTTTCAGATTGTCTGTAAGGAGCGTAAGGACCGCCAACTCTCGGGCTTTCGTCAGGAATAATTCCGCACCATTCCAAAGAATTCATAATGTAATCTTCTGCACCTTCCACATATCTTGCAGTGTCTGTGTCTTCTATTCTGAGAACAAATTCTCCGCTTTGGTTCTTTGCAAAAAGATAATCATATAATGCGGTTCTTACACCTCCAAGGTGTAAAGCGCCTGTTGGGCTGGGTGCAAATCGCACTCTTACTTTTTTCATATTCAATAGATTTTTAAAAGTCATTAGGAATGACTAAAAAATTGTGGTGCAAAATTAAGAAATTCTGAGCGTTTTGCCTTTTGAATTTGGCTAATATTTTACGAAAGAGTATTTTTGTTGATTAAAATAAAAACTATGCTAGAAATAGGCGAAAGACCTTGGGGTAAATATTTTGTATTAGCAGATGAACCTCATTATAAATTGAAAAGGATTGAAGTGAATCCGGGACAGAAATTATCTTATCAATTCCACTACAAAAGACAGGAGCAATGGACAATAATCGAAGGTAACGCAACAATCGTTTTGGATGGCGAAGAAATCTCTTTGGCTTACGGACAAAGCATTTTTATTCCATTAGGAGCAAAACACAGAATCATGAATCTTACAGATCAACCGGTTGTTTTCATAGAAGTACAAACAGGAAGTTACTTTGGGGAAGATGATATCGTGAGATTGGAGGATGAGTATGATAGGGAGTAAATGTACTATTATCACAAATAGGTATATAAATAAATAATAAAAAAGAGTCATAAGGAAACTTATGACTCTTTCGTTTGGAATTAATCCAGCTATTTTTGTTCGTTTTGAAACTCTTTTTTTGACATCGTAAGTGCGGACGTAATTACTTGATGCATATCATAATATCTATATTCAGCTAATCTTCCTCCGAAGATTACATTTTTTTCATTTGCTACCAATTTTTTATATTGAGATAACAATCTCTTGTGATTTTATGTTCATTCGTAGGATATTATGCTTAGTTGTAGATATCTCATTCCCGAGACTGATTTTTGGCGAAAAAGACTTTTTTAACATCGGATACAAAAGTTTCCTTTTCTTTCAGGAGCTCGGATTTATATTCTGAAAAATCATAAATTTTAGTTTCGTAATGCACGATGCAATCTCTGATCTGATTAATAATCTGAGTTATATTTTTATCTTCTTTTTCAAAATGATATTCGTCTTTTATCGGCATATCTTCTTTGAATTTTGCAGATCCTTCTTTACCTATAATCAAACAACAATCTAATAAACAGGCTTCTCGAGGCATTTTTTCTTTACCAGGATGGTATCCGAAATCTACATATACTTTAGCTTTTTTCATACAATTTGCGATTTCGGAAAGCGTCATGTTTTTCATTTCCAGCCATTCCAAATCTTTGGAATTTGATTTTATCTTTTCTAGAAATCCGCCATTTTTCATTCCGTTGTAAATCACGATATCTTTTTTGTAATCTTTGATTTCATAATTTTCGTAGAACATATCATCCATATAATCTTGGATTTGTCCCATAATTTTGAAATTATTCTTAGTCAAAAAATCTAATGAAAAATAGGAGTGAGCAATGTGCAGAGAATCTGTTTCCCGAACTTTTTCTACGGTTGGGATTGTTTGGTCTTTGTAAAGTCGTTTTAAAAAATTCTTGTTTTTTTCTTGCAGATAATCTTGCCTTTTTTTCAAAGTAAGGAAAAAATTCGTAACACTTAGCCACCAAACAATTTTCTGGGTTTTGCTATATTTTTTATTCCATAATTGTAGGCAGTAAGTTTCTGGGAAGATTATGATGCTGTCGGGTTTGTTTTCAACTGTTTGGGAAATTGGTAACTGGAAATGTTCATATTCTTTGTGCAGTGGCGTTGCAAATTTTTTTTTCTTATATTCCAAATAATGCATAAAAACACGGTACCCAATATTCCTAATTTCAGCCGCTAATTGATGTAAATCTTCCGGCCCACCACTCGCAAAATTAGCGGGACAAGCAATGTAGAATGTTGTTTCTGGATTTATCTCTAGCATATATTAAAATTTATAATTAATTTGTAAATAATCTATGAGAGTGTAATATTTTGGATCCATTTACTAAAACTATATTTTTTCACAACATCTTCTGGAATCTCGTGGTAAGGCGTCTTCAGAAAACTTTCAATCTCTCTATAATTATTTTCCAGGACAAAGATATTATTAGGATGATAGAAGTCGTAATTTTTCACCATTTTGTTATCAGTTATCACCTTTTTCTTGTAATAGAGTCCTTCAAAAAACCGAATGGATAAACCATTATGAACAGGATCTACAAAGTCTATCAATACATCAGCATCTTCTACATTTCTCAAGTTTTCCAGAAAAGTAATTCTCTCTTTCATATATTTTATCTTAGAATTTTTGATTTCAGATTTGTGGTAATATTGTATGAAAATGGCAAGTTCCACATTCATCTTAAATAGTTCTTCTATGAATCGGTCAATCTTTTTCTCCCGATTTTCCCAGTATGACCCAACGAAATATAGTCTCGGCTTGTGATGATTGAATTCTTTATAAACTGGTGGGATGCAATCAAAATAAAAATTAGTAATTGGTTTTATATTGTTTTTTTTATCCTCAGAATCAAAACAGAAAAATGAGTCAAAAAGTGAAAAATAATCCTTTACTTTTGGGAATTTTTCAATCCCGTCCCATTGGTAAGCAATCAGCTTTTTAGTCTTTTTTTTCAGTTCTTCTATTACGGGAATTGGGAACAAGTCTGGACGAATTACCAAAGCATAATCAAGTTCTTCCAATTCTGAAATCCTTTTTTGATATTCTTTCAGCTTATGTTTCGTTACCAATTCTTTTTTATACTCTCTGTTTTTGAAAAAGGTTTTTTGGAAAAAATTAATGATTTTTTCACCGCCGTTATACTTAAACTTTGACGGCTCATCCGTGATTAGATAAGGTGTAAATCCTGTTTTTTCCAGATTTTTAACAAACAAATTTGGAAAATCAGAATAATCTGGCATCATCAAAAGAAAAGTTTTTCTTGGCATTTTAATTTAATAAAAATCTGATTATTAGTAATTTATATTGCTTTCTAATGCTATTCACCGGATTTCTGAAAAAATGTTTTTCGATAATATGAAATGGAAACAATGATAGCTTGTTTAATGCTTTGTAATAAGTTTCATTTTTACCAGAAAGCAAAGTGAATTCATCCGGATTGGCGTGGATTTTCTTCAATGTTTTCTGCAATAGTATTCGAGAATCATCGTTCAATTTATTCTTTTCTCGGATGGAAAAATCGATGATCAATTTTTTGAGATAGTTCAAATATCTTTCTACGACAGCTTTTTTATAAGAATCAGAATTATTTTGATAATATCTTTCAAAAATATTTTCCAGAATTGTCAGATAAGAATTCAGGTTTTTTTCGCCCACATTTTTCGTTATCGATTCCGAATTATCCGTTCTGTAAAGGTAAGTTTCTTCATTAATGAATTTCACATTTCGAGCTAGAAACATCGTTTCAAAAAACCACAATTCATCCTCGTGAAGGATTCCCGCCTTGAATTTTAAATTATTTTGCTCCAGGAATGACCTCTTGTAAAGACGGTTTTGTGCCACTGGAGCCAAACCGGATTCTATCGTTCGGATAAGAACTTCTTGATTATCATTTTGATAAAATATAGAACCTTCGTTAGGATGTTTCAGTTGAGAGATTTTTTGCAGATTTTCGCCGTTCACAGTTACCGTAATTCCGGTAATGATGTCATTTTCCGGGTCAATTTCATTTACAAAATTTTGCAAAGCTTTTTTTGTAATCAGATCGTCAGAATCTAAAAAGAACAGATAATTTCCAATTGCATTTTCGATTCCTAAGTTTCGGGTGGCAGAAAGCCCTCGGTTTTCCTGAGAAAAAACATTGAATCTGTTGTCTTTTGCAGAATATTCTTCCAAGATGCTCAAAGTGTTGTCTTTGCTTCCATCATTTATCAGGAGACATTCCCAGTTTTTGTAAGTTTGTTGCAAGACAGACTCAATACAGGAATGCACATATTTTTCCGCATTGTAACACGGAATAATAATAGATATTAATGGTTTTTCAGTATGATTCATTTTTTTATAAACCTGCTGTAATGGTCCGGATAGTTGATGAAAAATCTAAGATACAGATATTTTTCCAGACCTATTTGAAAGGGTGAGTAGGGTAGGAACACAGATAAACCGTTTCTGATATTTTCTTTTTCGGCAAGCATTTCATCAGAATTTGTGTTTCTTATGATTCTTTTCAAAACCATAAATGTTTTTTTTAGAATATTTTTTAGAATTGACTTCTTGAATGATTTGTCAATGTGATGAGAGTTCAGAAAGGCGTAGGCTTCCATCAATGCGAGAAAAAAATGATAAGCACGTTTGGGTGTCAGATTATGTGAAAGACTATTCTCAAACTGAACGTAATGATATAGAGGTTTGCCGATTTTAACTACTTTTTCTGCATTATTGAAAACCTTGAACATTGTATAATAATCTTCAAATGCCTCCAGGTTTTCGGGAAATGCTATATTTTTTAAAAGCCGTGATTTGTACAGTTTTGCCCACGGATGACTTTGAATGATCTTGTCTTCCAGTAATAATTGAAGGGCGGTTTTATTATCATAGACTGATGTTGAAGAATTATTAAGTTGATGGTTTTCAATCTTATTTCCTTTTTCATCTTCATAAAAAGCCTCAGCAATGCTAATGTCTGCATTCGTTTTAATAAGTGCGTTGTATAGCGAACCGCAGTAATCTTTCTCCACCCAATCATCAGAATCTACAAAGCAAATGTATTCGCCACCAGCTTTTTGTATTCCCAGATTTCGTGCTTTTGAAACACCAGTATTGTTCTGATCTATCAAAATGATTCTAAGATCATCTTTCTGAAACCGCTTGATGATTTCTAAAGTGTCATCCGTTGAACCATCATTTATGACGATGATTTCCAGGTCTTTATAAGTTTGATTTTTTACAGATGCCAAACATTTCGAAACTGTACTTTCTGCATTGTAGCAAGGAATAATAAGACTAATAAGAGGATCATTCATAAATGTGGTAATCTTTTGAAATCTCATTTAAGCCATTTTCGCTAGTTGTTTTTTTTGATGATTTTAGGTCTTCAATCACTTTTATTTGCTCGTTGTGTTTGCTTTTGTCGCATTGTGGATGGTAGATGTGATATTGTATAGCGCCATACTGTATTTTTCTTTTGACCATTCCAAGATTTACAAAACGTTGCGCGAGTTCTTTATCCTCTGCGCCCCAACCTTTTAAAGCATTGTTGTAGCCATTGACGCTTTCAAAATCTTTCTTCCAAAAAGCCATATTACTTCCCATCACACCATCTGCAGACCGTTCCTCTTTGCTGAAAAATATATTATTAAAAAAGGGAATTCGGATGCCGTGTTCTCTCATTTTAACATCTGAACTCAGGAAAGAAACATTGATTGATTTTTGTTTTAGCAGGCTTTCGCTTTTCGTTTTGCCAATCATCAGTCTTCGGCCTTTTACAAAAGAATTTTCTTTTGCAAAACTTTTATGATCCTGTACAAAGTGCGGATGCAGAATGACATCACCATCTATTTGTATGATGTAATCACTTTTAGATTCTAAGATAGCTTTGTTTCTGATTTCTGCCAATTTGAAACCTGTGTCTGAGTGCCAAATATGTTTAATTTTTCTTTTCTGAATTTTTCTAAAGCGGTCTATGATCTCTTTAGTAGATGGGAGAGAGCCATCATCAGCAATGATAATTTCGTCCGGCATTACACTTTGCGTCATCACACTCTGAAGGCATAGTTGCAATGCCTCTGGCCAGTTATACGTAGAAATAATCAGTGCAATCTTCATTTATTTTTATATTCTATCAGCTTTGATAGGGTCAAAAATTTGTATTGAGATTTTAAACAAGCAAAAATAAAGCCTTCTTTCCCGTCTCGGAAGCCCTGTTTGATAAAGTAATATTTGAAAAACCAAAAAAAAGGCGAGGTTAGTAATTTAAAAAAGCCAACTTTTTTATGTTGTCTTTTTGGAATTTCGGCAGTCGAGTAGAGGTTGTTTTTATTCTGTGTGTGAGAAATCGTATCGTTTGCCAAATGCTCGATCGCCAGAGATTTTTTACTTGAATTGATTTTAAAAATATTGCCATCAATGGTTGGAATAGAATGGATGAATTCCGGCCAATGGATTTTTGATTTTTTAAAAAAACGATAAACATAATCTGGATAAGCCGAGTGCATAAATTTCCCTAAAAAATAATTTTTTCTTGGAATGGCAAAACAAGAAATCTCAGGTTTTTCGGTTGCCATTTTTTGCAGATAATTTTTTAGTTCGTCATTTACAGTTTCATCTGCATCCAAGAGCAAAATCCATTCATTTTTTGCTTGCGAAATTGCGAAATTCCTTGCTGGTTCTACAAAACCCGTTTTCTTATGGAAGATAATCTTCGCATTGTACTGTTCAGCAATCGCAAGAGTTTTGTCTTCGCTGTGCATATCACAAATCAAAATCTCATCAAATTCTTTTACAGAATCAAGGACTTTTGCGAGATGTTTCTCAGCATTATAAGTATTGATTACAACGGAAATTTTCATTTATTAATATTCCAAAACCGTTTTCTCAATTATTTTCACACAGTCCAACAATTGCTCTTCGTTAATTACCAAAGGTGGTGCAAGTCTGATGATATTTCCGTGCGTTGGCTTTGCAAGCAATCCGTTTTCTTTCAGTTTTACGCAGAGATTCCAAGCTGTTTTGCTGTCAGGCGAATCGTTGATAAGAATTGCATTTAGCAAACCTTTTCCACGAACTTTTGTAATTAAATCTGTTTTCTCAATTAATTTCTCAATTTCAGAACGGAAGAGTTTTCCTAATTCTTCGGATCTTTCTGATAACTTTTCATCTGCCACAACATCCAAAGCAGCGATTGCAACCGCGCAAGCAATCGGGTTTCCACCGAAAGTCGAACCGTGTTGTCCTGGTTTAATGACATTCATAATCTCGTCATTCGCTAAAACTGCGGAAACCGGATACATTCCGCCAGAAAGCGCTTTTCCTAAAATTAAAATATCCGGTTGAACATTTTCATGATGACAAGCTATCAATTTTCCAGTTCTTGCAATCCCAGTTTGAACTTCGTCAGCAATGAAAATAACGTTGTATTTCTTACAAAGTTCTGAAGCATTTTTCAAATAATTATCGTCTGGAACGTAAACGCCAGCTTCACCTTGAATTGGTTCAACTAAAAATGCGGCAATATTCTGAGCATCATTTTTAAGTGTTTCTTCCAACGCGTTTAAATCATTGTAAGGGATTTTCACAAATCCTGGCGTGAAAGGTCCGTAATTCTGGTTGGCATCTGGGTCATTAGAAAAAGAAACAATTGTTGTCGTTCTTCCATGGAAATTGTTTTCACAAACTACAATTTTTGCTGCGTTTTCCGAGATTCCTTTGACTTCATAACTCCATTTTCTGGCTAATTTTACGGCAGTTTCCACAGCTTCAGCACCAGAATTCATAGGGAGAACTTTATCAAAACCGAAAAGCGTTGTGATCTTTTTCTCATATTCTCCAAGATTAGAATTGTAAAAAGCTCTTGAAGTCAATGCCAATTTCTTAGCTTGATTTACCAATGCTTCCACAATTTTTGGATGAGAATGTCCTTGATTGACAGCAGAGTAGGCGGATAGGAAATCATAATATTTCTTGCCTTCTACATCCCAAACAAAAACGCCCTCACCTCTGTCCAAAACCACTGGAAGTGGATGGTAATTATGCGCGCCATATTGGTTTTCGAGGTCGATGAAATATTGTGAGTTTTTTTCCTGAACTGCTGTTGACATAACTTTTAATTTTTGTAAAAATAATAAATTTGAATTCAATAGACGGTAATAAAAATGCCCAACTTTTAAAGTCAGGCATTTATATCTTTATTAATGATAATTTTTAGATATGATTATCAAAACTTCTGTCCATTACGAAGTCTTCCATAAATTTAGTCGTGTAGTTTCCAGCTAGGAAATCTTCATTTTCCAATAATTGTCTGTGGAAAGGGATTGTAGTTTTTACACCTTCGATATAGAATTCTTCCAAAGCACGTTTCATTTTCGCAATCGATTCTTCTCTGGTTTGAGCAGTCACAATCAATTTAGCGATCATAGAATCATAGTTGGATGGAATTGTATATCCTGAATAAACGTGAGTGTCAACTCTTACACCATTTCCACCAGGAATATTAAGTTCCGTGATTTTTCCCGGAGACGGTCGGAAATCAGCATAAGGATCTTCCGCATTGATTCTACACTCGATAGAATGTCTTTTTGGATAATAATTGATACCACTGATTGGCGTTCCGGCAGCCAAAAGAATTTGCTCACGAATCAAATCAAAATCAACAACTTGTTCCGTAATTGGATGTTCCACTTGGATTCTCGTGTTCATTTCCATGAAGTAAAAATTCCTGTGCTTGTCCACCAAAAATTCGATAGTTCCAACGCCTTCGTAAGAAATATATTCTGCTGCTTTTACAGCTGCAGCTCCCATTTTTTCACGAAGTTCGTCAGTCATGAAAGGAGAAGGCGTTTCTTCGATCAGTTTTTGATTTCTTCTTTGGATAGAACAATCTCTTTCAGAAAGGTGACAAGCTTTACCAAATTGATCTCCAGCAACCTGGATCTCAATGTGTCTTGGCTCTTCAATCAGTTTTTCCATGTACATTCCGCCGTTACCAAAAGCTGCAACAGCTTCCTGGATTGCAGAATCCCAATGTTCTTTCAAATCTTCTTCTTTCCAAACGGCTCTCATTCCTTTTCCACCACCACCAGCAGTTGCTTTGATCATCACAGGATAGCCAACAACTAAAGCAGTTTTCTTTGCATCTTCATAAGAATCGATTAAACCTTCAGAACCTGGAACACAAGGGATTCCAGCTGCTTTCATGGTTGCTTTGGCCGTAGCTTTGTCTCCCATTTTTTCGATTTGCTCAGGACTTGCTCCAATGAATTTGATGCCGTTTTTAGCACAAATTCTAGAGAAGTTTGCATTCTCAGAAAGGAATCCGTAACCTGGGTGAATAGCATCTGCATTGGTAATCTCTGCAGCAGCAATGATATTTGGGATTTTAAGATAAGAGTCTTTGCTCATTGGCGGACCAATACAAACAGCCTCGTCCGCAAAACGAACGTGAAGACTGTCTTTGTCAGCAGTTGAATAAACAGCTACTGTTTTGATTCCCATTTCCTTGGCCGTACGCAAAATTCGCATTGCGATCTCGCCACGGTTTGCGATCAATATTTTTTTGAACATCTTTTTAGAAATTTTAAATTTTAAATTTTGAATTTTAAATTAATTTTAAACGAACTGATTTCCATCTAAAATTTATAATCTTTCATCTAAAATTCCTTAAGACGGGTCTACTAAAAATAATGGTTGATCGTATTCTACAGGAGAAGCGTCTTCTACCAAGATTTTCACAATTTTTCCGCTAACTTCTGATTCGATCTGGTTGAAAAGCTTCATAGCTTCAATCACACAAACTACTTTTCCTTCTGTCACAGAATCACCTACGTTTGCAAAAACCTCTTTGTCTGGAGATGGTTTTCTGTAGAAAGTTCCGATCATTGGAGATTTGATCGTAATATATTTGCTGTCATCGGCAGCGTTTGCTGCTTCAGAATTATCGTTAGAAGCAGAAACTGGACTTGCAGCCGGTGCAGAAAAAGGAGTCTGATAAGAAACTTGTGGTGTTACATAGCTTACAGGCTCGCCTCCAAGTGGTGTTTTGATGTAGATTTCGAAGTCTTTATTTTTATATTTCACTTCGGAAACTCCTGCTTTTGCTACAAATCTTACAAGATTCTGAATGTCTTTTATATCCATAAAATTTTAAATGTTTTGAACGCCAAATATAATAAAAAACCACCCAAATTAATAAAATCCGAGTGGTTTTTTATGCTAAGTATAAGATTATCAAAGATAATTCTTAGTTTTCTTCTATAGTTTCTACAGTTTTCTCTACTACAACTTTTCCTCTGTAATAAAGTTTTCCTTCGTGCCAGTGCGCTCTGTGGTATAAGTGCATTTCGCCAGACGTTGCGTCTTTAGCCAATTGAGGAACTACAGCTTTGTAGTGTGTTCTTCTTTTATCTCTTCTTGTAGACGACTGTCTTCTTTTAGGATGTGCCATTTGTTAGTACTTTTTAAAAAATTCTTTCGAATTATATTGTTATTTCTTAATTGTTATCTTTTAATTTCTTCAAAGCTTCCCATCTTGGGTCAACTTGTTCCTCTTCTTCCTCGATTATTTTTGGACTGTATTTGTCTAAAAGATTCTGATATTCTTCATTGTCTTTTACAGAAGGTGCTACTTTCTTCATTGGGATTGATAAAACCACCGTTTCGTAGATAAGATTCGCAATGTTAAAATCGCTGTCTTTTCTGTTGATGGTAATTACATCCTCGTTGCTGTCATCATATTCTTCTCCAAATTTCACAAGAACTTTTAAATCGTTTTCTATGTTTTCGGAAAATTCATCATTGCTAATGTCGCAAATCAATTGAACCGTTCCTGAAACTTCGAATATGAATTCCAAAAATGTCGTGTGCTTGTCCAATTGAACATTTACACTGATTTCCGGATTGAAAAACTCCTGTTCAGTCTCAAATAAATCAAAGAACTCCTGATTGATTTCATAATTGAAATCGTGCTTTCCAGCTTTTAAGCCTACAAAAGCAATGTCGTAGTTTCTAAATCTGTCCATAAAAATGGTTTGCAAAAATAATTTAATTTTTTCAAATAACAAAATATTTTTTGGAAATACTTGAATTGCAAAAAATTAGTCCTCCAAAAACTTATTTTAATGTCTCAATTTTGAAGAAAGTTTTATCTTTCTTTGGGTAAATCCTCGTCTGGCCCGCTGTGTGCGTGTGTCGCTTTCGGGCGGAGACGGTGCGCTCTCAATTCCTGATATTCGTCTCTGCTTTTAAAAATATCGATGGCTGTGAAAATTGCTTCTGAAAATGAAGTTTCGTCCGCAATATTTTTCCCCGCAATATCATAGGCAACGCCGTGGTCTGGCGAAGTTCTGATAAAAGGTAAGCCAGCCGTGTAGTTCACGCCTTCTTCATAAGCAATCGTTTTGAACGGCGCTAAACCTTGGTCGTGGTACATTGCTAAAACGGCGTCGAACGCTTTATATTTCTCTGGTTGGAAAAAACTGTCTGCCGGATAAGGACCGAAAGCCATAATGCCTTCATTAAATAAATCCTGAATCGCAGGCTGGATAATTTCGATTTCTTCTTTTCCGATAACGCCACCGTCGCCAGCGTGAGGATTGAGCCCGAGAACGGCAATCTTCGGTTTTTCTACGCAGAAATCTTCTTTCAATGTAGCAACCAATTGTTTGACTTGGTTTTTGATATTGTCTTTCGTAATGTGATTTACGATTTCCGAAACCGGAATGTGGTGTGTGGAAACAGCGACTTTCAAGCCTTCGCTAACCATAAACATTACGGCTTTTTTGCCTGCTTTTTCTTCGAAATAACCAGTGTGGCCAGCGTGGGCGAAACCATATTTCATCATTTCGTCTTTGTTGATTGGCGCGGTTACGAGAACATCGATGTCTTTATTTAATAATGCTTCTGTCGCGGAGTTCAAAGAGTCGATGGCCATTTTTGTGGATTCTTCCGTTGGGACACCAAATTCAATATTGCTGTTTTCCTTGGTCAGATTCACCATATTGATTTTGCCTGACTGAGCTTCTTTCGCTTCGTTGATGTAATTGAAATTGGTCTGAAGTTTAAAAACATTTTTCTGATAAGTGAAAAGTTTTCCTGAACCAAAGATGACGGGCGTAAAAAAGTCTGTGATGGATTTATCTTTCAGAGATTTGAGGATGATTTCCGGACCGATTCCGTTGAAATCGCCGATTGAAATTCCTACTCTGATTTTATGGTGTTTGGAGCTCATTTGTTTATCTTTGACATTTATAAAGAATTTACAAAATTACAATTTTTTAGATAGTTTTTCTTATGAAAAGGATGCTAATTTAAATAGCTAGTTTGAATTTTAAAGAGTAATGCTATTAACGATTTTCTAAAACCTTTTTAAGACATCAATTGCTTTTAGAAATTCAATTAAGCGGCTAAATTTTGTAAATTTGTGAGTTAGGGAATTAAAAATGGCAAAAACAAACACAAAGATAATTGTCCAAGACACAGAAATTACTTTTATCAATAAGGAAATCGGAGAGTATATTTCGTTAACCGACATTGCAAAATATAGAAATCCCACTGAACCATTTTCTATCATAAACAATTGGATGAGAAGCCGAGGTACTATTGAGTTTTTGGGACTTTGGGAAAAACTAAACAATTCTGATTTTAAACCTATCGAATTCGAGAGGTTTAGAAGTGAAGCAGGAAGCAACTACTTTGTTTTGTCGCCTCAAAGATGGATTGAAAGCACCAATGCAACAGGGATTGTTTCAAAATCAGGACGATACGGCGGGACTTTTGCCCATACCGATATTGCGTTTGAATTTGCTTCTTGGATTTCGTATGAATTCAAATTGTATTTGATTACCGAATTTAAACGTCTGAAACAGGACGAAAATTACAGATTACAACTTGAATGGAATTTGCAACGCACCATTTCCAAAATTAATTACCGAATTCATACAGATGCAATTAAAGAAAATCTGATACCACAAGAAATCACGAAACAACAAACAAGTTTTGTGTATGCCAATGAAGCTGACCTGCTAAATGTTGCGCTTTTCGGGACTACAGCAAAAGAATGGAGAGAAAATAATCCAGAAGAAAAAGGAAATATCAGAGACTATGCAACCTTAGAACAATTAGTTGTTTTGAGTAATATGGAAAGTATCAATGCCTTACTTATTCAACAAGGGTTGTCGCAAAGTGACAGATTGGTTCAGCTCAACAGAGTTGCTATAACTCAAATGAAATCACTAATGGGAAGCAAAGTCGTAAAAAATATAAAATAAAACGTAGAGATTGAACCGAATCGCTTAAGGTTGTTATCATTGATTTTTTAGATTTAGTTTAAAATCTGCAAATCAGAGAGGTTAAAATTTAATGGGAAAAGTTTCTAAGAATGAAAAATCCCATAGCCCTGATTGCAACGGCATCCTTTTTCTGCGGTGGCTTGAAAAAAGCGAGGGCGAAAAGATATAGTGGAAAGCGGGATTAAGCTCCTAAAAATTTAAAAATATTAAGAACGAATGTTTACAGGAATTATTGAAGCTACGGGAAAAGTAGAGAAAATTGACAGAAGCGAAAGTAATATAGATTTTACGCTGAGCGGACCTTTCACTCAGGAGTTGAAAATCGACCAAAGTCTGGCTCATAACGGTTGCTGTCTTACGGTTGTTGAAATTACGGAGAATACTTATAAAGTGACGGCTATCAACGAAACACTGGAGAAAACGAATCTTAATTTTTGGAATGTGGGGACGGAAGTCAATTTGGAACGCTGTTTGCGATTCGAAGGAAGACTGGACGGACACATCGTGCAAGGTCATGTGGATAAAACAGGAACGGTGGAAAGCATCGAAAATCAGGACGGAAGTTATTTCATTACTATTAATTATGATGAATCTGCAGAATATACAACTGTTGCGCAAGGCTCAATCACGTTAAATGGAATCAGCTTGACGGTTGCTGAGAGCGGAGACGGGAAGTTTTCTGTGGCGATCATTCCGTACACTTGGGAGTTCACGAATATGAAAAACTTGCAGAAAGGCGATGTGGTAAATCTGGAATTTGATATTATCGGAAAGTATGTTGCCAAATTGCTAAAAAAACAAAATGCCATTAAGTGATTATAAAGGTTACCGATTAAGAAACAGGGTTTTCGTCGGCTTTCTTACAATTTGTATCTTGAGTGTGATGACTTCGGCGGTTTTGTCGTTCGTGATTCTTCGGGACAATGCGAAGATGCAGAGCAGGACCGATATGCAAAACAAATCTCAGGCGCTGATGTCGTCTTTGGATTATGCGCTGAGCCATTCTCAGGTTCAGACCTACGATATTCCCAAGGTTTTAGAAAATAAAATCTACGAAATTGCAGATATCAACAAGCACGACCTTATTATTTATGACCTAAAAGGCGACTATCTTTTGTCCAACAAATCTCCCAATCTTGTGGAGGAAAAGAAGATGCCCGCCAACGTTCTAAAACAAATCCGAAAAAACGGAAAACAGTTCGACGACAAGTCTTACGACGAGAAATTGGGTGCGAGCATAGTGTCTTCCTATATGGTTTTGAAGAATAATATGCTGGAAGATATTGCCTATATTTATTTTCCATATTATCACAATGAGAGTGCTTATATGCAGGTTTTCAAGGATTACTTCGTGTACATTATCGGGGTAAATGTCCTTATTATTTTGTTTGGCGTTTGGTTGAGTTGGATTATTTCGAACAATCTTACGGAGGCGATTATCCGATTTACGTCGATGATCAGCAAGATTAATTTGTTTGATAAAAATCTGCGTCCCATCAAATATTATAAGAATGATGAGCTGAATGCCTTGGTAAAAGCTTACAATAAAATGATTGCCGAAATCGCCGACCAACGCGAAAGATTGAGCTACATCGAAAAACAATCTGCTTGGCAGGAAATGGCGAAACAAGTAGCGCACGAAGTCAAAAATCCGTTGACGCCAATGAAGTTGATGATGCAAAACTTCGAAAGAAAATTTGATCCGAACGATCCAAATATTACGAATAAAGTTAAGAATCTAAGTGAGATTGTCATCGGTCAAATTGATGTCATCAGCAGGGTAGCGAGCGCGTTTTCTCAATTTGCGCAGTTGCCGGAGAAAAAAGATGAAGAAGTCTCATTGAATAAAGAAGTGACCAATGCGCTATTGATTTTCAGTGATGAAAATGTTTTCGTCCACGCCAATCAGGAAGATATCTTGATGAAAATTGACAAAGATTATCTCACGAGAATCATCACAAATCTCGTTACCAACGCAAGTCAGGCAAAATCTGATGACAGAAAATCCCTCATCAATGTAGATTTGGAAAAGATTGAAAAACGAATCCGAATCACCGTTCAAGATAATGGAGTAGGGATTCCGACCGATAAACTTGACAGAATTTTTGACCCGAATTTCACTTCCAAAAACAGCGGGATGGGAATTGGACTCACAATGGTAAAACGAATGGTGGAAGATTACAACGGCACAATCACTGTAGTTTCTGAAGTTGATAAAGGTGCGACGTTCACGATTTCTATGCCTTCAAATATGTAATTAATGAAACCTTTCCGATTTCAACAATTTGATATTCAACAAAACGCTGACGTTTTCCGAGTCGGAACAGATGCGGTTTTGCTTGGTGCTTTGGCTAATGTTTCTGAAGCGAAAAATATCTTGGAAATAGGAACAGGAACTGGAATTATTTCATTAATGGTAGCTCAAAGAAATCCAGAAGCACAGATTTTAGCCATCGATATTAATTGTGAAGCGGTCAGTATTTCTAAAACCAATTTCTTCAATTCTCCTTTTTTAGATAGAATCAAAAGCCAACTTCAGGATTTAAAAAACTTTGAAACGGTAGAAAAATTTGATTTAATTATTTCAAATCCACCTTACTTTGAAATCAATTCCTCGGAAAAAGATATTCTGGCAAGACAAAGATTAGAATTGAATTTCGATGATTTAATTATAAAATCCAGTCAATTACTTTCTGAAAATGGACTTTTCACAGTCATCATTCCAATAGATTCTGAAAAAGAATTCACCGAGATTTGTTTTAAAAATAAATTATTTCTCCATCGAAAAGTCATCATCAAAGGCATTAAAACCTCAGAACCGAAACGTTTAGTTTTAGAATATTCATTCACAGAATCAGAAACTAAAGTAGAAAATTTCGTCATAGAAAAATCTCCAAGAGTTTATTCTGATGAATATCTCGAGCTGACGAAAGACTTCCATCAATTCACAAAAAAACCTCTCTGAAATTTTCAGAAAGGTTTTATATTTTAAGAACATTAGAATTAACTCTAACATCTAAATTCTAATCTCTAACTTCTACTCAAAAAGTTCCGCCGTATCCAAAACAGAAACCTGTCCATTCTCGCAACGAATAGCTTCGCCAGGATAATTCTGAATCATATGGTAATCGTGCGTCGCCATTACAACCGCGCAATGGTTTTCTTCCGCAAGATTCTTTAGAAGCGTCATAATATCGTTGGAAGTTTCTGGGTCAAGATTTCCAGTAGGCTCATCAGCAAGGATTAATTCTGGATGGTTTAACAAAGCTCTTGCAATCGCAGCACGCTGTTGTTCACCTCCGGAAAGTTGATGCGGCATTTTGTGCTTTTTGGTTTTCATCCCAACACTGGATAGAACTTCATCAATTCTCGCTTCCATTTTCAATTTGTCTTTCCAGCCGGTCGCTTGTAAAACAAATAGAAGATTTTTCTCGATATTTCTGTCCGGCAAAAGCTGAAAATCCTGGAAAACAATTCCCAATTTTCTTCTCAAGTTTGGAACTTCGGATTGCTTCAATTTCTTCAAATCGAATCCTGCAACCTGTCCACTTCCGCCTTGTAGAGGTAATTGTCCGTAAAGCACTTTCAAAAGAGAACTCTTTCCAGAACCGGTTTTTCCTATAAGGTAGCAGAATTTCCCTTTCTTGATATGAAGGTCAACATCATTTAGAACAGTGAAGTTTTTCTGAACAATCTTTGCGTTGCTCAAATCTATAATATCTACTCCAGGGTCATTTCTGTGCGGCATAATTGCAATAATTGATAAGTTATAATTGATAAATGATTAATCAAGTTATCAATCCAAAAATAATAAAAACATATTGTAATGCTTCTATTTTTGGCAAATTTTAACAACAAAAAATGTCTGAAACAATGTCCAGACACTTTTTGTATATGATAATTTTTAAGAAATTATCTCTTAGCGCGCTGGGCACTAACAGTTAAGCTCTTTCTGCCTTTAGCTCTTCTAGCTGCCAACACTCTTCTTCCGTTTGGAGTTGACATTCTTTCACGGAAACCGTGTTTGTTTCTTCTTTTTCTTTCAGATGGTTGGAACGTTCTTTTACTCATCACTAATATATTTAGTTCGTAATTACTATTAAATTTTCAGATTGCAAATATACAGCTTTTATTTTGCGCCACAAGTATTTGAAAACTTTTTTACAAATATTTTCGACATTCTTTAACTGTTCTTTATTTGGGCAGCTTTTCCGCCTTCCGTTCCCAATCTTTTTTGCTCAAAATTTCAATCTAAATAGAACTTTAGTCAAAGCAAAAAAGGATTTCCACTCAAGTCGGGCTGCGGATTCCAGCTTCGAATCCAGATCTGTCATAGAAAACATAATATTGTCATTCCATAGGAAACCCAGCGAAGCGGTTCGACGAAGTCAATCTAAATTGTTAAGATTCTTTCAGAATGACAAAATTACGGTTTAATAATTTCTAATCCTTAGATTTGCGATAGAAAAATAAAGATGAAATCTCTATACAATCTTTTCGTCCGCTTGATGATTTTCGGGATGAAGGTCTTTGCACTCATCGATGGCAAAACTAAAAAGGGAATCCGAGGCAGAAAACAGTCTTTGGAAATCGTTAGAAATACTTTTTCTCCCGAAGACAAAGTCCTATGGATGCACGCTTCCAGCTTGGGCGAATATGAACAGGGTTTGCCTGTCCTCGAAAAGCTGAAAGATAAATTCCCAGATTATAAAGTATTGATCACATTTTTCTCACCATCTGGTTATGAAAATGTGAAGAAGAAAAAACACATTGCAGATGCTATTTGCTATTTGCCTTTTGATAAAAAGAAAGACGTTCAGGAATTTGTTTCCACTTTCGATTGCAAGATTTTCTTCACGGTAAAATATGATTATTGGTACAATCTGTTGGAAACCTTAAAGAAGAATCAGATTAAGATTTATGTCATTTCTGCTTTGTTTTATGAGCATCAGATTTTCTTTGAGAATTACGGAAAATGGTTCACAAAACAATTGAAAAGTAACATCGATTGGTTTTTTCATCAGACAGCCAAATCTTCTGCTTTGGCAAAAAATGTTGGTTTAATTAATTCGTCGGTTTCTGGTGATACGAGATTTGACCGCGTAAAACAATTTCTGGAGCGTGACAATCACCTCGATTTTATTGATGAATTCAAAGGTGATCAGAAGTTGATTGTTTTTGGTAGCAGTTGGCACGCAGAAGAAGATATTGCTCAGGTTTTGGTGAAGAAGCTTCCCGCTACCAAATTTGCCATCGCACCCCACGATTTACAGCGCGTTCCAAATTTGTTGAAACTATTCCCAAACGCCGTTCTTTACAGTTCACTTCCCAACGCTCCAACTCTCCAACTCTCCAACTCTCCAATTCTCATTATCGATAGCATTGGGAAGCTTTCCAAATTATATTCGTACGCAGATTTGGCGGTTGTTGGTGGCGGATTTCATTCGGCGGGATTGCACAATATTTTGGAAGCCGCAGTTTATGGCGTTCCTGTGATTTTTGGAAATCAATATCAAAAGAATCCCGAAGCCGATAATCTGATTGCAGCAAAAGGTGCAAAAAGTTTTGAAGATTTTGTGATGGCGGCTGCTTTCATCGAGGAAGTGATGAAAAAAGATTTGAACACCGAAGAAGGCGAAGTTTCTTATTTGAAAGATATGTCGAAAAAAGCAGGTGATTTTGTGAAGTCCCAGCCGGATTCTACGGAGATTATTTTGAAGAAAATCTTGGAACAAAATGAAAATTGACTCTGTTTTAATTGCTAAAAAATTTCCAATTGCTCCGTAGGAGTGGAATGTTTGTAGAAGAAATATAGAAAATGTAATTAGAACTCCAGCGGAGTTCAACAATGATGTGGTTGCTGATGTGTCGCTCCTTTGGAGCTTTCAACTACATTTTGTCGAATTACATCAATCTTACCTTAAAAATCCTTCACTCTTAATTTCTTTCACAATCAATTCAAAATGGTCGGGAATGTTTTCGCATTTCAGCCAATTGAAATCTAAACCATTGTTCGTGCAAAGTTTCTGGAAATAAATGTTTCCGTCGATTTTTTCATTGAGGTTTTCAAGAAATTCATCGATTTCCATCCAGTAATCTTCATCCAGTTTTTTGGTCAAAGTCAAGGCTTTGAAGATTTTATTGATGAGATAAATGTAAAGTTTGTAAACGTTATCAAATCTTTGCATTCCAAGTTTCTCGTTGTATTCTAAGATTTCATTGATTAAAAATAAATTTAAAGAAACGTCGCCAAATTTATCCGTCGTGATTTTCACGTGTTCAGTGACTTCTGCGCTTATTTTCCTGATGAGAACAAGGAAATATTTTTGATTCGAATTATATTTTGAAGCTAACGAAACTTTTTCACGGATGTTTTCTTCCATTGCATCCCGTTTGTCATCAACCGTTTCGAGGTCAATCAATTCGAAATAGAGTTTTTTGGAAAGCAACTTGTCTTTCTTCAGCAATCGGAAAATCAATTTGTCTTTTTCTGCCGGAGAAAACTCACTCAAAGCCTGCTTGAATTCTTTTGAATATTCCATTAATTGAAGATTTTAGAATATTTGATGAATCCATTAAAAGCCCAATTCGCTGTATAATACAACGATTTTAAAGTCGAAAATTTCATATAATCTTTGTAAACCAAATATTGGTCTTTCATAATGTTTGATTTTTTTCTGGAAACGCTGTTTGGCAACATTCTGTATTTTGATAAGGTTTTTTTTAGTGGTTTTCCTTGCGGGATTTTCTTCAACAATTCCAACCACATCACGTGGTCTTCTCGTTTTGTGCCTTCCGGAAAGTAGAATTTCCCAACTCTTTTGGAATCATACATCGAAGCTAACAAAGATAATCTGCAGGTTTTCAAAAGGTTATTGAAATTCACAATCGTGTCCGCTTCGAAATCGCCAATTGTAGGATTCAGATTTTCATCGCAACGGGAATAAGTGGAGTAGGCCAATTCAACGTTTTCGGATTTCATAAAGTGTACCATTTCTTCGAGGAAATTCGGTTCCCAAAAATCGTCGGCGTCAAGAAATGTGATAAATCTTCCGGTTGCATTCTCCAAAGAAATATTCCTTGCGTGTCCGGCACCACCGTTTTTCTCCGCTTTGAAAACTTTGATTCTCGGGTCGTTTTGTTTTTCCAGAATTTCTACGGAATTGTCTGTGGAACAATCATCGGTAATCAGCCATTCCCAATCCTGAAAAGTTTGATTGAGTACAGAAATAATGGTTTCATTCAAATATTTTGAAGAATTGTAACTCGGCGTGATGATTGAGATTTCTGGCACTTATAAGATGATTATTAATTTACTATATATATTAAAAGAGATGTTATACTACAAAAATAAAGTATTTTATTTACCTTGGAATTGTTTTGAAAAACAGAAATAAAACATAAGAAAAATAAAAGATAAAATCCCAACAAAAGGCGTGAGTCTAAAAAATTAATGCTTGTCCTAACACCAGAAATTAAAGACAGAAAAAGGAAACAGAATGCACTTATAATCATTAATGATGTGAATTCTTTTTTTATTGCTTTGGCTACAGTTATTACTATTAATATCAGTGAAGATAACCCTAATATTAGATATGGTATTTTCCAATTTCCATTTAAGAGTGAAGTGATAGTGTTAAGAAAGCTAATAATCTGAGTGTTGAAAGGATTTACAGATAGAAAAATATTTGAAATAGATGTTTTCAAAAATGCTGAAGTGTCATAACTGGGTATCGGTCTTTGTCCAGTGATTAGATTTGTAATGAAATAATTGTTAAGAAGGTACATTGCAATAAAACCAAATGCGATTAAGCTGGAAATGAAATAAGCTTTTCGGTTTTTCTTGCTTATCAATGAAAACAAAAACATTGAAAACAAAAAAAATAAAGAGTTATACTTCGTGATTGTCATTAGAAACATTATTACAGAAATGGAAATTATGAATTTGTTGTATGAAATTTCTTCGTTCAAAAATTTATAATTAATGATTGTGAACAATAATATGAGAGGAATTAGTAAGATTTCAGACCAGGCATACAAATAAATATTTAAAAATGAAGAAAATGATAAGATGCACCATATTTGTTTCCATAGAAAATTATATCTGTATGGAATGTAGTAAGATATTAATATTAGAGTTATGCTCAGGAACTTATATGAAATTGTATAGTCATTGAATATGAAATTAAATATTTTTAGAAAAAGAGGATATAGTATTGGAAACAAGCTCGTTTCAATGTAAGGAAGTTTCTCAGCTATCTCGAAATAAGAAAGTGAATCGTTAGATATGTAACTATTACCTGATGTGAAATTAATAATTAAATAAAGTAAAAGAATTAATAAAATTAGTAGATAAAATTTGTTATTCATCAATTTGGTTATAAAAATTTGTGCTAGTTTTAATTTGAGTTTACGAATTTAGTATTTAATAATCAATTTCGATCTGTTGTAAAGGTTATTTAAACTTTATGCGTTTTGATTCTTAATATTAAAATTGTCTATTTATTTCAAAATCTTAACTTTGTGAATCTTAAAAAATTATTCATTACTAATTCTTACTTTATAGAATGTTTTACGACCATCAGCAGATAGAAAAAAAGTGGCAGAAATACTGGGAAGACAACCAAACTTACAAGACTTCCGACTCAACCGATAAACCGAAATTCTACGTCCTCGATATGTTTCCGTATCCTTCCGGAGCGGGACTTCACGTGGGTCATCCGCTGGGATACATTGCGTCGGATATCTATGCGAGATTCAAAAGGCATCAGGGTTTCAACGTTTTGCATCCGGTTGGTTATGACAGTTTTGGACTTCCTGCTGAGCAATATGCAATCCAGACCGGAACGCATCCTGCAATTACAACCGAGCAAAATATCACGAGATACGAGGAGCAATTAAGAAAAATCGGGTTTTCATTTGACTGGAGCAGGGAAGTGAGAACGTCGGACGCTTCTTATTATAAATGGACGCAATGGATTTTCATTCAGTTGTTTCATTCGTGGTACAATAAAGATACGGACAAGGCAGAATCTATCGAAACCTTAATCCAACATTTTGAGGAAAAAGGAACGGAAGGTTTGAATGCCAATCAAAACGAGGAATTGAATTTCACTTCAGAAGAATGGAAATCATATTCAGATATTAAGAAAGAAAAGATATTATTAAATTACCGTTTGGCTTTCCGTGCGGAAACGACCGTGAATTGGTGTCCTGCATTAGGAACCGTTTTGGCGAACGACGAAATAAAAGACGGGAAATCCGAAAGAGGAGGTTATCCGGTTTTCCAAAAGAAAATGATGCAGTGGAGTATGAGGATTTCTGCGTACTCGGAAAGATTGTTGCAAGGTTTGAAAACTTTGGATTGGCCTCAACCTTTGAAAGATGCTCAGGAATATTGGATTGGAAAATCTCAAGGGGCTCAAGTAAGATTCTCAACTGAAAACGGAGAAACGATTGAAGTTTTTACAACCCGTCCCGACACTATTTTCGGAGTAACCTTTATGGTTTTGGCGCCGGAAAATCCTTTGGTTCAAAATTTAACAACTCAAGAACAAAAAGCTGAGGTTGATAATTATATAGAAGAAACTTCCAAAAAAACAGAACGTGATAGAATGGCTGACGTGAAAAACGTGAGTGGCGCTTTCACGGGAAGTTATGCCATCAATCCGTTTACCGGGAAGAATATTCCGGTTTATATTTCGGATTATGTGTTGATGGGTTACGGAACTGGCGCTGTGATGGCTGTTCCTGCCCACGACGAGCGCGACCATAGATTTGCGAAGAAATTTAATTTGGAAATCATCAAGGTTGTGGAATCTGATGTTGATGTTCAGGAAGAAGCTTATGATTCTAAGGATTCAGTTTGTGTGAATTCTGATTTCTTGAATGGTCTTAATTATAAAGATGCGAAATCCAAAATAATCGCTGAAATCGAAAACAAAGGAATTGGCCACGGAACGACGAATTACAGACAGCGTGATGCGATTTTCTCCAGACAAAGATATTGGGGTGAGCCGGTTCCTATCTATTATAAGGAAGGAATGCCTTACACTTTGCCACATTCCGCTTTGCCTTTGGAACTTCCCGAGGTTGAAAAATATTTGCCGACAGAAGACGGCGACCCGCCATTAGGAAATGCGAAAACATTTGCTTGGGACGAAGCGAATCAGAAAGTGGTTGACACCGATTTGATTGATGATAAAACTGTTTTCCCATTAGAATTATCTACGATGCCAGGTTGGGCAGGAAGTTCTTGGTATTTCCTTAGATATATGGACCCGAACGATGACGAAGTTTTTGCTAAAAAAGAACTGACCGATTATTGGGGACAAGTTGATTTGTACATCGGAGGAAGCGAGCACGCAACTGGACATTTGTTGTATTCCCGTTTTTGGAATATGTTCTTGAAAGACAGAGGTTACATTGAGCAAAATGAGCCTTTCCAAAAATTGATTAATCAAGGGATGATTTTGGGGATGAGTGCGTTGATTAATAGAATTGACGGAACAAACAAGGTTGTTTCTAAAAACTTGGCAAGCGAATATCAAACTCAAAGAATTCCTGTTGATATTTCAATGTTGATTGGAACGACAGACGAAATTGATGTTGAAAAACTTAGAGTTTGGCGACCAGAATTTAATGATGCTGAATTTATTCTTGAAGATGGAAAGTTAATTACTGAAAGGGAAGTCGATAAAATGTCTAAAAGAACTTACAATGTTGTCAACCCAGATGATATTTGTAATGAATATGGCGCAGACGGTTTAAGATTGTACGAAATGTTTCTTGGTCCATTGGAACAATCCAAACCTTGGAACACGCAAGGACTTAGCGGTGTTTATGGTTTCTTGAAGAAATTTTGGAACTTGTATTTCAACGGCGATATTTTTGAAGTTTCTGATGAAGAGCCTACAAAAGCGGAATTCAAGATTCTTCATACTTTAATCAAGAAAGTGCTTTTTGATATTGAGAATTTTTCTTTCAATACTTCGGTGTCATCATTTATGATAGCAGTCAATGAGTTACAAAAATTGAAATGTAACAAGAGAGCGATTCTTGAGCCATTGGCCGTAATAATCTCACCTTATGCGCCGCATATCTGTGAAGAGGTATGGAATTTGCTGGGAAATAACTCGTCTATAGAGTTCGAGAAGTTTCCAATTCTCGACGAAAGTTATCTTATAGAAGATGAGATAGATTACCCAGTAAGTTTTAACGGAAAGATGAAATTCAAAATCAAATTATCTGCTGATCTTGGCAAAGAAGAAGTGGAGAAAATTATTTTGGAAAATGATGATGCAAAAAGACACTTGGATGGAAAAACGGTGAAAAATTTCATCTTTGTACCAAAGAAAATCATTAATATTGTCTCATAAATAGGCATTAAAAACGCCGATTTTGAATTTTAACAAAATTTATTATCTATTTATAAACGATATTATTGAATCGATTAAAATAAAAATAATGGGCGTTTTTTGTATTTATTTTGATTGCTTCGGTCAATCACATAATAAATTCATAAAATATAAGTTTAATTTTAATAATTACTCAATAGTCCCTAT
>RCUH01000221.1_pt1 | contig 75584 bp, 71 predicted proteins | sample 2166191 | NCBI WGS metagenome assembly RCUH01 (sample SAMN09932848, study PRJNA488358) | compost metagenome | feature: garden; material: soil; isolation source: compost soil in an enriched community after 214 h of incubation | place: Germany: Experimental Botanical Garden Goettingen | collected... | reverse complement strand
GCGATATCCAGGCCAGCGCGGCCAGGAACAGCAGGATGAAGGGCAGGTCGACCAGGGTGGTGATGGTGGCCGATGCGATGAAGTCGCGAATGGACTCGAATGAACGCAGGTTGGCCGCGAAGGAACCGACCGAGACGGGCCGGCCTTCCAGGCGCAGATCCAGCACGCGTTCCATGATTTGCGCGGACAGGCGTACGTCGACCCGTTTGCTGGCGCTGTCCACCACATGGGCCCGCGCCGTGCTCAGGATCATGTTGAAGATCACGACCAGCGTGATCCCGATCGCCAGCACCCAGAGCGTTTCGACGGCGTTGTTGGGCACCACGCGGTCATACACGTTCATGGTGAACAAGGGCATCGCCATGGCGAAAATATTGATCAGCAGCGCCGCGACGAGTGCGTCGCGGTACAGCCGGCGGTTCTCCAGGATGGCGGCCCAGAACCAATGACGCTCGCGTACCTTGGCGACTTCCGGGGCACGGGCGTCAAAGCGGAACTGCGGGCGGACAAAGCACACCAGTCCGGTGTATTCGGCGGCCAGGCCGGCCAGGTCCATCTCGATGGAACTGCCGCCCAGCTCGGGGTGGCTGACAAGATACTTGCCGCCTTCCTTCTTGAGCAGAAGGCAGGCGCGTTCGCCATTCAGCAGCAGGATGGCGGGAAGCAGATCCTGCGAGATGCTGTCCAGCGTGCGCTTGACCACCCGCGCCGAGAGCTGCGCGCGCGCGGCGGCGCGGGGCAGCAGGGCGGGAGTCAGGCGGTGTTCTTCCAGCGGCAGGCCCGAAGACAGGGCCTGCGCGGTTGCCGTGACGCCATGCAGGCGGGTGATTTCAACCAGGCAGTCCAGCAAGGGGTCGTCGTGCGCGGCGCGAGCGTCCGCACGCCATTCCCGGGCGGCCATTTCAGATAACTTGTCCATCTTCGTCATCCAATAGGTCCAGATGTTCCGAGAGGCGCGCGCGCTGTTGCTTGCGCTGTGTGAGCTTTTGCTGAGCCTGGATAGGCAGATCCGTCATGCGCAAGGTGCCGTTGGCGATCAACGCGTCGATCAAGTCTTCCAGGACGCGGACAAAGTCCGCGTCCAACTGCGAGAAATCATTGCCTTGGTTTGCCATTCGGCCTCCTTGCGTCCTCGGCCGTTCAGGGCTTGGCGTTGGGCGCGGTGATCGGCACGAGCGTGGGCGGCAGCGTGCCTTCGTTGTAATGCACGCGCACCGGAGCCAGGCGGGCGGTGTCCGGAACCGTCGAATTGCAGAGTTTGATCACTTCATCCGACACTTCCAGCTTGCCGTTTTCTTCGGGCATCTCGTTGCGCGCGGGCTGCAGGGACAGCGCGGGCAGCAGCGCATGCGACAACGCCAGCCAGCGGTACTGCGCGAGGCGGAGATCATAAATGCCATTGGTCAACGCGCGGCGCGATTCGAACAGTTCGTTTTCGGTGTCCAGCAAGTCCAGCAGCGAACGCTGGCCGATCTGGAACTGCTGCGCATAGGCATCGCGCACCTTGGTGGTGGCCACTTCGTGGTCGCGCAGGAAGGGCAGCTTCTGGCTCAGGCTGGTGATGTTGTTCCAGGCCACGGCCAGATCCTGCTGCACATTGCGGCAGGTGTAGTCGCGGATGTCGCGGGCGGCGTAGGACTGCGCGGAGGTCTGGCGCACGCGGGCGGAATCGGCGCCGCCACGGTAGAGGTTGTAGCTCATCACAACCTGCACGCTGGAGCTATTGATGTCGCGGTTTTGGGGCGTGGGATCGTTCTGGTCGCGGCCGGTACTGGCCACGAATTCGAATTTCGGCGAGAAAGCGCCCTTGGACGAGGCGACGCCGGCTTGCGCTGCCTGAAGGCCGGCCTGCTTGGACAGGAAGCTGGGGTTGCGGCGCAGGGAATCGTTGAAACTGCCCGGCTTCACCGGCAGCTTGTCGGTGATGTCGGGCGGCGGCTGCATCGATTCGGGCGGGAAGGCGCCCGTCACGCGCTGGAAGCGCTGCTGCACGTCCAGCAGGTTGGCCGTCTCGGTCATCAGGTTGGTCTGGGCCAGCGACAGGCGTCCGCCCGCCTGTTCCAGGTCGACCCGGCGGCCCACGCCCGACTCGGTGCGCTCGCCGATCTGCTTGAGCGTCTGCTCATGCAGGGAATAGTTCTGGCGGGCCAGCAGCTCCATGTCGCGATAGCGCTGCAGGTCGATGTAGGCCTGCACGGCGGAAAAGGCGGTGGTGTCGCTGGTGGCCAGCACGTCATAGAAGCGCGCCAGCTTGTCGAAGCCGGCCTGCTTGACGTCGTTGTTCGTGCGGAAGCCGTCGAATATGAGCTGACGCAGTTCCACGCTGTAGCCGGGGCGGCTCCAGCTCTGCGACCCGACTCCGGGTACGTTGTTGCGGTATTCACGGCCCAGATAGCCTTGCGCGTTGATCTGCGGGAAGAAGGCGGCGCGGGCGACGCTCTGGCCCTCTAGCGAGGCTTGGAAATCGTGGTACTTGGCCTGGATTTCCGGGTTGCTGAGCAGCGTCTGTTCGACGACCTGATTAAGTGTTACAGGTTGTCCCGCGGACGGTGCCGCGGACTGTGCAAATGCAGCAGGAACGAACGCCAGGGCGAGGGCCGAAGTCGTGCTTTTGAGCAAAAACGAAGCCATAGTGATTATTCGCGAGTCGGGTTGATATGAGTGGCCGCCATATTGTGTGGAAATGTCAGTTTTGGCGAGTCAAGATTTGTTAATTCTTGATTGGGTTTACTGGCGGCTGGCAGGTGTTTTTCGCGCAACATCTTATAACTTCGTTGAATTTGCACGAACATCGCTTTTGCGAAAATATTATATTTCTATTAATACGGTTTATTGCGTATTATTTCGAATGGCATATTGACGCGGCGAAGCGGGATTATATCTATTTGCGAGTTTTGTATCTATTTAGTTTAAAGATCTTTCTTCCCGCACCGGGTTTAAACGGTATGCGGGGGGCATGAAACAAGTTGATGCATTTGCGAGTTTTGCCCGGCATTTTCAGGGATCATGGTAGTTGTAGTACTGGTATATGCGGTGTTCTTGTACTAGGTTCAGTGCCTGGGCATAATTCCCTCATGCCGCAGCAGCCGGCGCGGGAGCGATCCGCTTCTTTCACCGCGCGAGGCTCGAGCCGGATTGTCCTTTTGCAGAGCGCACCCATGGCCCAAACCCTTTACGACAAACTCTGGGACGCCCACATCGTCCATCAGGAATCAGACGGCACCTGTCTGCTCTATATCGATCGCCACCTGGTGCATGAAGTCACCAGCCCCCAGGCGTTCGAAGGCCTGGCGATCGCCGGCCGCAAGCCATGGCGCACCGGCGCCAACCTGGCGGTTGCCGATCACAACGTGCCGACGCTGAACCGCGCCCAGGGAATCGATGACCCTGTGTCCCGCCTGCAGGTGGACACGCTGGACGCCAACTGCGAGAAGTACGGCATTACCGAATTCCGCATGAACGATCTGCGCCAGGGCATCGTCCACGTGATCGGCCCGGAACAAGGCGCGACCCTGCCTGGCATGACGGTCGTCTGTGGCGACTCCCATACCAGCACGCACGGCGCGCTGGGTGCGTTGGCCTTCGGCATCGGCACCTCCGAAGTCGAACACGTGCTGGCCACGCAGACGCTGCTCATGAAGAAAGCCAAGAGCATGTTGATCAAGGTCGAGGGCGAACTGCCCTTCGGCTGTACGGCCAAGGACGTGGTGCTGCACATCATCGGCATCATCGGCACGGCCGGCGGCACCGGCCATGCCATCGAATTCGCCGGCAGCACGATACGCGCGCTGTCCGTGGAAGGGCGCATGACCGTCTGCAACATGGCGATCGAAGCGGGCGCCCGTTCGGGCATGGTGGCGGTGGACGACAAGACCATCGAGTACTTCCGCGGCCGTCCCTTCGCGCCCACCGGCGTGGTCTGGGACCAGGCGGCCAAGTACTGGCGCACCCTGCGCACCGACGAGGGCGCCACCTTCGACACCGTGGTGGAAGTCAACGCGCGCGACATCAAGCCGCAAGTTACTTGGGGAACGTCTCCGGAAATGGTGCTGCCGGTGGATTCCCGCGTGCCGGACCCGGATCGCGAAAAAGACGACGTGCGCCGCAGCGGCATGGAACGCGCCCTGCAGTACATGGGCCTGAAGCCCAACACGCCGCTTACCGATATCCGCGTGGACCGCGTCTTCATCGGGTCTTGCACCAATTCGCGCATCGAAGACCTGCGCGCCGCGGCCGTGGTGGCGCGCGGCAAGCACGTGGCATCCAACGTCCGCCAGGCCATGGTGGTTCCGGGGTCGGGGCTGGTCAAACAGCAGGCCGAACGCGAAGGGCTGGACAAGATCTTCATTGAAGCCGGCTTCGAATGGCGCGAACCGGGCTGCTCGATGTGCCTGGCCATGAACGCCGACCGCCTGGAACCGGGCGAGCGTTGCGCCTCCACGTCGAACCGCAATTTCGAGGGCAGGCAGGGGCAGGGCGGCCGCACGCACCTGGTCAGCCCGGCCATGGCCGCCGCCGCGGCCGTCGCCGGCCATTTCGTCGACGTCCGCACGTTCCGTTAAGCGTCAAGCACCGAGTAGACATCATGCAAGCATTTACCACTCACGAAGGCCTGGTGGCTCCGCTCGACCGCGAAAACGTCGACACGGACCTCATCATCCCCAAGCAATTCCTCAAGTCCATCCAGCGCACGGGCTTCGGTCCGAACCTCTTCGACGAGCTCCGCTACCTGGACCATGGCGAGCCGGGCATGGACAACAGCAAGCGCCCGCTGAACCCGGATTTCGTGCTGAACCAGCCGCGCTATCAGGGCGCTTCGGTGCTGCTGGCGCGCAAGAACTTCGGATGCGGCTCCAGCCGCGAGCACGCGCCCTGGGCGCTGACGCAGTTTGGCTTCCGCGCCATCATCGCGCCGTCCTACGCGGACATCTTCTTCAACAACAGCTTCAAGAACGGTCTGCTGCCGATCGTGCTGTCCGAGCTGGAAGTGTCGCGCCTGTTCGACGAAGTGAAGGCCTTCCCGGACTACAAGCTGCGCATCGACCTCGACCGTCAGGTCGTGATCGCGGCGGATGGGCGCGCCATGGGTTTTGACATCGAACCCTTCCGCAAGTACTGCCTCATCAATGGCTTCGACGATATCGGCCTGACCTTGCGCCATTCCGACAAGATCCGCGCCTTCGAGGCCGAGCGCCTGGCCCGCCATCCCTGGCTGGAAAGCCGTCCCATCGCCTGATCATCATTCTGACCACTGGATCGCTTCTTAAATGACTCACAACATCGCAGTCTTGCCGGGTGACGGCATTGGCCCGGAAATCGTCGAACAGGCCGTGCGCGTCCTGAAGGCGCTGGACGTTTCCTTCGACATCAAGCAGGCCCCGGTGGGCGGCGCGGCGTTCGACCAATTCGAGCATCCGCTGCCGCCGGCCACGCTGAAGCTGGCCAAGGAATCGGACGCCGTCCTGTTCGGCGCCGTCGGCGACTGGAAGTACGACAGCTTGCCGCGCGAATTCCGCCCCGAACAGGCAATCCTTGGCCTGCGCAAGGCCCTGGGCCTGTTCGCCAACCTGCGTCCCGCGATCCTGTATCCGGAACTGGCCAGCGCATCGTCGCTCAAGCCCGAAATCGTGTCCGGGCTGGATATCCTGATCATCCGCGAGCTGACGGGCGACATCTATTTCGGTGCGCCGCGCGGCGTGCGTTCGTCGCCCGACGGCGCATTCGCCGGCGAGCGCGAAGGGTACGACACCATGCGTTACGCCGAATCCGAGGTGCGCCGCATCGCGCGCATCGGCTTCGAATCCGCCCGCAAGCGCAACAAGAAGCTGTGCAGCGTGGACAAGGCCAATGTGCTGGAGACGTCCCAGTTCTGGCGCGACATCGTCATTGAAGTGGCGCGCGAGTATCCGGACGTGGAACTGTCGCACATGTATGTCGACAATGCCGCCATGCAACTGGTGCGCAACCCGCGCCAGTTCGATGTCATCGTGACCGGCAACCTGTTCGGCGACATCCTGTCGGACGAAGCCGCCATGCTGACCGGTTCGATCGGCATGCTGCCGTCGGCGTCGCTGAATGCCGGCGGCCAGGGCCTGTACGAGCCCAGCCACGGTTCGGCGCCCGACATCGCTGGCCAGGGCATCGCCAACCCCCTGGCGACCATCCTCTCGGCCGCCATGCTGCTGCGCTATTCGTTGAACCTGGCGCCGCAGGCCGACCGCATCGAGGCCGCCGTGCGCGGCGTGCTGGCCAGCGGCCTGCGCACCGCCGACATCTTCGAGCCGGGCACGACGAAGGTCAGCACGGCGGGCATGGGCGACGCGGTTCTGAAAGCCCTGGCCTGATCCTGGGCAAGGGCGCGCCCTTGCGGGCGCGGCCCTTCGATATCAAGGGCCGCCCGCCGGGCGGCCCTTGGCCTGTGTTGCCGGTGCGCAGCGAAAGCGTCTCCTGTCATATTGCGGCCCCATTTTTTTCTAGCTGCGCCGCAACATCCCCCCGTGCATTCTGATAAATTGTTGAATTGCACGTAATTTCCCTTTCCCGGGCCCTTGTCTCCACCTTTAAAGAGCGATTGAAATGAATCAAGCAGTAGGCCTTGTCGGCTGGCGCGGTATGGTCGGCTCGGTGCTCATGCAACGCATGCGCGACGAGAACGACTTCGCACTGATCGAACCGGTGTTTTTCTCCACCAGCAACGCTGGCGGCGCCGCGCCCACGTGGGCCAATGGCGCAGGTCCGCTGCAAGATGCCTACAACATTGATGCTCTGAAAAAACTGCCGATCATTCTGACGGCACAAGGCGGGGACTACACGTCCGAGGTCTATCCGAAGCTGCGCGGCGCGGGCTGGAACGGCATCTGGATCGATGCGGCCAGCACCCTGCGCATGGCGGAAGACGCCATCATCGTGCTGGATCCTGTCAACCGCCCGGTGATCGACGCGGCGCTCAAGCGCGGCGTGCGCAACTTCATCGGCGGCAACTGCACCGTCAGCTGCATGCTGATGGGCTTGGCCGGCCTGTTCAACAACGACCTGGTGGAATGGATGACCTCCATGACGTACCAGGCGGCGTCCGGCGGCGGCGCGCAGCACATGCGCGAACTGCTGACCCAGTTCGGCGAGATCAACCAGTCGGTCAAGCCCTTGCTGGACGACCCCGCGTCGGCCATCCTGGAAATCGACCGTGGCGTGCTGGCCAAGCAAAAGGATCCGTCGCTGCCTCACGAGCACTTTGGCGTGCCGCTGGGCGGCAACCTGATTCCCTGGATCGACAAGGATCTGGGCGATGGGATGTCCAAGGAAGAGTGGAAGGCCGAAGTCGAGACCAACAAGATCCTGGGCCGCGGCGCCGCCTTCGGCACGCCCGCCACCCCGATCGACGGCCTGTGCGTGCGCATCGGCGCGATGCGTTGCCACAGCCAGGCGCTGACCATCAAGCTCAAGCGCGATGTGCCGCTCGACGAGATCGAAGCGCTGATTGCACAGGGCACGCAATGGGCCAAGGTGGTTCCGAACACCAAGGAAGCCACTGTCGCCGCGCTGACGCCGGTTGCCGTGACCGGCACGCTGGACATCCCGGTCGGCCGTCTGCGCAAGTTGTCGATGGGCTCGCAATACCTGGGCGCCTTCACGGTCGGCGACCAACTGTTGTGGGGCGCGGCAGAGCCGCTGCGCCGCATGCTGCGCATCGCGCTGGCCGAAGCCTGATCACGGCAGGGCCGCGAATCACGCGGCCCGGTCATGCGGCACAGGCCGGCAGGGGGCACCTTCGGGTGCCCTTGTCATTTGCGCGGCGCGGCCCCCGCAGGTGACGCGTGTGCCGGTCAGCCAACGTCCATGCCCCTTTCAGGTTTGTGAAATGCGCTTCATCCATTACACTTTTCGGGTGAATTGAGGCCTTTTCCCACTGAAATCAGTGTGAATGGGTTCGAGCCCGTAATTCGACTACAAGAACGGAAATTCCAGCTTATGTCCCAGCGTTCGCGCCAAGTGAAGCATGCCCGCCGTTTGAAAGCCCTTCAATGGGCAATTGCGCTGGCGATAGGCTCAAGCGTTTGCGGTTCGGCGCTGGCCATGCGCGTGGGGCATTCGCGTGTCACTTCCGTGCCCGGCGCGCCGCTGCAGGCAGTAGTGGGATTGCAGGAACTGACGCCAGACGAAGTCAATTCCCTGAAAGTCTCGGTCGCCGATGAAGCCGCCTGGCAACGAGCGGGCGTGAAACCGCCTGCTCCCTTGGCCAGCATGGTGGTCCGGGTTGAAGACGGCATGGACGGCACGCGCAAGAATCTGCGTGTCCGGTCCACGCAACCGCCCGCCAGCGGCGCCGTGGATCTGCTGCTGAATATCAGCTCCAGTTCGGGGCAGCGGCAGGTGCAGGTCAGCATTCTGGTGCCGCTGCGCGGCACGGGCGCCGATGTGACGCCGGCCTCGGTAGGCACGCCGGCGCGTTCGGGTGGCACCACGGGGACGGTCACCGTGAAGTCCGGCGACTACCTTTTCGCCATTGCCCAGCGCAACGCGGTGCCCAATGCATCGGTCTATCAGATGCTGGTGGCTTTGTGGCGGGCCAATCCCGAAGCCTTCATCCAGAACAACATGAATCTGGTGCGCACCGGGCAGAAGCTCAAGATACCGGATGCCGCCACCGTGCGCGCCGTGGATCCCGCGGAAGCGCGCCGCATCTTTAACGAACACGCCGAAGCCTACGCCAAGTACCGCGCCAGGGTCGGCGCGGCGGCGGGCGCGAAGCCCTCCCTGGTCAAGGGGCAGGATGCCGCGTCCGGAACCGTCGCCCAGCCGGGCGATGCCGGTGTTGCCAGCGCTTCGCCGCCGCAAGACAGGGTGCGCCTGTCCACCGGTCAGGCGCAGGATGGCGTCTCCGCGAAAGCCGAGGCGCAGGCGGATGCAAGCGCCTCTTCTGGACGCGCGTTGGCGGATGCGCAGGGGCGCGTGAACCAGCTTCAGAGCAATGTGGATGACCTGAACAGGGCGGTGGCTCAGCAAGGCGCCACGGCAGGCTCGGGCGCCGCCGGTTCCCCGGGCGTAGCGGGAACGCCGGGCGCGACAGGCGCTTCGGGCGCGGGTGGAACGCCGGGCACGGCAGGCACTTCCGGTACCGCCGGGGCTCCTGGCGCGACTGGCACTTCCGGTACGACAGGCACTTCCGGCGCTGCGGGCACTCCCGGTGCGGCAGGCACTTCCGGCGCTGCGGGCACTCCCGGTGCGGCAGGCACTTCCGGCGCGGCAGGCACTCCCGGCGCGGCAGGCACTCCCGGTGCGGCAGGCACTTCCGGCGCGGCAGGCACTTCCGGTGCGGCAGGCACTTCCGGCGCGGCAGGCGCTTCCGGCGCGGCAGGAGCTCCCGGTACGGCCGGAGCTCCTGGCACGACTGGCACTCCCGGTGCAGCAGGCACTCCCGGTGCAGCAGGCACTTCCGGTGCAGCAGGCACTCCCGGCGCTGCAGGCACTCCCGGTGCGGCAGGCTCTCCCGGTGCAGCAGGCACTCCCGGTGCAGCAGGCACTCCCGGCGCTGCAGGCACTCCCGGCGCTGCAGGCACTCCCGGCGCGGCAGGCACTCCCGGCGCTGCAGGCACTCCCGGCGCTGCAGGAACTCCTGGTGCGACTAGCACTCCTGGTGCTGCCGGAACTCCCCGTACGGCCGGAACTCCTGGCGCGGCAGGAACGCCAAACGCGGCAGGAACGTCCGGCTCGCCGGGGACCTCCGCACCCGCCGCGGCGGACAAACCTGTCGGCACCTTGCCGGACAAGACCGTCTCATCGGGCATGCCCAGTTGGCTGACTGACAATCTGCTCGTCATCGTCACCGCCGTGCTGGCGCTGATCGCGTTCGCCATCGCCTGGCTGTTGCGCAGGGCCGGCGCCCGCCGCGGCGACGATGATGAGGAAACCTACGAGTACAACGAGCCGGCGCTGGACACGGCAGCGCTGAACCGCAAGCTCGACACCATCAATCTCGACCTGGACGAACCGCCCACGGACGAACCGCGCCGGGTCGGCGGTCCACGGGTTTAAGGCATGTCTAGAGTTGCATTGGGGCTGGCTTATGACGGCTCCGCCTGGCAGGGCTGGCAGACACAGCCGCACCGGCAAACGGTGCAGGACACGCTGGAATCCGCGCTAGGCCGTTTTTGTGGCGTCGCGGGCCCGGTGCCCACCATTTGCGCGGGCCGCACCGATACGGGCGTGCACGGCGCGATGCAGGTGGTTCATCTGGATACATCGCTGGACCGCCGGATGGAGTCCTGGGTGCGGGGCGTGAACGCGTTTCTGCCGTCCAGCATTTCGGTGCAATGGGCGCAGCCTGTCTCCGACGAGTTCCACGCGCGCTTTTCCGCGCGGGCGCGCACCTACGTGTATCTGCTCTGGCGCGGCCGGGTCCGCCCGGCGCTGTGGGCGGGGCGGGCCGGCTGGTGTTTCCAGCCGCTGGATGTGGATGCCATGCGCGCGGCGGCCCAAACCTTGGTCGGCGAACATGACTTCTCCAGTTTCCGTTCCTCGCAATGCCAGGCGAAGCACCCGGTGCGCCATATGCACGGCCTGGATATCGAGGAGCGCGGTCCCTTCCTGGTGTTCACATTGAAAGCGAATGCGTTCCTGCATCACATGGTGCGCAATATCATGGGAGCGCTGCTGCAGATCGGGCAGGGCAGGGAATCGGTGGACTGGATGGCGCAGCTTCTGTCGTGGCGCGACCGCAAGCTTGGCGCGCCCACGTTCGCGCCGGATGGCCTGTACCTGTCCGCCATCGATTACCCTGAATCGTTCGGCCTGCAAGAGCTGGACGGGGGATCGTTGTTATTGTCGCCATTCACTCAATCCTATTAGGGAAGCCGCCGCGCGAACGGCTGCATCCACCCGTGCCCTGGAGGCCTCGCCATGCAACGCCGCGCGTTTTTAAAGCAAGCCGCCTTGGGCGCCGCTTCGGGCAGCGCCGTGCTGGCGGCCCCGGTTGTCGCTCAGGAAGCTCCCAACGTTGCGTGGCGCCTGGCGTCCAGTTTTCCGAATGAATCGCCCACGCTGTTCGCGGGGGCGGAAGACGTCGCGCGCTATGTGAGCGAGGTCACGGAAGGGCGTTTCAGCATCGAGATCTTTCCCGCTGGCGACCTGGTGCAGCCCGGCCAGGTGCTGGAAGCCGTGCAGCACCGCATCGTTGACTGCGGCCACACGGCATCGACCCGCTATTTCGACACCGACCCGGCACTTTGCTTTGACGCCGGCGTGCCCTTCGGTCTCAACACCCGCCAGATGAACGCCTGGATGAGCCAAGGCGAAGGCCTGGCGCTCACGCGGGTCCTGTTCGACAAATACAACATCCTGAACTTCCCGTGCGGCTACACCGGCGCCCAGATGGGCGGGTGGTTCCGTGGCGAGATCAAGACCGTGGACGACTTGCGCGGGCTCAAGGTGAAGGCCGGGGGCTTCGCCCGCCATGTGCTTGCGCGCCTGGGCGCCACGCCCGTGGACGTGCCGGCCTCGGAAACCTATTCCGCGCTGGAGCAGGGCGTCGTGGATGCCGTTGCGTGGATTGGACCGTATGACGACGAACGGCTGGCGCTCTACAAGGTGGCGCGGAATTATTACTTTCCGGGATGGTGGGCGGGCACTCTGCAGTTGTCGTTGTACGTGAACCAGGAATCCTACGACGAACTGCCCAAGCCCTATCAGTCGGCCCTGGCGTTGGCTTGCGGCATGGCCACCAGCAACATGATCGCCAAGTACGACGCCGGCAATCCGGATGCGCTGCGCCGGCTGGTGTCGCACGGCGCGCAACTGAAGGCGTTTCCCAAGCCTGTCCTGCAGGCCTGCCACGAAGCCTCCCTTGCGGCCTACAAGGAATTGAGCGCGAAGGATCCGATGTTCAAGAAGCTCTACGACAGCATGGTTGCTTTCCGGGACAAGCAGATTCCCTGGTTCCGGCTGGCCGAGGGCAGCTTCGACAATCTGGTGGCGACCATGAGCCAGCCGGGCGCGTAGGCCCCTGGCCTGCGCCGGATATACTGATTCAGCACGTCGCGTTGGGCGGCGTTAGTGAAGAGTGCCATGCGTACACGCATCAAGATCTGCGGATTGACCCGCGAACAGGATATCGACGCCGCCGTCTCGGCCGGCGTGGATGCGATCGGTTTTGTTTTCTATCCCAAGAGCAAGCGTTGCCTGACCCCGACGCGCGCCGCGCAACTGCGGCGTATGGTGCCGGCGTTCGTGGATGTCGTCGCGCTGTTCGTCAACCCCGAGCAGGCGCAGGTTCAAGCCGTGCTGGATCAGGTGGCGCCCGATCTACTGCAATTTCATGGTGACGAAACGCCGCTGGACTGTGCGCGTTACGGCCATCGGTTCCTGCGGGCTTTCCGCGCCGGCGCGCCTGGGCTGGATACGGCGGAAAACCTGGCCTCCAGTTGCCGCGCCTACGGCGAAGCCGCGGGCTGGCTGTTCGACAGCTACAGCGCAGGCTACGGCGGCAGCGGACATGGTTTTGACTATGCCTTGCTTGATGAGGTCCGGGCGGATCCCATGTCGCGCCCGCTGATCCTGTCGGGCGGATTGAACGCCGAAAATGTGGGTCAGGCCGTGCAGCGTGTTCGGCCATGGGCGGTCGATGTGAGCAGCGGCGTCGAGGTCGAGCAAGGAATAAAAAGTTCTGATAGAATCTCGTTCTTCGTTGCTGCGGCACATGACGCAGACACGAAATTGAAGGGCAAATAAGTAGTGCAGAAGTGGTTTGAAAGCGAGGCGTGAAAACACTCCGAAAACACTTCGAACGCATTGCGAATCGAGATCTGGCGGCGAATTTTTGCAGCACATGCCACGACGCTCGAAGCGCAATGAAAAGTGCAATAAGCACTGCAAAAAATCTTCCAAGACGATTTGCACAGTTCAAAAAAGCACTATATAATTTTGCTTCTTTGCAGGCGGTTAGCTCAGCTGGTTAGAGCGCCACGTTGACATCGTGGAGGTCGTTGGTTCGATTCCAATACCGCCTACCAAATTCCTGCAAAGTGGTGCCAAGCACCACCTGAAAAAGCCGCGAAGTCATAGACTTACGCGGCTTTTTTGCATTTGCCCGGCGCTTGAAGCCTAGGTCGGCATCGAGGGCGTTTATCCCTTCCTTTTATCCCCGGGTAATCGGAATTGCCATTATTCGATACCCGGCTACTATGGCGATCCCATCAGCCTGTTTTCATCGTCATGGATACAAAGCAAGCGGTTCACTTGATTATCCTTGCGCCGCAACCCGAAAACCAAAGGGAACTGGTGGATTTGGTTAATAGTGTTTGTTGTCGGGTCCATTGCCATCGGCGGTCTGTGATCCCGCCGAAGCGCCTCGCGAGATCCTGCCCATGCGCGTCATCCTGAAGACCGTCGTCCTGGTCCAGCTCCTGTGGCTGGCCGGTTGCGCCGTCAAGTCCCCGGCTCCATCCCCGGCCCGGGCCGACGAAGCGCCGATGTATGCGGGCGTCGACCGTTCCGCGGCGGGCGAACTGCGGGCAAGCGATGAAAAGCTGGTCGCCGAAGCCACGAAGGCCTTCGGTTCCTCCGGCAAGGCATCGCAGGCCTGGGTGGAGCAGGGATATCGCTTTTACCGGGCCGACCAACTGGGCATGGCCATGCGGCGGTTCAACCAGGCGTGGCTGCTCAACCCCGACAATCCCGAGGTGTATGCCGGCTTTGCGGCAGTCTTGCACGATCAGCGCAAATTCTGCCAGGCGATGAGCATGATGGACCGGGCCATCAGCCTGAATCCGCCGTCGTTCCAGGGCATTTATGCGGATGCCGGCAGGATCGCGGCCCGCTGCGCGGCCGAAGACAAGACGCTGCCGCCCGAAGCGCGGATCGCGGCCACGGCGCGTTCGGACGAGTGGTACCGCAAGGGCGAGGCCGTCGAACCCGACAAAGCCTATCTCTACGCTTCGTGGGCCACCGCCTATTATTGGCGCGGACAATACGCAGAGGCCTGGTCCATGGTGTTCAAAGCGCGCGCCGCCGGAGGCAAGCCCAGCGCGCGGTTTGTCGAGATGCTGCGCGCCCGGATGCCGGAGCCCGCCTCTTCGTGAGCCACGCGCCGCGTTATCGCCGCCGGCAACCTGACCGGGCATTTGCGATATCCTGCTGACCATCATGATGAGAGCACTTTGGCTTTGTCTGGGTTGTCTGATGCTGGCGTTGGGCGTCATCGGCGCGTTCCTGCCGGTCATGCCGACGACGATTTTCCTGATCCTGGCCGTGGCCTGCTTTTCCCGTTCGTCGCCCAGGCTGGAGCGGTGGCTGCTGGACAGCCCCACGTATGGCCCTTCACTGCGCGCCTGGCGCGAGCAGGGAGCGGTGTCGCGCAAGGGCAAGGCCTACGCTTGCGCGGGGATGGCGGCGGGTTACCTGATTTTCTTCTGGAGCGCGCACCCCTCGTTGCCGCTGAGCATCGGCGTGGGGATATTCTTTCTGGCCAGCGCCGCCTATGTCGTCAGCCGTCCCAATCCCAGGACCCGGGATTCGGACGGCAGGACGTCGCGCGACTGAAGTGGGGCGCCGGCGCCGTAGCCGGTTCAATGCGAATGCCGCGGATCCCCACGAGTCTCCACCACCTTGAGGTACAGCGTTGCCGGTTCCAGGCAGCCCCCGGTCGACAGTTGGCCGACCAGTTGCCGGTATAGCTCCTGCCAGGGCGTCTGCGAGGGCGGCGCCTGGTACGCGGGCTCCTGCCTGCGCCTGTCCATTTCGGTTTCGTCGACCAGCGCCGTGACCGACCGCTGGTTCAGGTCGACGCGGATCCTGTCGCCCGTGCGCAGGAGCGCCAGCCCGCCGCCCACCGCGGCTTCGGGCGACATGTTCAGAATGGAAGGGCTGGCCGACGTGCCGCTCTGGCGGCCGTCGCCCAGGCAGGGCAGGGAGTCGATACCGCGTTTGATCAGGTGGGACGGCGGCGCCATGTTGACCACTTCGGCGCTGCCCGGATAGCCCACGGTGCCGGCGCCCCGGATGACAAGAATGCAGTGTTCGTCGATATTCAGGGCGGGGTCTTCGATGCGCGCGTGGTAGTCCTCGGGTCCTTCGAACACGACCGCGCGCGCTTCGAAGGCATTTTCGGAACCGGGTTCGGACAGGTAGGTGCGGCGGAACGATTCCCCCACGACCGACATCTTGATGATGGCGCTGTCGAAGAAGTTGCCGGACAGCACGATGAAGCCGGCGCGGTGCTTGAGCGGCGCATCGCAACTGCGGATCACGTCCGCGTTGTGGGTCTTTGATGCGGCGGCAATGTCGCCGATGGTCTTGCCGGATACCGTTGGACAATCGGGGTGCAGCCGGCCGGCGGCCAGCAATTCGTGCAGCACCGCCGGGACGCCGCCCGCGCGGTGAAAGCCTTCGCCCAGGTATTCGCCCGCGGGGACGCAGTTGACCAGCAGGGGCACGTCTTCTCCCAGCCGCTGCCAGTCGTCCAGGCTCAGGTCGATGCCGGCATGACGGGCCATGGCGATCAGGTGAGGCGGACAATTGCTGGATGCGCCTAGCGCCGAGGCGACGACGATGGCGTTCTCGAATGCTTCCCGGGTCAGGATATGGGAGGGGCGCAAGTCCTCGCGCACCATGTCACAGATGCGCATGCCGGTGGCGTATGCCATCTGGCCGCGCTCCCGGTAGGGCGCCGGGATGCTGGCGCAGGTCGGCAGCGACATGCCCAGCGCCTCGGCCAGCGAGTTCATCGACAGGGCAGTTCCCATGGTGTTGCAGTGCCCGATCGAGGGCGACGATGCGGTGGCCAGGGTCATGAAACCTTCGTAGTCGAGCTTGCCCGCCGCCATCAGGTTGCGCGCGTGCCAGATGACCGTGCCCGATCCGACGCGCTGGCCCTCATGCCAGCCGTCCAGCATGGGTCCGCCGGACAGGACGATGGCCGGGATGTCCACGGTGGCCGCGGCCATCAGGCAGGCGGGGGTGGTCTTGTCGCAGCCCGTGGTCAGGACCACGCCATCCAGCGGGTAGCCGTGCAGGATCTCGACGAGCCCCAGATAGGCGAGGTTGCGGTCCAGCGCGGCGGTGGGGCGCCGGCCCTGTTCGGCCAGCGGATGTACCGGAAACTCCATGGGGATGCCGCCCGCGTCCCGGATGCCCGCCTTGATGCGCTCGGCCAGCGCGAGGTGATGGCGGTTGCAGGGCGCCAGATCGCTGCCGGTCTGGGCGATGCCGATGACCGGCCGCCCCGATTGCAGTTCTTGCCGCGTCAGGCCGTAATTGAGATAGCGCTCGACGTAGATCGCCGTCATGTCGGCGTGCGAGGGGTCGTCGAACCATTTCTGGCTGCGCAGTTTGCGGGGTGTCTGGGACATGGGTGTCTCGCTTGCTTCGGTTGCATGCCAGCCCGGACCGGGTCCGGGCCGCCAGGGCTAGTTGCGCGCCTTCTGGATTTCGTCGTTGAGCTGTTTCACCAGTTCAGGGCCGAGCTCCTGCGTGTACTTGTCGACGACGGGCTGGACCTTCTGCCGCATGCGGGCGACCTCTTCCGGTGTGACGGTATTGATCTTCATGCCGTTCTGCTCAAGCGTGCCCATGGCCTTCTTCGAGTCAGCGCGGCTGTCCTGACGCTCGAAATCACGCGATGCCGCCGCGGCCTGGCGGATCAGCTTCTGTTCGTCGGGCGACAGGGTGTCCCACCATTTCTTGGAGGCCATCACCACCCATGGCGTATAGACGTGGCGAGTGATGGTCAGGTACGGCTGCACTTCGTAGAACTTGCTGCTCTGGATCGTGGTGATGGGGTTTTCCTGGCCGTCCACGGTGCGCGTCTCCAGCGCGGTGAAGAGTTCGGAGAACGGCATGGGGACGGCGTTGGCGCCCAGCGTGTTGAAGACGCCCAGGGCAATCTGGTTCTGCATGACGCGAAGCTTGATGCCCTGCAGGTCTTCGGCGCGCGTGATCGGGCGCTTGGAATTGGTCATGTTGCGAAAGCCGTTTTCCCAATAGACCAGGCCGACCAGCCCCTTGGCTTCCAGCTTTTTCAGCATGTCCTGGCCGAGCGGCCCGTCCAGCACGGCGTCCGCCTCTTTTTCGCTGTTGAAGAGGAAGGGCAGGTCGAAGATGCCGAACTCCTTGACCATGCCGGCCAGCGGCGCGGTCGAGCCGACCATCATTTCCTGCGCGCCGCCGACGAGCGCGCTCTGCATCTGTTCGTCGGAGCCCAGGTTGGCGGACCCGAAGGTCTTCATCTTGAGCTTGCCGCCGCTGACTTTTTCCAGTTCCTGCGCCAGGAAACGGGCGGCGCGGCCCTGCACGCTCTCGTCATTCAAGCCATAGCCGAAACGGATCAGGCGCGGTTTGACGTCCGCGGCCGCCGCCACGCCCGCGACGGTGCAGGACAGCACCGTCGCCAGGACAAGAATGCGGGTCTTGAAGTGCTTGATCATGGTGTTCCTCCTTGGGGTTTTTAATGCCGCTAGTGCAGCCAGCGTGCGGGTACGGTGATCAACTCAGGGAAGATCACCAGCAGGACCAGCAGTAGCGTGTAGGCGACGACATAGCGCCACACCCCTCTGCAGATGGTTTCCATATTGATGCGGGCCACGCCGCAAACCACGTTGAGCACCGTGCCCACGGGGGGCGTCAGCAGGCCGACGCTGCCGACCATGACGAACATCACGCCGAAGTACACCGGGTCGATGCCCGCCTTGATGACCACCGGCATGAGCACGGGGCCGAGGATCAGGATGGTGGGCGTCAGATCCATGACGGTGCCCACCAGCGTCAGCAGGATCAGCAGCGCGAACATCAGCATCTTGGGCTGGTCCATCACCGGTTCGAGCAGCGCGATCAGGTCCTGCGGCATGTCAGCCAGCGTGATCATGTAGGACGACACCATGGCGGCAGCCACCAGGAACATGACCACGGCGGTGGTGCGGGCCGCGTTGATGAAAAGCGGCGCCAGGTCGCGCAGGCCGATCTCGCGGTAGACGAACAGGCTGACCAGCAGCGCGTAGACGGCGGCGACGACTGCTGCTTCCGTGGGCGTGAAGATGCCGCCGCGCAGACCGCCGATGATGATGACCGGCAGCATCAGCGCCCAGAGGGAGCCGCGCAGGGCTTTCAGCCGGTTGCGCCAGGGTTCGCGCGGCGAAGGCTTGATGCTGCCGTGCTTGCGAGCCACCCAGGCCCATACGGCTATCAGCGTCAGTCCCATCATCAGGCCCGGCGCGATGCCCGCGAAGAACAGCTTGGTGATCGACACGTTGGTGGCGACGCCGAAGATGATGAACGAGATCGACGGCGGGATGATGGGGGCGATGATGCCACCGGCCGCGATGAGGCCGGACGCCTGGCCGGCCTCGTAGCCCTTTTCGCGCAGCATCGGAATCAGCAGCGAACCCAGGGCCGCGGCATCGGCCACGGCGGAGCCCGACAGGGAAGCCAGCAACACGCTGGCGAAGATGGCCACATAACCCAGGCCGCCCTGAATGTGGCCCACGAAGGTCGTGGCAAGGTGAACGATGCGGCGCGAGATGCCGCCCGCGTTCATCAGTTCGCCGGCCAGCATGAACAGCGGCACCGCCATCAGCGTGAAGCTGTTGGCGCCCGACAGCATGTTCTGCGCGAGGAGCTGGGTATCGTAGAAGTCCAGTTGGAACATCATGGCGATCGCGCTGATGAGGAGCGCGAAGGCAATCGGCATGCCCAGGGCGATCAGGCCCAGCAGCACGAGCAGGAAGACGGTCAGGATCATTGCGGACGTCCGGGCGGATGAGGGGGAGGTGAGGGGCGCGGCCGTTTCAGACCAAGGGGTCTTCGGGGCTGGATTCCGCCGGCAGGGGACCGCCCGCAAGAACGCGGACCAGATCGATGAGCGTCAGGATGCCCATGGCAACCGCGGCGTAGAGACCGGCGACGTTGAACACGGCCAATGACATGCCCGTGACGGGCAGCACGGTGTCCAGGCCGATGACGCTCTGTACCCAGCTGCCTTCCGCCATCAGCCAGAGCACCCACAGGATCAGGAGCTGACAGGCGATGTGAGAGACCCGGCGGGCGGCGGGACCAAAGCGTTCCACCAGCATGGTCACCCCGATGTGCTGGTGTTCGCGCAGCGCGACCACCGAACCCAGGAAGATCATCCAGACAAACGCCAGCCGGGACACTTCGTCCGACACATTGATGCCGGAGTTGAACAGGTAGCGCAACGTCACGTTGCCGAACAGCAGCACGACCATGACGGCCAGACAGGCGACCATCAGCCAGGTCTGCAGCGCGAAGCACCAGTCGGCGGCGCGGGCCAGGGGCGAGCCGTCTGGCCGCCCCGATGGGGAAGCTTGCATGTTTGTCTCCTATCCGTTTCCCGGAATTTTTTCTGGATTATGCTGACAGCGATGTTAGCGCTAACATTTTCACTTTGGCAACCCCCCTTTTTTGCGTCAGACTACGCGCTTCCTACTCCATCGCGAGGGCCAATGTCCGTCCGTAAACCCAGAAGCTCGCGCGCCGGGCGCGTCACCATGCAGGAGGTCGCGCGCCGCGTCGGCGTCAGCGCCATCACGGTGTCGCGCGCCCTGCGCACGCCGGACAAGGTGGGGCAGGAGTTGCGCTTGCGCATCGCGCGGGTGTGCCAGGAACTGGGCTATGTGCCCAACCATGCCGCCAGCGCGCTGGCGTCCGCGCGCTCGCAGACCATCGTGGTGCTGATCCCTTCGCTGAGCAATGTGGTGTTCGTGGATATCGTCTCGGGCATCAAAGAGATTCTGGACAGCAACGGCTATCACATGCTGATCGGGGTTACCGGCTATTCGCCGGATGAGGAAGAGGCGCTGTTGCGCAAGTACCTGCAGCATTCGCCCGACGGGCTGGTCCTGACCGGCATCGACCACAAGCCGGGCGTGTGGGATCTGCTGCGCGCGCAAGCGATTCCCACCGTCCACACGATCGAGACGCTGCAGGGCGACGACGGCATGAGTGTCGGGTTTTCGCAGTTCGATTCCGGCTACGCAGCCGGCCGCCACCTGGTGGAGCGCGGCTCCCGCCGCATCGGCATCGTCGGGGCTCAACTGGACCCGCGTTCGCTGCGCCGCTGCGAAGGTTGCCGGCAGGCATTGCGGGATGCGGGCCTGTACGACGCTGCGCTGGAAATCATGACGCCGGAAAAGTCTTCGATCAGCCTGGGGGCGTCGCTGATGGAAGACCTGCACGCCCGGCATCCCGATTGCGACGCGGTCTTTTTCTGCAACGACGATCTGGCGCAGGGCGCCGTGTTCCAGTGCGGCCGCGCGGGGCTGTCCGTGCCCGGCCAGATGGCCATCATCGGGTTCCACGATCTGGCCGGCACGGCCTGGACCACGCCGCCGCTTTCGACCATTGCCACGCCCCGCTATCAGATCGGCCTGTCCGCCGCGCAACTGCTGATGCGCCATCTGGCGGGAGAACCCGTCGGCGAACGCCATGTGGACCTGGGTTTTACGCTGGTGCGGCGCGAAACGAGCTGAGCGCCGCCGGGTTCGCTGCGCCTCAAGCGGCGCGGCGCAATGCCAGGAATACGCCCGAGGCCATGATCAGGCCCATGCCCGCCAGCGCCAACGCGTCGGGCGGCCGTTGGAACCAGAATGTGCTGAAGCCCACGGCCAGCAGCAACTGAAAGTAGTTCAAGGGCGCCAGCGTGGCGGCGGAGACGCGCTGAAACGCGGCGATCAGCAGGATCTGCGCCAGGCCGCTGCAGGCGCCCAGGCTGATGATGATGACGGTATCCGCCAGGCCGGGCCACGGATCCGGCAGAAAGAAGGGCGCCGGCAGCGCGGTGACGATGAGACAGATGAAGGCCGTGTAGGCGTACTGGACCGGGCCGGGCACCTTGCCCGACAGCTTGCGCGTCAGTACCTGGAAAATAGCGTAGCTGACCGCGGAGACCGCCATTAGGACCGTGCCCAGCCCGGGCAGATCGGAGCCGGGGCGCACGATCAGCAGCATGCCCGCGAAGCCGGCCGCGACGGCGCCCCATTGCGCGGGACGCACGCGTTCGCCCAGCATCCACGGAGACAGCGCCACCATGATCAGGGGCGCCGTGAAGTAGATGGCGGTGGCTTCGGACAACGGCATCCAGATCAGCGCCGTCATGAAGCAGGTGGCCACCGTGGCCAGCATGACGCCACGCAAAATCAGCAAGGGCTTTTCCGGCGCGTCGCGCAGGCGCACGCCGCCGCCTTGGCGCAACAGCATCACCACCGCCAGCGTCACCACGGCCAGATAGCGCATCACGTTCAGAAAAGGCGCGGGGTAGCGTTCCAGCATCTGCTTGGCCCCCGCGTCGAAGGTGGCAAAGGCCACCAGTGCCGCGAAAAACAGCAGGATGCCCGTCTGGCGCGTGGCGGCGGGGGCGGGCAAGGCGGCGGGCACGGCGCTCATCGGGTGGCGGTTCCTGGGGCTGCGATTCCTTCAGGCGGCGCCATGGTCCATGCCCTGGATAAACGCGTCCAGCGCCGGACCGATGGCCTGGACCATGTAGCCGCCTTCCTGCACGACGACGGTAGGTATCTTCAGGCTGGCGACGCGCGCGCCGATGTCGCGGTAGGCATCGATATCCAGCTTCAGGACGCTGATGGGATCGTCCTTGTAAGTGTCGAAGCCCAGCGCCAGGACCAGCGCCTGGGGCGCATAGCCGGCCAGCGCGGCCAGCGCCGTGTCCAAGGCTTGCAGGAAGGCCTCGTTGCCGGATCCGTGAGGCAGCGGCAGATTCAGGTTGTAGCCTTCGCCCGCGCCGTGTCCGCGCTCGTGCGCGTAGCCCGTGTAGAACGGGTAGTAGCCGGCGGGATCGGCGTGCAGCGACACGGTCATCACGTCCGGGCGCTGGTAAAAAATGTTCTGAGTTCCGTCGCCGTGATGCGCGTCCACGTCCAGCACCGCGACCTTGGACCAGGTCTGCAGCAAGCGGCTGGCCGCCGCGGCGCTGCTGTTCAGGTAGCAGAAGCCGCCCGCGCGGTCGCGGTGGGCGTGGTGACCCGAAGGCCGGCACAGCGCGTAGGCCATGCCCCGGGTGTTGGCGACATGGTCCGCGGCGGCGACGGCGCTGTGCGTGGACCTGAGCGCCGACCGCCACGTTTGCGGCCCGATGGGGCAGGACAGGTCGCTCAGGTAGTAGCCGGTCTGGGCCACGATGGACGGAGACGGGCAGGGGCCACGCCCGGCCAGTTCGGTCCGGCCGTTGTAGTAGGGCGAAAGGTTGGGCAGCACTTCCGGGCCGGGATCCACGCCGGGCGCCCTCAGGGCTTGCCAGCGTGCGTAGGCGGTCTCCAGGTAGTCCAGGTAGTCCTGGCTGTGGATGTGCTCCAGCGGCTTGCGGCCATAGTCGGCGGGCGCTTCCACCTTGATGCCTCTGGCGGCCAGCGCGCTTTGCAGGCTTTCGGCGCGCGACGGCAGGTCGGTGGGGGCGCTGATGCGCCCCAGCCGCATGAATTGCTGAGGGGAATGCAGCAACTGTTCTTCCGAGAAAAACGCCTTCATGGGTATCCTCGCTGGCCTTATGCGCGCTTGAGCTCGATTTCGACGAAAACGAATTCGGTATCGCTGGGGTTGATGACATTGTGCTCGACGCCGACGGGGCGGCAGTAAGCCACGCCGGTGGTGAGCTGGCTGGTCACCTGGCCGTCGGGCGTGTCCAGCAGCAGCGGGCCTGTCGTTTGGGGCACCACCACGTAGTTCATGCCGTGGCGATGCCAGCCGGTTTCCCCGCCCGGCGGAAAGCGCCATTCGGTGACGGTGACCAGTTCGTTGTCGATCTGCACGGTGGGCACGGCGGCGGGACGTTGCATGGCTTCTCCTTAATTCGATCAATGTGTCGTGTGGGGCTCAGGCGGGCTGCGCCTTGGTGGGGTCCCAGTGCTGGCCCGGCACGGCGGCGATCAGCTGCTGCGTATAGGCGTGCTGCGGATTGTCGAAGATCTGCGCGGGCGATCCGTATTCGACCACCTTGCCGCGATGCATGACCAGGACCGAATTGCAGATCTGGGCCGCCACGCGCAGGTCATGGGTAATGAAAACCAGCGCGATCTTCAGGCGCTGCTGCAGATCATGCAGCAGTTGCAGCACCTGCGCCTGCACCGACACGTCCAGCGCGGATACCGATTCGTCGGCCACCAGCACCTTGGGTTCCAGGGCCAGCGCGCGGGCGATGCCGATACGCTGGCGCTGTCCGCCCGAGAACTGGTTGGGATAGCGGTCGAAGGCGGAAGGGTCCAGCCCCACCAGCGATAGCAATTCGCGCACCCGCGCTTCGGCCTGCGCGCGGGGCACGCCATTGGCGACCGGGCCGTCGCTGATGATGCGTCCGACCGTATGCCGGGGATTGAGCGAGGCGAACGGATCCTGGAAGATCATCTGGATGTCGTGCCGCATGGGGCGGAAGCGCGACTCGGACAGGGTAGCGATGTCCTGGCCGTTGAAGAGCAGTTGGCCCCCATTAATGCCCACCAGCTTGAGCAGGCATTTTCCGATGGTGGACTTGCCCGAGCCGGATTCGCCCACGATGCCCAGGGTCTCGCCGCGGCGCACGGAGAAGCTCACGCCATCGACCGCGTGGACCTCGCGCCTGCTCCCCAGCCAGCCGTGCCCGATCACGTAGGTCTTCTTCAGGTCCTTCACTTCCAGTACCGGCCTGTCGTCCTCGGTGGCGGCGCGCTCCTCGCCGCGCCGGTGCGGCACCGCCGCGATCAGGCGCTGGGTGTAGGGATGGCGGGGGCGGTTGAGCACCTCGTCCGCCGGGCCCTGTTCCACCAGGATGCCTTTCTCCATGACCGCGACCCGGTGGGCGATTTCGGCGACCACGCCGAAGTCGTGCGTGACGAACATCACGCCCATGCCTTTCTCTTTCTGGATGCGGGCGATCAGCGCCAGGATCTGCGCCTGGGTGGTGACGTCCAGCGCGGTAGTGGGCTCGTCGGCGATCAGCAGCGCGGGCTCCAGCGCCAGCGCCATCGCGATCATGACGCGCTGGCGCTGGCCGCCCGACAGGCGGAAGGGGTAGACGTGGTAGAGCGTGGCCGGGTCGGGCAGACCCACGAAGGCAAGCAGCTCGAGCGTGCGTTTCATGCGGTCGGCGCCGGGGTAGGCGTTGTGCACGCGCATGACCTCGCTGATCTGGTCGCCCACCGTCATCAGCGGATTCAGGGCCGACAGCGGCTCCTGGAAGATCATCGCCATGTCCTTGCCGCGCATGGCTTGCAAGGCGGACTCGTCCTGCTGGAGCAGGTCCTGGCCCCGGAACAGGATGCGGCCCTGTTGCGGCGTCAGGTAGTCGGGCAGAAGGCCCATGATGGCGTTCGCGCTCATGGACTTGCCCGAACCGGACTCGCCGACGATGCACAGGATCTCGCCGGCGCGGATGTCATAAGACACGTCCTGCACGGCGTAGGGGCGGTCGCCTCCCTTGGGCAGCGCAATGCTGAGGTTCTGGACGGACAGCAGGGGCGGTGCATCATTCATGTCGGCCTCCTATTCGCCGCGTTTGCGCAATTGAGGGTTGAGGGCGTCGTTCAGGCCTTCGCCGATCAGGTTGATCGCGAGCACGGTCAGCAGGATGGCCACGCCTGGCCAGACGCTCATCCACCAGGCCTCGCGGATCATGGTGCGCGCCGCGCCGATCATGAAGCCCCAGCTCATCAGGTTGCGGTCGCCCAGCCCCAGGAAGGACAGGGACGATTCCGTCAGGATGGCGGTCGCCACCATGAAGGAGGCCGACACGATGATGGGCGACATGGCGTTGGGCAGGATCTGCGTGCCGACGATGCGGGCCGGCGTCTGGCCGATCACGATGGCCGCCTGCACGAACTCGCGTTGCTTGAGCGTCATGAATTCCGACCGCACCAGGCGCGCCGCCGGGGGCCAGGACACCACCGCGATGGCGCCCATGATGGAATACACCGAAGGGCTCAGAATGGCGACCAGCACCACGGCCATGGCCAGTTGCGGGATGGTCTGGAAGAACTCGGTGAAGCGCATCAGCGCGTCGTCCACGCGCCCGCCGCAATAGCCCGCGACCGAACCCACCAGGATGCCGAATAGCAGCGCCACCGCGGTGGACAGCAGGCCCACCATCAGCGACACCCGCGCGCCCCAGACCAGCCCGGCGGTGATGTCGCGTCCCAGCATATCGGTGCCGAAGGGGTACTCGGCGTTGGTGAAGGGGCGGATCAGCGGATCGGCCACCATCATCCACGGCGACTCTTCATACAGCAGCGGCGCCGCCAGGGCCACGACCACCACGATCAGCATGATGACCAGGCCGGCTACCGCCCCGTAATTGCGCATGTAACGTTGGGCGAATGACTTCATGCGGAGGCTCCTTGCTGCGCACCCGCGCCGATGCGCGGATCGATCAGGCGGTACAACACATCGGTCAGCAGGTTGAACACCACCACCATGATCGAAGTCACCAGGAAGATCCCAAGCAGCAACTGGTAGTCGCGCTGCAGCAGGGCGTCGAACATCAGCCGGCCGATGCCCGGCCAGGCGAACACGGTCTCGGTCAGCACCGCGCCGCCCGCCATCTGGCCAAGCTGGATCCCGGCGAAGGTGATGACGGGAAGCAGTGCATTGCGCAGCACATGGGCGCGGATCACGCGGCTGGGGCTCACGCCCTTGGCGCGCGCCGTCTTCACGAAGTCCATGCCGATCACTTCCAGCATCGACGCGCGGGTCAAGCGCACGTAGACCGCCATGAAGAAGCAGCCCAAGGTGACGGTGGGCAGGATCAGGTGCTGAGCGATGTCGCCCGCGCGCGCCCAGCCGGTCAGCCCCGCGCCCACGGTTTCCATGCCGAAGGCGGGCAGCCACCCCAGCACCACCGAGAAGAGCAGGATGCCCATGAGCGACAGCCAAAAGAGCGGCGTCGCATAGAGCAGCAGGGCGCCCGTCATGACCGAGCTGTCGATCCAGCGGCGCTTGTTGCGGTAGCGCGCCTTGGCCGCCACGACCCCCAGGAAGACGCCCAGCACGATGGAAAACACAAAGGCGCAGGACATCAGCAGGAACGTGGCGGGCAGGCGCTCGACGATGAGATCCAGCACGGGGACATGATTGCGGTAGGAGAAGCCCAGGTCCAGTTGGACCACGCCCTTCAGGTACAGCATCAACTGCGTCAGGATGGGCTTGTCCAGGCCGAATGCCGCGCGCAGCTGTTCCACGTAGGCGGCGTCGCCCGCGCCAGCCTGGCCCGCCAGCACGGCGGCGGGGTCGCCGGGCGCCAGGCGGATCAGGAAGAAATTGATGATCACGACGCCCAGCACGACCACCAGGGCCTTGCCGACGCGGGAAAGAAGGAAAGACAGGAATTTCATGCTCTGGGTCCTTTCAGGACGGGCGCGGAGTCTTCATGCTTGTCCGTCGCGCGGCCAGGATCCGCCGCCGCGGGAACCTCCGCGGCGGCGTCTTGCGGCGCTTACTTCTCGATGTAGACGTCGTCGAACGACTCGTTCAAGCCGATGGCGGTCTTGACCAGGTTCTTGACGTTGGCCCGATACAGCGTGGGGAATTCCATGTCCACCATGAAGCCGTTGGCCACATCGTTGACCAGGGTCGTCTGGATCTTGCTGTAGAGCTCCTGGCGCTTGGCCGGATCGATTTCGGAGGCGGCGGCTTCCCACTGCTTGTCGGTCTCGGGGTTGCTGTAGCCCTGCACGTTGGCGAAAGGCGACCCCTTGACGATGTTCGACGAGATATACAGCCGCTGCACGCCCAGCGCGGGGTCGCCGTACTGGTAGGTGAAGGTGGTCGTCAGGTCGAAGTCCCAGTTGCCGGTGCGGCTGGCCCAGCCGCCCGCGTCGGTGGATTCCACGTTGACCTTGAAGCCCAGCTGTTCCAGTGCCTGCTTGGTGTATTCGCCCAGACGGTCCCACGTGGAGCCATAGGGGAAGCTCAACTGGCGGATCGTGTAATCCTCGGGCTTGATGCCCGATTCCTTGATCAGCGCGCGCGCCTTCTTCATGTCGAACGCCAGGGCCGGCATGTTCTTGTCGTAGAACATCTCGGTGGTCACAAAGGGGCTGGTCGACACCTTGCCCAGGCCGAAGAAGATGTTGTTGACCACCATGTTGCGGTTCATGGCCGCCATGACGGCCTGGCGCACCTTCAGGTTGTCGAACGGCGGCTTGCGCATGTTGAAGATCAGGTACGCCTGCGGCGAGAACATCTCCCAGCCGGCCGTGGTGTATTCCACCTTGGGCAGCGCGCGCAGGCGCTTGATGTCGACGTTGTCCACGTCCCCGCCGCGCAGCACGTCCACGCTGCCGCGCTCGAACGCCACGGCGCGCGAGGCCGCGTCGGGAATCACGTTGAACACCAGCTCATCCAGGTAGGGCATGCCCGGTTTCCAGTAAGCGGGGTTGCGCGTGAGCTTGATGTATTCGCCGCGCTTCCATTCCTTGAACATGAACGGCCCGGTGCCGATGGGTTTCTGGTTGGCCGGATTGGTCATGTAGTCGGTTCCGGCGTAGATGTGCTTGGGCATCATCGGCGCAAAGCCCGGCTCGAACATCAGCATGAAGGCCGGGAACGGCGACTTGAGCTTGATGACCACCGTCTTGGCATCTGGCGCCTGCACCGAATCGACGAACTTGTTCAGGATGACGCGGGCGCGCGCATGGGTCTTGGGCAGCATGTCCGCCAGCGAGAACACCACGTCCTCGGAAGTGAAGGGCTTGCCGTCATGCCATTTCACGTTGTCCTGCAGATGAAAGGTGTAGGTGAGGCCGTCCGCGGCGGCTTCCCAGGACTTGGCCAGGCCGGGCTGCGGCTTGAGGTCGGTGGAATAGGTCAGCAGGCTTTCGTAGATCTTGCCCGCGACGAACTGCGTGGGGCCTTGCTGGTTGATGGCCGTGACGATCACGGGCGGCTCCGGCTGAACGATCATGTTCAGCGTCCCGCCTTTGGTCTGGGCCAGGGCCTGCGTGGCGGGCAGCGCGGCCGCAAGGACCAATGCACCGATGCTTAGGGAGAACCAATTTTTCGATTTCACTGCGAGCCTCCGGGCTGGAAAGGGTCTGACAGGCGGCCGCTTGTGCGCGGCGGATGCCGTGCAGTAATAAGCAAACCTCATGCCACCTGTGTTTCTCGGGGGTACTGCGGGTGGAGCAGCTTCAACAATGCTTCGTATAGGTGCTGGGTAAGGCGCCGCGCACCAATGCGGCGAAATCAGCGGTGCATGCGGTGTGCGTCTGGCGCGTCTGGGCGGCACGGCATGGGCGAGCGAATGGCCGGGGCTGCCTGGCGGGAAGGGCGCTAGCGCGTGCCGTTGGCCCGCGCCACCATGGCGTCGAGCAGTACGTTGCAGCCCGCTTCCAGGTGCTGGGGCTGCGCATCCTCGATTTCGTTGTGGCTGATGCCGTCCTTGCAGGGCACGAAGATCATCGCCGTGGGCGCGACCGCGGCCATGTATACGGCGTCGTGGCCCGCGCCCGTGACGATGTTCATCGCGGGCAGGCCGCGGCTGGCTGCTCCCTTGCGCACCTTGTCCACGAGGTCCGTGTCGAAAGGGGTGGGGCGGAAGTACTGGACGTCCTTCACGTCGACGCGCACGGCATGCGCGACCGCGATGTCGTCGCAGACGCGGCGCCACTCCTGGTCCATGCGGGTCAGCGTGGCTTCGTCCTCGTGGCGCAGGTCGGCGGTGAAACGGACCTGTCCGGGGATCACGTTGCGCGAACCCGGGTGGGCATGGATTTCACCCACCGTGCCGCGTCCGTGGGGCTGGTGGGTGTTGGCGATGTTGACCACGGCCTGCAGCAGGAAGCTGGCCGCGAAGAGCGCGTCGCGGCGGATCGCCATGGGGGTCGGGCCGGCATGCATCTCCATGCCGGTCACCGTGATGTCGTACCAGCGCAGGCCCAGCGAGCCGGTCACCACGCCGATGGTTTTCTCTTCGTGTTCCAGGATCGGACCCTGTTCGATGTGGGCTTCGAAGTAGGCGTCCACGGCCCGTCCGCCCACCGGATCGGGACCCGCATAGCCGATGGCCTGGAGTTCGTCGCGCACGCTGATGCCCTGGGCGTCGCGCGCGGAGAGCGCGGTTTCCAGCGGGAATTTTCCGGCGAATACACCCGATCCCATCATGACCGGCACGAAGCGCGAACCTTCCTCGTTGGTCCAGATGGCGACCTCGAGCGGCGCTTCGGTCAGCACGTCCGCATCGTTGAGCGTGCGTATGACTTCAAGGCCCGCCAGCACGCCGTAGCAGCCGTCGAACTTTCCGCCGGTCGGCTGGGTGTCGATATGGCTGCCGGTCATGACGGGCGGCAGGTCGTTGTTGCGGCCGGCGCGGCGGGCAAAGATGTTGCCCACCTGGTCCACCCGCACCGTCATGCCCGCCTCGCGCATCCAGCCGGTGACAAGATCGCGGCCCTGGCCGTCCAGCGCGGTCAGAGCAAGGCGGCAATTGCCGCCCTTGGGCGTGGCGCCGATGCGGGCAAGGTCCATCAGGGACTGCCACAGGCGGTTGCCGTCGATGGACAGGGTGGGAGTAGTCATGGTTCGCCTCGGTGCTCGTTGAAGTCTTCCCGTAGCCGCGCCAGGATGCCGAGCAGGTGCGCATGCATGGCATGGCGCGCGCGGATCGGGTCGCGCGCCAGGATGGCGGTCAGGATGCGCTGGTGTTCGGCGTGGGCCGTCGCCCACACTTTGGTGTCGACAAAGTAATCCTGCATCCGGCGGTATACGGAGCTGGTCTGGGACAGGTTCCACAAGTGCGCCACCGTGGACGCGAGCGCCGCGTTGCCGCAAGCCGCGGCGATGGCGCCATGGAATTCGCGGTCATGCCGGCCGGGGGAATCGGTCAGGGACATGCCTTCATGGGCTGCCTGGATCGCCGTGAGCTGCGCGGACGTCGCGTGCTGCGCGGCCATGCCGGCGCATTCGGGTTCGATCATCAAACGGGCTTCCAGCAGGTCGAAGGGGCCGATGTCGTCGTGGCCCGGGACCCAGTTGGCGGCGGAACGGGACGCCGCCGCGTTCGCGGGGCCTTCCTGGGTCGCGGCGAACACGCCCGTGCCCACGCGCACCTCGACATAGCCTTCGATCTCCAGCGCGATGAGGGCCTCGCGGATCGAGGCGCGGCTGACCTGCAACTGTTCGGCGAGTTCTCTTTCCGAAGGCAGCCGCCGTCCGCGGGGGAAGTCGCCCGCCCTGATCCTGCCGGCTATCTGGTCGGCGATCATGCGATACAGGCGGGTGACGGCAACGGCTTGGAAGGTGCTCATCGGTGCGGAACGCGCAATGTTTGGCCTGGTGGTCAGGCCACCAATATAGGCACCTCTTATTTGTATTAGAAGGAGAATTTCATCGTTTCAGGGAAAACGATGTGAGGGAATCCACCTCTTTTCGTCTGGTGGTCAGGCCAGTCAGAGGGGGTGTAGACGCGCGCCGGCGGGGCGGCGTCTTCGAGCTTACTGCGCGTCTTCGTCCGGTTCCGGTGTTTGCGTGAAGGCGCGCACCAGGCGGGCGATGCCGTCGAGCTCATCATGGGCGCCCACTACCCATTCCGGTTTGTCGAAGGGGCTGTCCGACGGGGCCTTATCAAGATTCGCCTTCAGGTCGTCCAGCAGTTCCAGCGCCATGTCGGTGGCCTGTGGGCTGCTGCGGGTCGATAGGGCGATGGCGATCGCCAGCGCCTGGCGCAGTGCCAGCAGGCGGCCGTCCAGTTCGGTGTCCATGTACATATCCTTGTTTTCGGGGTGAATGCCCGCATTTTAAGTGCCGGAACACCGTTGCGCATGTGCGTGCCCGCCGGCACGCAAAGCGGTCCGGTTTGCGCAAGATCAAGGTGCGGTGGCCGGCACGGGCGAATAATCCAGGGTATGCAAGCCGCTCTACGCCCACACTCTTCAGAACCGCCGGCGCCCGCCACCGCCGAGCCGCTTTTCCCTCCCCAGTTGCTGGCGCGGCTGGATAAGAATGGGCCGCGGTACACCTCGTACCCCACAGCGGACCGGTATCACGGCGGCTTTGGCGAGCAGGACTACCGGCTGGCGCTGCAGCAGCGCCGCGCGGCCAGCCCGGCAGAGCCGCTGTCGCTCTACCTCCATATTCCCTTCTGCGAGTCCGTCTGTTACTACTGCGCCTGTAACAAGGTAGTGACCCGCCATCATGATCGCGCCGCCCGCTATCTGGACGCCTTGGCAAAAGAAATTGATTTGCACGTGCAGGAGCTGGGGCGGGGCGTGCCCGTGTCGCAGCTGCATTTCGGCGGAGGCACGCCGACATTCCTGTCCGACGAGGAACTCGCGCGTCTCATGGGCGACCTGCGCGCCGCTTTCCATTTCGAGCCGGACGCCGAGATCTCGATCGAGGTCGATCCGCGCACGGCGACGCCCGAGCGGCTGGCCTATCTGCAGCGGCTGGGCTTCAATCGGCTGAGCTTTGGCGTCCAGGACTTCGACAAGCGGGTCCAGGTGGCGGTGCATCGGGTGCAGTCCTTCGAGTCCGTGTCCGCGCTGATGCAAAGCGCAAGGGCCCTGGGCTACGCGTCCGTCAACGTGGATCTGATCTATGGCCTGCCCTTGCAGACCGCCGAATCATTTTCCCGCACCATCGCGCAGGTCATCGCATTGCGGCCCGACCGCATCGCGCTCTATGCGTACGCCCACCTGCCCGAACGATTCAAGCCGCAGCGGCGCATCCACGAAGCGGATCTGCCCGACCGCGCCACGCGTGTCGGCCTGCTCAGCGCCGCCATTGAAGGCTTCCTGAAGCAGGGCTATACCTACATCGGCATGGACCACTTCGCGTTGAATGGCGACGCGCTCGCCATTGCCAAACAGCGCGGCGAACTGCACCGCAATTTCCAGGGCTACAGCACGCAGCCGGACCGCGACCTGATCGCGCTCGGCGTGTCCGCCATCGGACGCATCGGCAATACCTACAGCCAGAACGCGAAGGTGCTCGACGAGTACTACGCGGCCATCGAAGGCGGGAAATTCGCCGTCGAGAGAGGGCTGGCGCTGAACGCCGACGATCTGGTCCGGCGCGAGGTGATCATGGACATCATGTGCCAGGGGCGCGTCGACTTTGCCCGGATCGAGGCACGCCATGGCCTGCGGTTTGGGGAATACTTCAGCCGCGAGCTCTCGCAGATGGCAAGTCTGGCCGAACTGGGGCTGGTCAACCTTCGGCCGGATGCGGTGCAGGTGACCGGGCTGGGGTGGTACTTCGTGCGCGCGGTGGCGATGGCTTTCGACGGCTATCTGCGCACCGTCAGCACCGGCGCCAGCTACTCTCGCATCATCTGATTCCTTGCCGCAGCCAAGGCGGCGCCGTTCGGCGCCACGCGCTCATCCGGCGAATTTCTCGCGCAGGTAGAGCGCCAGGGAGAGGTCGTCGGCCAGTTGCAGTTTTCGCATGGCGCGGCGCTTGTGCGTGCTGACGGTTTTCTTGCTGCGCACGAGCCGCGCCGCAATCTGCGTGACCGACAACCCCTGGCTGATGTGCCGCAGGATCTCGACTTCAGAGGCCGTCAGCAGCGAGTGCGGAGCGGGCGGCAGCAGGCCGCGGATCTTGCCTTCGTGTACGGACAGGAACGGCGCCTTGGCGCTGATCACCCCGCGGATCATGTCCGGCAGCAGAATCATGCCCCATTGCTTGGCAAGGTATCCGTTCGCGCCCGCGCGATACGCGGCGTATTGGGTTTCGAGCCGGTTGCCCGCGGAAAACGTGATGATCGCCATGGTGGGGTGATAGCGGCGCACCCGCCGCAGATAGTTGACGCCGTCCCAGGGCTCCAGAGGCAGGTAGAAGTCGATCAGCGCTACATCGCAGGGTGCGTGCGCCAGCTTTTCGAGCAACGCCCGGGCCGAGGTTTCCCGATGTACGAGCTGAAAGCCCGGACGGCTCTCGAGGTAGGCGCCGACTCCCAGCGCCACCACGGGGTGGTCGTCCAGGATGGCAACCCGGATGACCGGGGGCGGGCGTGACATCAGCAGGTGCCGGTGCGTACCCTGGCCTTGGACTGGGGCACCAGCAGGTGCGCCCCCTTTTTCGGGGGGCGTGGCGAAGGGGGCCCTGCTGGCTGGCTCTGAAACCGGTTTCATCGTTGCTCCACAAACGGGTGAGGGGAAGTTGGGCGACGGGCGCCGCACGAAGGCGGAGCCAGTGCACATGTCCCGATTAGTCCTAAAATTTTGTGGGCAGATTACGGTTTCGAGCGGCTGAGCGGATGTGAAACGACTGAAAATCAGACCGTTGCACCCTTGGCCTGTCAGCAAATTCGAAAGCGACTCCACGATGGCCTTCGTTTCGTCGAGGCCGGGCGGCTTGACCAGACGGGTGTCGCTTGGGCCGGATCGGGCGGAGCCATCCGGACTGTCGCGCTTTCGCCACGAAATGCATGCGGATGGTGCTACAATCGGCAACGATAAACGTGGCTGCATGCTGTAACTGATTTGGCCGCGCCGTTTTTGCTACACCTTGATCCGCGCCGCCTCGGGCGCGTACCAACAGGCCCAAACATCATGTTTTTCCCGCTGGCACGAACTACGACCCGGAACTTTCGCCCTATGTCGCGTTAGTTTTTCGTGCGTCGGGTTTTACCGTGTCAGGTCAGCGGCAGAACTCAGCAAGACAATCAAATGAACGCGGCTCTCAAGCCGCGTTTTTCGTTTCTGTTTTTCGTTTTTTTTGTTCCAAGAACCCCAGGAAGCACTCCCGATGGTACAGATCACATTGCCCGATGGTTCGCAGCGCCAATATCCGGGGCCGGTAACGGTCGCCGAAGTGGCGCAATCGATCGGTACGGGCCTGGCGAAGGCGGCCTTGGGCGGCCGAGTGACGATTGATGGCGCGGATTCCAAGCTGGTCGACACCAGCTTCCGCATTGAAGGCGATGCCCGCCTGGCAATCGTGACCGCCAAGGATGCGGACGGCCTGGACCTGATCCGCCATTCCACGGCGCACTTGCTGGCCTATGCCGTCAAGGAGCTGTTCCCGGATGCGCAGGTCACCATCGGTCCGGTGATCGACAACGGCTTCTATTACGACTTCTCGTACAAGCGCCCGTTCACCCCCGAGGATCTGGCTGCCATCGAAAAGAAGATGGCCGAACTCGTCAAGAAGGACGAAGTGGTCACGCGCGAAGAATGGTCGCGCGACGACGCCGTGGAATTCTTCAAGAGCATCGGCGAAAAGTACAAGGCCGAAATCATTGCTTCGATTCCGTCCAACGAACCGCTCAGCCTGTACCGTGAAGGCGACTTCATCGATCTGTGCCGGGGCCCGCACGTGCCGTCCACCGGCAAACTGAAGGTCTTCAAGCTGATGAAGGTGGCCGGCGCCTACTGGCGCGGCGACAGCAAAAACGAGATGCTCCAGCGCATCTACGGCACAGCCTGGGCTACCAAGGAAGAGCAGGAAGCCTACCTGCACATGCTGGAAGAGGCCGAGCGCCGCGACCACCGCAAGATCGGCCGCGAACTCGACCTGTTCCACTTCCAGGACGAGGCCCCTGGCCTGATTTTCTGGCATCCCAAGGGCTGGACCCTGTGGCAGCAGGTCGAGCAATACATGCGCGCCGTCTACCGCGACAACGGTTACCAGGAAGTCAAGGCGCCGCAGATTCTCGACATTTCGCTCTGGAAGAAGACGGGCCACTGGGACAACTATCGTGAAAACATGTTCACGACCGAGTCCGAGAACCGCGTTTACGGCCTGAAGCCGATGAACTGCCCGGGCCACGTCCAGATTTTCAACGCCGGGCTGCACTCCTACCGTGAACTGCCCCTGCGCTACGGCGAATTCGGCCAGTGCCATCGCAATGAACCCTCGGGTTCGCTGCACGGCATGATGCGCGTGCGCGGCTTTACGCAGGACGATGGCCACATTTTCTGTACCGAAGACCAGCTTCAGGACGAATGCGCCGATTTCACGGCGCTGTTGCAGAAGGTCTACCGTGATTTCGGCTTCACCGAAGTGCTGTATAAGGTCGCCACGCGTCCCGAAAAGCGTATCGGTTCGGACGAGGTCTGGGATACGGCCGAAGCCGCCTTGATGGAAAGCCTGCGCCGCACCGGTTGCGATTTCGAGGTTTCCCCGGGCGAGGGCGCTTTCTACGGTCCCAAGGTCGAGTACACGCTGAAGGACGCCATCGGCCGTCACTGGCAGTGCGGTACGATCCAGGTCGACTTCTCCATGCCCGTACGTCTGGGCGCCGAGTACGTGGACCAGAACGACCAGCGCCGTCCGCCTGTCATGCTGCACCGCGCGATCCTCGGGTCGCTCGAGCGTTTTATCGGCATGTTGATCGAAAACCACGCCGGCGCGATGCCTCCCTGGCTCGCCCCGGTGCAGGCTGTCGTATGCTGCATTTCCGAACCTTCGGCCGATTATGCGGCTGAAATCACGCAAAGCCTGAAAAAACAAGGCTTTAGAGTAGAGTCCGATTTGCGCGGTGAAAAAATCACTCGTAAAATTCGGGAGCACAGCCTGCAAAAGGTGCCGTACATTCTTGTCGTCGGCGACAAAGAGAAGCAAAACGGCACCGTAGCCGTACGCGGACTGGGCGGACTGGACCTTGGCGCCATCGCATACGACGAGTTCGTCGCGCGATTGTCCGAGGACGTAGCCACCCGTCGCGACGTCAATCAACCTGATAGCAGTGCTGCTTAACATTTCTAGGAGCTTTCAACATCGCCACTGAAAAAGCCAATCGCATCAACGGTGAAATCCGCGTCCCCGAGGTGCGCCTGATAGGTCTGGACGGAGAACAGCTCGGCATCGTCAAGATTGCCGACGCCTTCCGTCTTTCCGAGCAAAGCGACGTGGATCTGGTGGAAATCGCGCCGAACGCCGAGCCGCCGGTCTGCCGTTTGATGGACTACGGTAAGTTCAAGTACCAAGAGCAGAAGCGCCAGGCCGAAGCCCGTTCCAAGCAGAAGGTCATCCAGGTCAAGGAAGTCAAATTCCGTCCGGCCACCGACGAGGGCGACTACCAGGTCAAGCTGCGCAACCTGCGCCGCTTCCTCGAGGAAGGCGACAAGGCCAAGGTGACGCTGCGGTTCCGTGGCCGCGAAATGGCTCACCAGGAACTCGGTATGCGGGTGCTTGAACGTGTGCGCGACGACCTGCTGGAACTGGCCCAGGTCGAAGCCATGCCGAAGCTCGAAGGCCGTCAGATGGTCATGGTGCTGGCGCCGAAGAAGAAGGTCGTGCCCGCGGGCAAGCCTGAATCGGCGGCCTGATCGCCAGCCGTAGCCTCCGCAAGAGGCTCGGCCGCTCCAACAACCCGCCGTGTCCGTTGCGTGACCGGCGGGTTCGCTTATTGGGCGGCTCTGCGCTACGATGTCATAAAGCCGCCTTCCCGCGAGGGGAGGCGGCGTCCGTTTCGGGGTGTCGCGATGCATGTTTTGTTCGTTTTGGATCCCTTGCCGCTGCTCAAGGCGTACAAGGACAGTTCTGTCGCCATGATGCGTGCGCTGGTGGCGCGCGGCCATACGCTCAGCGTGGCCATGCAGGGCGATCTCTTTATTGAGGCCGGCACGGTCAAGGCCGCCGCCATGCCGATCGAGCTGGTCGCGGACGCCGACCTGCACGGCCATGAATGGTGGCGCGAATCCGCTGCCCGGGATCTGCCGCTGGCGGACTTCGGCGCCGTCGTCATGCGCAAGGATCCTCCGTTCGACATGGAATACGTGTATTCGACGCACCTGCTCGAATACGCCGAGGCCCAGGGCGCCCGTGTGTTCAACAGCGGCGCGGCCATACGCAACCATCCCGAAAAGCTGGCCATCACCGAAATCAGCGAGTTCACCGCGCCCACGCTGGTGACCCGCAACATGGCCCGGCTGAAGGCGTTCCACGACACGCATAGCGACGTGATCGTCAAGCCGCTGGACGGCATGGGAGGCACCGGCGTGTTCCGTCTGCAACCCAAGGATCCCAACCTGAACGCCATCCTTGAAACCCTCACGGACAATGGCGCGCGCACCATCATGGCGCAGCGCTATATCCCCGACATCGTCAAGGGTGACAAGCGCATCCTGCTGATCGGCGGCGAGCCTGTGCCGTACTCGCTTGCGCGCATCCCGCTGGCCGGCGAAACGCGCGGCAACCTGGCTGCCGGCGGACGAGGCGTGGCGCAGGAGCTGTCTGCCCGGGACCGCGAGATCGCCGAAGCCGTGGCCCCCAAGCTTGCCGCCCGCGGTCTGCTTCTGGTCGGTCTGGATGTCATTGGCGATTACGTCACCGAGGTCAACGTCACCAGCCCCACCTGTTTCGTGGAAATTGCCGAACAGACCGGTTTCGATGTCGCAGGCATGTTCGTCCAGGCGCTTGAAAAAGCCGTGGCGGGCGCTGCCGCCGCGGTCTGACCTCTCAGGACTTTTGTCATGACCACGGGTATTGTGATCGTCGTGCACGCGCCCCTGGGCGCGGCCATGCGCGAATGCGCCAGCCACGTCATGGGCAACCTTGACGGCATGCTGGCCGTTCACGACATCCAGCCCGAGGACCTTCCGGACGATCTGACCCCCGATGTCCTGAAGGACATCCTGGGGCAGGATCACGGCGGAGGCGTTCTGGTCCTGACGGACCTGATCGGCGCCACGCCCGCGAACATCTCGAAGCGCGCCGTCGCGGACGCGCAGGCCCAGGGCATCCAGTGCTGTGTGCTGGCGGGGCTGAACACGCCGATGCTGCTGAGGGCGTTGACCTACCGCAACCTGCCTTTGGCCGAAACGCGCGAGAAGGCACTGGCCGGAGGAGTGCAGGGCGTCTTGCGTGTAGACTGACGGGCAAGAATTTGCCCTATTATGTCGGCTATTATTTCAAGCCGAAGCGGTTCGACGATTGCTGCGATCAACACTGCGGCGTAGGCCGCGGCCATAATCTTTCCTATGCCCAATACAGACATTGTCATCAGCAATAAACTGGGTTTGCACGCCCGGGCCGCCGCCAAGCTGACGCAGCTTGCGAGCAAGTTTTCCAGCGAGATCTTTATTTCACGCGGCGCGCAACGCGTAAATGCCAAGAGCATCATGGGGGTCATGATGCTGGCCGCCGGCTTGGGCGTGACGGTCAAGCTGGAGGCTTCGGGCAGCGACGCCGAGCAAGCCCTTTCCGAAATCGAAACACTGTTCGACAGCAAATTCGGTGAGCAGGAATAGAACGTCTTCTGAATCAGCCGGCGCGAGCCATGCTCGTGCCGGCTCGTCCGCGACCCTTACCGATACTCGCAACGGGGCTGGCCCCGCCAGCCCCGTTGTCTGCCTGTATGGCAAGGGCGTCGCCAGGGGATATGCGATCGGCCGCGCGGTCGTCATGGGCGCCGCGGCGCTGGAAGTGGCGCACTACCGCATTTCGCCCGAAGACATTCCCGCCGAGAGCAGCCGGCTGACCGAAGCCCTGGCTTCCGCGCAGCAAGAGCTCCTGCAATTGGCCGACACCTTGCCGGCCGATGCCCCGCGCGAACTGGGCGCCATGCTGAATGTGCACAGCCTGCTGCTGGGCGATCCGTTGCTGGCCGAACAGACGCTGGCCCTGATCGCCGAGCGCCACTACAACGCCGAATGGGCGCTGACGACGCAGGGCCAGATCCTGGGGCAGCAGTTCGACGCCATGGAGGACGAGTACCTGCGCGAGCGCGGGGCCGACGTGCGCCAGGTCATCGAGCGGGTGCTGCACGTCCTGGCGGGCACGTCGGCGATTCTGCCCGACATGTCCCACATGGGCGGCGACGATGCGCTGGTGGTCGTGGCCCACGATATCTCGCCGGCCGACATGCTTCGGTTGCGCGGCGGACGCTTCGCCGCCTTTGTCACCGACCTGGGCGGCCCGACCTCGCATACGGCAATCGTGGCGCGCAGTATGGGCGTGCCGGCCGTGGTCGCCATGGGGAACGTGCGCGAACTGGTCCGCGACGGCGACATGCTGATCATCGACGGGGCGGCCGGCGCGGTGGTGGTCAATCCGTCCGACCGGATCCTGCAGGAATACCGGCGGCGCCAGGCCATCTACGCGGACGAACGCGCCGAACTCGGTCTGTTGCGCGACGAGCCCTCCATCACCCTCGACGGGATCGACATCACCTTGCATGCCAACATCGAGCTGCCGGACGAGGCCGCTCTGGCTTTGGCGTCGGGCGCGCATGGCATCGGGCTGTTCCGCAGCGAGTTCCTGTTCATGGGACGCCCGGATCTGCCGGGCGAGGAAGAGCAATACGAAGCGTATGCCTCCGTCGTCAAGGTAATGGCCGGCAGGTCTGTCACGATCCGCACGCTGGATATCGGCTCGGACAAGACGCTGGACGGGGAGGCCACCGTGGCCACCAACCCGGCCCTGGGGCAGCGCGCCATCCGGTATTGCCTGGCCCGGCCGGAAATGTTCGCGACGCAGTTGCGCGCCATCCTGCGGGCCTCGGCGCACGGGCCGGTGCGGCTGCTGATTCCGATGATCGCGCACATGCACGAGGTGGTGGCAACCAAGGCGGCCATCGAGGCCGCCCGGCGCGAACTCGATGCCCGGGGGCAAGCCTATGCGCCTCAAATGGAAGTGGGCGCTATGGTCGAAGTGCCTGCCATCGCCATCGCGATCGAACCCTTCGCGCAGGCGCTGGATTTTCTTTCCATCGGCACCAATGACCTGATCCAGTACACGCTGGCGATCGACCGCGGCGACCACGACGTGGCCGCGCTCTACGATCCCCTGCATCCAGCGGTGCTGCGCCTGGTTGCCAATACGATCAACGCGGGCGAACGCGCAGGCAAGCCCGTTGCGGTTTGCGGCGAAATGGCGGGCGATTCGCGCATGACCCGGTTGCTGCTGGGGCTGGGCCTGACCGAGTTCTCGATGCACCCCCAGCAATTGCTGGATGTGAAGCGCGAGGTTCGCCGGGCGCATTCCAATGCCCTGCGCATCAAGGTGGCGACGGCGCTGAACCGCGCGTTGCCCGTGGACCTGGACGCGCTGGGGCCGGCCTGATCCGCTCCGGCGCCACGTAGAAAGCCGCCCGTTGCTCGGGCGGTTTTTTTTCGGAAGACAGCAAGCCTGAAAAAAACGGCGCCGGTGCGAAAGCGCCGGCGCCGTTTCCTGTGCCGGCCCGCTTTGCCTGGAAGGCAGCGGACCGGGGCATCGCTTTAGCTGTGGTACGCCGATTCGCCGTGGCTCGTGACGTCCAGGCCTTCGCGCTCCTGGTCTTCCGGCACGCGCATGCCGCACAGGGCATTGGCGATCTTGTAGGCGATCCAGGCCACGACGCCGGACCAGACGATGGTCAGCAGCACGCCTTCGAGCTGGACCCACAACTGGTGGGCGATCATGCCGGGTTCGGCCAGGCCGGGGCCGCCGAAGAACTGCGCGTTGAACACACCGGTCAGCAGCGCGCCGACGATACCGCCCACGCCGTGGATGCCGAACACGTCCAGCGCGTCATCGGCGCGCAGCAGGCGCTTCAGGCCGTTCACGCCCCAGACGCAGACCACACCGGCAACCACGCCGATGATCAGTGCGCCCACGGGGCCGACCAGACCAGCGGCCGGGGTGATGCCCACCAGGCCGGCGATCGCGCCCGATGCGGCGCCCAGCATCGAGGGCTTGCCCTTGATGGCCCATTCGGTGAACAACCAGGCCAGCACGGCGCCCGCGGTCGCGATCATCGTGTTGAAGAAGGCCAGGGTTGCGTTCTCGTTGGCGGCCAGTGCCGAGCCGGCGTTGAAGCCGAACCAGCCCACCCACAGCAGGGCGGCGCCCACGAAGGTCATGGGCAGGTTGTGCGGCTGCATCGCTTCGCGGCCATAGCCCACGCGCTTGCCAACCACATAGGCGCCCACCAGGCCGGCCACGCCGGCGTTGATGTGCACCACGGTGCCGCCGGCGAAGTCCAGCGCGCCTTGGGCGTTGAGCAGGCCGGGCGCCGTTTCGGACGCAAACCACACCATGTGCGCGATCGGCACATAGGCGAACGTGAACCAGATCACCGTGAACACAAGGACCCCGGAGAAGCGGGCGCGTTCGGCGAAGCTGCCGACGACCAGCGCGCAGGTGATGCCCGCAAAGGTGGCCTGGAAGGAGGCGAACAGCAGTTCGGTCAGCGTGTTCGACATGGCGTAGGTGCCATCGGCGGGCGTGAACATGCCAGAGAAGAAAGCGCGCGACAGGCCGCCGAAGAAGGCGTTGCCTTCCGTGAACGCGAGGGAATAGCCATAGATGAACCAGAGAACCAGGCCCAGCACGAACGTGCACAGCACTTGCAGCAACACGGACAACACGTTCTTGCTGCGTACCAGGCCGCCATAGAACATCGCCAGACCGGGTACGGCCATCATCAATACAAGCAGGGTAGAGACGAGCAACCAGGAGATATCTGCTTTATCCATTTTCAGGCTCCATTGAGTCTTTATTTATTTACAGCGCAGCTTCGCCGGCTTCACCCGTTCTGATACGGATAACTTGTTCCAGGGGAGCGGCGAAGATCTTGCCGTCGCCGATCTTGCCCGTCCGGGCGGCTTGTTCGATCGCTTCGATGACCTGATCGACAAGATGGTCGGGTACCGCGGCTTCGACCCGCAACTTGGGCAGGAAGTCGACGGCGTATTCGGCGCCGCGATAGAGTTCGGTATGGCCTTTCTGGCGGCCAAATCCTTTTACTTCGGTGACTGTCAGTCCCTGGACGCCGATCCCGGATAGAGCCACTCGCACTTCGTCGAGCTTGAAGGGCTTGATGATGGCGATGATGAGTTTCATGGCATTTCCTCTCATGGTTGCACGCACCGTCAGTCAAGCAAATTCCGTGCCATGTTGGTCCGCACCCGGGACGACGGAAAATGGCGCGGGAATTGTGCGTGCCGGCACCATCGTGGTGCGCCATGCACCGCGCGTTGGCCTCAAATTGGTGCGTAGCTCAGAAGAAGTGAAGAATGCAACGAAACATGTTTCAAACCCGGGATTTGTAGCGATTTGATGCGGGGGCTGTTGCGGTTTGTACTGATATTCATTGCCGCTCCCGTACCGTCCATGGACCTGCCGCAGCCCGCACACCCTTGCGCGCCGGGCCTGAGAGGGCAATCGGCCCTGAGCAAGCCCCTGCTGCTGGGTCGGTGAAAACCCCAAAACGGGTGGGGGCATCTGATACCGGGGTTTACACGGACAGGCTTGTTGGCGCGGGTGGGGTCGCGAAGAATCGATCTCAGTCAGGCGCAAACCCGTTTCTGTTTGCGCAAGCGGCACGCCAGGCTGGCTGGCCGTAATGATGTTGGTAGGGGGTTGCCGTCAGGCAGCCCGGTTTTCTCCTGTGCTTTGATGGGCGGTCACCGCATGCGGCCCGCCCTTTTTTTTTGGGGCGGCCCGCCATCGGGAAAAAGGGATCCCGCCGACGCACTACACTTGAGTCATCAGAACACCGAGAGGTCCTTATGAACAATCGCACGCAATGGATGGAAGACATCCAGAAGAATATTTCCGACCTGATCGCCCGCAGCCCGGCGGCCGATGTGGAACGCAATGTGCGCGCAATGATGACGCAAGCGTTTTCCAAGCTGGATCTGGTCACGCGCGAAGAGTTCGACGTCCAGGCCGATCTGCTGGCCAGAACCCGCGCGCGCGTGGATCAGTTGGCTGCCCAGGTGCAGCAACTGGAATCGCGCTTGTCCGCCCTGGACAAGTAAGCGCCGCTGGCCCCGCCGCGCCTCGACAGGATGCGGCAGGGCGGGATGGTTTTGCCACGGCCGCGTCTGCGGCCGTTTGTTTTTTGCCGATACTGACGGTCCGCATACCCGTTTGGAGACCGCATTGACGCTCGCCGTTCTTGCCAGCAGAGCCCTTTGCGGCATGCATGCCCACGCGGTTCGCGTAGAGACGCATCTGGGGCCTGGCCTGCCGGGCTTCAATGTGGTCGGGCTGGTCGATACCGAAGTGCGGGAAAGCCGCGAACGGGTCAGGGCGGCAATCATCAATAGCGGGTTCGAGTTTCCTGCGGGCCGCATCACCGTCAATCTTTCGCCCGCCGACATACCCAAGGAATCGGGGCGGTTCGACCTGCCCATTGCGCTGGGGCTGTTGCTGGCTTCCGGCCAACTGGCCGCGCCGGCCGACGAGAGCGGCACGGGTCCGGTCGCGCCCGATCCCGCGCTTGCCAATCTGGTCCTTGCCGGCGAACTGTCCCTGACCGGCGCCCTGGTGCCCGTTGCCGCGCCCTTGGTCATCGCGTTGAGCGTGGCCCGCGAAGCCCCCCACGCCACCCTGATACTGCCCGCCGGCAGCGCCGAACAGGCGGCCTGGGTGCCGGGCCTGCGCGTGCTGTCGGCGCGCAGCCTGGCCGATGTCGCCGCGCATGCGGCCGGTGTCTGCCTGCTGCCGGATGCCGTGCCCAAGCCGTGGCCGGACGCGGTGCCGATGCCCTGCCTGTCCGATGTGCGGGGGCAGCCCGGCGCGCGCCGGGCACTGGAAGTCGCGGCGGCAGGCGGCCACAGTCTGCTGATGGTGGGACCGCCCGGCGCGGGCAAGAGCATGCTGGCCGCTCGTCTGCCGGGCTTGTTGCCGCCCCTGGCGCGCGAACAGGCGCTGGAAGCCGCTGCGGTGGCGGCGATGGCCGGCTTGCCGGACACCTTGACGGGCCAGCCGCCGTTCAGGTCGCCGCACCATTCGGCCTCGGTGGCCGCCTTGGTGGGCGGTGGCGGGCGGCCACGTCCCGGCGAGATCAGCCTGGCGCATCATGGAGTGTTGTTTCTGGACGAATTCCCGGAGTTCAGCCGCCGCACCCTGGAGGCGCTGCGCGAACCGCTCGAGGCGGGCAAGGTGGTCATCGCCCGGGCCCTGCGGTCCGCGCAGTTTCCGGCCCGGTTCCAACTGGTCGCCGCCATGAATCCCTGCCCGTGCGGATGGCGCGGGCATCCGGTGCGCACGTGCGCATGCAGCCCGGATCAGGTGGCTCGCTACGCGGGCAAGATATCGGGCCCCTTGCTGGACCGCATCGATCTGCATGTCACGTTGCCGCCATCCGACCCCGAATGGATGGCGGCTCCGCCGGGCGAGGCTTCAGACCCGGTCCGGGCGCGGGTGGTCCGGTGCCGGGAGCGTCAACTGGCTCGGCAGGGCAAGCTCAATGCTGGGCTGGCCGGGGCCGAACTGGATCAATTCTGCGCCATGGACCCCGACGCCAGGGGGCTGTTGTTGCAGGCCATGCGCCGTCTGGCGGGATCGGCGCGGGCGCTGCACCGGGCGCTGAGAGTGGCCCGTACAATCGCTGACCTGGATGGCGCGGAGGCGCTTGCCGCCCGCCATGTCGCTCAGGCGGTGCAGTACCGGCGGGCAGGTGTATGACCGGCCCCGGGGCAGGGACGTGACGCCACGTACCGCCCCGTCACGCGCTTCGACTCGACAAATTGCAGGAAATCACCATATAATCAAAGGCTTTCCCGGATATGGGCTATCTTTTTGCCTTGGCCTGGGAAGCTACGTGCGCGACGGTCAAGCATCGGCAGTCAATATCGCCAGTCAAGCAAGTTGGCAACGCCAGCAAGCCCGCCGTCACGGAAAGAGCAGTACTAGAAGTAGTACTGCAAGCAATACCCCAAGCAGTACCCCAAGCAGTACCCCCCAGAAGTGGCAACAGGTCTACAAGTTTTGCCGTCGTGGAGGCTTTCAGCCGCTGCGCGTCAAGCACCTGGCGTCATGTAAATCAACAACGAGTGTTTCAGTTTAGGGAATCATCATGCCCAAGATGAAAACCAAGAAAAGCGCCTCGAAGCGCTTTAAGGTTCGCGGCAGCGGCTCCATCAAGCGTGGTCAGGCGTTCAAGCGTCACATCCTGACCAAGAAGACCACCAAGGCCAAGCGTCAATTGCGCGGCTCCGCGGCGGTTCATGAATCCAACGTGGCCTCCGTCAAGGCCATGATGCCTTTCGCTTGATCTAAGGGAGATCTACTATGCCTCGCGTCAAACGCGGCGTAACTGCCCGCGCACGTCACAAGAAAGTCATTGCCGCCGCCAAGGGTTACCGTGGCCGCCGCGGTAATGTGTTCCGTATTGCCAAGCAAGCAGTCATGCGCGCTGGCCAATACGCCTACCGCGACCGTCGTAACAAGAAGCGCACGTTCCGCGCTCTGTGGATCACGCGTATCAACGCGGCCGTCCGCGAGCATGGCGTCAGCTACAGCGTGTTCATCGCTGGCCTGAAGAAGGCTTCGATCGAACTCGACCGCAAGGTCCTGGCCGATCTGGCCGTGCGCGACAAGGCCGGCTTTGCCGCCATCGTGCAGCAAGCCAAGGCTGCCTTGGCTGCCTGATCGCGCGCTTTAACTCATCGCGCATCGCTGCAAACGGGGCTGTAATAGCCCCGTTTGCGTTTTGAAGGCTGGATTTCATGACTCGATTGGTTGACGACCTGGTATCCCAGGCGCAAGAACGGTTCGCCGCGGCTACGGATGCCGCCGCGCTTGAGAACGCAAAGGCTCGCTTCCTGGGTAAGGAAGGCGCACTGACGGTGCTGCTGAAGGGCCTGGGCAAACTCGATCCCGAGCAGAAGCGCGAGGCGGGCGCCCGGATCAATCAGGCCAAGCAAAAAATCGAAGAGCTTCTGAATGCTCGCCGCGCCGCGCTGGCGCAGGCGGAACTGGATGTCCGGCTCGCATCCGAAACCATTGACGTCACCCTCCCGGGCCGCGGCCGCGCGCCGGGCGGCATCCATCCGGTGATCCGGACCTGGGAACGCGTGGAAGAAATCTTCCGTTCCATAGGCTTCGATGTGGCCGACGGCCCCGAAGTGGAAAACGACTGGACCAATTTCACCGCTTTGAACAATCCGCTGGACCATCCGGCGCGTTCCATGCAGGACACGTTCTACGTCGACATGAACGACGCCGACGGCCTGCCGCTGCTGCTGCGCACGCACACCAGCCCCATGCAGGTGCGTTACGCCCGCATGAACAAGCCGCCCATCAAGGTCATCGCGCCGGGGCGCACCTACCGCGTCGATAGCGACGCCACGCACTCGCCCATGTTCCACCAGGTGGAAGGGCTGTGGATCGCCGAGGACATCTCCTTCGCGGACCTGAAGGGCGTGTATACGGATTTTCTGCGTTGCTTCTTTGAAAGCGACGATCTCGTCGTGCGTTTCCGTCCGTCTTTCTTCCCGTTCACGGAACCGTCCGCCGAAATCGACATGATGTTCACCTCGGGCCCGAACCGCGGCCGCTGGCTGGAGATTTCCGGCTCCGGCCAGGTGCACCCGCAGGTGGTGCGCAATTTCGGGCTGGATCCCGAGCGCTACATCGGCTTTGCCTTCGGCTCCGGACTCGAGCGCCTGACGATGTTGCGCTATGGCGTCAACGATCTGCGCCAGTTCTACGAAGGCGATTTGCGCTTCCTGCGCCAGTTCAACGAATAACAGACGGCTGATCATGCAATTTCCCGAATCCTGGCTGCGTACGCTGGTCAACCCCCCGATCGCAACCGACGAACTCGCGCACCGGCTCACCATGGCCGGCCTGGAAGTCGAAGACACCGTGCCCGCCGCACCCGCCTTCACCGGCGTGGTCGTGGGCCATATCGTCGATATCGCTCCGCACCCGGACGCCGACAAGCTGCGCGTCTGCCAAGTCGACGACGGTTCCGGCGAACGCCTGCAGATCGTGTGCGGCGCGCCCAACGCCGCCGCCGGCCTGAAGGTGCCGCTGGCCCGCGTGGGCGCGGAACTGCCCGGCGGCATGAAGATCGGCGTGGCCAAGATGCGCGGCGTGCAGTCGTCCGGCATGCTGTGTTCGGCCCGCGAGCTGGGCTTGTCGCAAGACCACGCGGGCTTGCTGGAATTGCCGGTGGACATGGTCCCCGGCCAATCCATCCGCGAAGCGCTGGACCTGGACGACACGCTGTTCACGCTCAAGCTGACGCCCAATCGCGCCGACTGCCTGTCGATTCTTGGCGTGGCCCGCGAAGTGGCCGCGCTGACCGGTGCGCCGCTGTCGGTTCCCACGGCGGTCGCCGTGCCCGTGACCCTGGACGAACGCCTGCCGGTCAAGATTGAAGCTCCTGATCTGTGCGGCCGTTTTGGCGGCCGCGTGATCCGTGGCGTGAATGCCCGCGCCGCGACGCCCGATTGGATGAAGACGCGCCTGGAGCGCGCCGGGCAACGCTCGCTGTCGGCGCTGGTGGACATCTCCAACTACGTCATGCTTGAACTGGGCCGCCCTTCGCACGTTTTCGATCTGGACAAGATCGGCGGCGACATCACCGTGCGCTGGGCCCATGAAGGCGAATCGCTGGAACTCCTTAATGGCCAGACCGTCACGCTGGATCCGAAGGTCGGCGTCGTCGTCGCCGGCGAACAGGTAGAAAGCCTGGCCGGCATCATGGGCGGCGAAGCCACCTCCGTGACGCTGGACACGCAGAACATCTATCTGGAAGCAGCGTTCTGGTGGCCGCAATCCATCGCCGGCCGCGCCCGCCGCTATAAGTTCAGCTCGGAAGCCAGCCATCGCTTCGAGCGCGGCGTGGACTACGCCAGCATTCCCGAACACCTGGAATTCATTACCCGCCTGATTGTCGATATCTGTGGCGGCCAGGTCGGTCCCGTCGACGACCAGATCGTGAACCTTCCCCAGCGTCCGCCCGTGCGCATGCGCCTGGCGCGTTGCCACCGGGTGCTGGGCGTGCCGGTCACGCCGGAACAGGTCGCCAAGATTTTCGGCAGCCTGGGCCTGGAGTTCACGGTCGAAGGCGATGACTTCATCGTCAGCCCGCCCTCGTACCGCTTCGATCTGGAGATCGAGGAAGATCTGATCGAGGAAGTGGCCCGCATCTACGGTTTCGAGAGCATTCCCGATGTGCCGCCGATGGCGCGCGCCAAGATGTTCTCGCAGCCCGAAGTGCGCCGCGGCGCGCATGCGTTGCGCCGCCTGACCGCCGCGCAGGACTACCAGGAAGTCGTCAACTACAGCTTCGTCGAAGCCGACTGGGAACGCGACTACGCCGGCAACGACACGCCGGTGCGTCTGGTGAATCCCATCGCCAGCCATCTGTCGGTCATGCGTTCCAGCCTGATCGGCGGCCTGGTGGCCAACATCCGCCACAACGCCAACCGCAAGCAGTCGCGCGTGCGCCTGTTCGAACTTGGCCGCGTGTTCATGCGCGACGCGTCCGCGCAGGATGGTCCTCTGGAAGTGGCGGGCGTGCGTCAGCCGATGAGGCTGGCGGGCGCGGCCTGGGGGCCGGCGGTGGAAGAGCAGTGGGGCGTGCCCACGCGCCACGTCGACTTCTTCGACGTGAAGATGGACGTCGAGGCGCTCTTCGGCGCGCGCGGCCGCCGCTTGCGTTTCGAGGCCGCGCCGCATCCGGCGCTGCATCCTGGCCGCGGCGCCCGCGTCGTGCTGGACGGGCAGCAGGTCGGCTGGATTGGCGAATTGCACCCGCGCTGGGCGCAGCAGGCCGATCTGGCGCACGCGCCGGTCGTGTTCGAACTGGATGTGGCCGCGCTGTCGGACGGCGAACTGCCGCAGGTGCGCGACCTGTCGCGTCAGCCCGTGGTGGTGCGCGATCTGGCGCTGTGGGTGGACGAGCACGTGCAGGCTCAAGCCATGCTGGACACGGTGTTCGAGGCCGTCAAGGCGGACGCGCAACTGGCCGTGGTGCAGGATGCGCGTGTGTTCGACGTGTGGCGCGAGAAGGCCCAATCCAGCGAACCCGTCGCCGAGAAAAGCCTTGCTTTCCGATTCTGGCTACAGGACACTGAAGTCACGCTGGACGAGGCTCGTGTGGCGGATTGCCTGGCACGCATCAAGGATGCTTTGGTCAGTGCGCACGGCGCGCGCCAGCGCGCCTGAACCATGGGGACTAGTATGCTTGCCGAGCAACGCACCCTGACCAAGGCCGAGCTGGCCGAACTGCTCTTCGAGCGTGTCGGTCTGAACAAGCGCGAAGCCAAGGACATCGTCGATACGTTCTTCGAGGAAATCCGCGACGCCCTGGCGCGCGGAGATTCCGTCAAGCTCTCGGGCTTTGGCAATTTCCAGGTGCGCGACAAACCGCCGCGTCCTGGCCGTAATCCAAAAACCGGCGAGACCATTCCCATCGCCGCACGGCGCGTGGTTACGTTCCACGCGAGTCAGAAACTCAAGAGCGTGGTGGAGCAGGCGGTGCCTGCCGCACCCGACGCCGCGGAGTGATACGCTTTGTCGGTAATTGTTATCGGCACCCGACGCACCGCGCGCATAAAATCCGCTTATGACACGTACTGAACCCACCGTTACCTTACCGCCCATTCCCGCCAAGCGTTACTTCACCATCGGTGAAGTCAGCGACCTGTGTGGCGTCAAGCCTCATGTGTTGCGGTACTGGGAACAGGAATTCACGCAGCTCAAGCCCGTGAAGCGCCGCGGCAACCGCCGCTACTATCAGCACCACGAAGTGCTGCTGATCCGCCGCATCCGTTCCCTGCTGTACGAACAAGGCTTCACGATCAGCGGCGCGCGCAATCGCCTGGGCGATGCACGCGATGTGCCGCACGATCAAGACGCGGCCGTGCGTTTGTCGGGCACCGAAATGCAATCCTTGCGCACCGAATTGAGCAACGTGTCGACGATGCTTGCCGAAGCGCTTGGCAACCCGGCAACCGCGCCCGCCGCTGCAAGCGCGGGCCACGCGGGTCCCGCATTCTGATCCGGCGCATCGCGCCACGCCGCTTGCGTTCCAACGCTTGCTAGCAGTATCCGCAGCGCGCGTGAGCCTTCGTGGCCAAGCGCGCTGCAAACGTTGGTACACCGCGCCTCGCGCGCGTCCGTTCACCACATGCAGCTAGTGCGAACGGGCGCGCGCGAGGCGCAAATTTTTTCCGAGTATTCAGCACTTTTTTGCACCAATGCGTGCAAACATTTTTTTGTTCTGCTATACTCTTTTTCTTTCGGGGCGTAGCGCAGCCTGGTAGCGCACTTGCATGGGGTGCAAGGGGTCGCGAGTTCGAATCCCGCCGTCCCGACCAGAAGTTCCAAGGCCGTTAGTGAGAAATCACTAACGGCCTTTCTCATTTGCGCGGCCTTTATTTTCGGGCCTTTTCTTTTGCGCGATGCTAATGCGACCTGCCGTGTTCTGCTATCTCGGTATACGGCCTTTTCGCTGCTGAGCAACAGCGATAACATCGAATTCCTTCTTTCCTCCCGCTCAAGTAATCCATGTGCTCGCATCATTGGATCGTTTCTGGCCGCGCAAGCCTGTTCTCGGAAGCTGTCGGCGAGGGCGATCCGGTCGTTTTTTTGCATGCGGGCATTTGCGACCGCCGCATGTGGCGGGCGCAACTGGATGGCGTGGCCGCTTACGCCCGGGCAATCGCGTACGACCGGCGGGGCTTTGGTCAGACCCGATACGATCCCGAAGATCATTCTGCCGTCGCCGATCTGATGGCGGTGATCGACACGATGGCGGGCGGCAAGCCGGCGATTCTTGTCGGGTGTTCGCAGGGCGGGCGCATCGCGATCGATGCGGCGCTCCGGCATCCAGAGCGCGTGCGTGCGCTGGTGTTGATTTCGCCTACGGTGCCGGGTGCGCCGGAAGCGGTCTATCCACCCGATCTCGTGGGTCCGCAGGCAGAACTTGCGCAAGCCGAGGCGGCCGGCGATCTCAAGCGGGTGAATGCGTTGAAGGCGCGGCTGTTCCTGGATGGTGCCTTGGGATCCGAAGGGCGCGTCACGGGAGGCCTGCGCGAATTGTTCCTGGACATGAATGGCGTGGCGCTCGAATCGATGCCTGCGGGCGCGAATCTTGACGCCGGGTCCACCTATGATCGACTGGGCGAAATAGCGGCGCCCGCGCTTATTTTGTGGGGCAGCCTGGACTATCCCCATATTCAAGCGCGGTGCCGTCAAGTCGCGGCGTTGATGCCCGAGGCGACGGGTGTCGAGGTGGCGGGCGCAGCCCATCTTCCCAGTCTGGAACGGCCCGCGGATATCGCCGGCCTGCTTGCCGGATTCATCAACGGCTGCACGGGACATCGCGAACTAGCGGACTAGCGAACTAGCGGACTAGCGAACTAGCGGACTAGCGAACAAGCGAACAAGCGAACAAGCGAACTGGCGGACTGGCTGCATCGTGCAGGCCGGACGATTCCGTCGCGTGCGGCAGCATCTGTTATGAGCGGAATTTTTCAGCTCTGTGCCTTTCGCGGGCCGGGTCCGATCCGCACAATGGCCTCTTTGCCGCCATGTCCAGGCGGTCTGCGAGGATGCTCCGATGCGCTACCGCTATGTCACTGCCGATGTGTTCACAGGCCATGCCTACCAGGGTAATCCGCTGGCGGTCGTGCTCGATGCCGAGGGGCTCGGCACGGCTCAGATGCAGCGGATCGCGCGTGAATTCAATTACTCGGAAACCAGTTTCGTGCTGCCCGCGCAGGATCCGGCGCATACGGCCCGCGTGCGCATATTCACGCCGGATCGCGAGGTGCCTTTCGCCGGGCATCCCAATGTGGGCACCGCGGTGGTGCTGGCGCGCGAGCAGGTCACCGCCGGACTGCCGGCGCCCCAGGGATTTGTGTTCGAGGAAGAGGCGGGCCTGGTGCGTATTGCGCTGAACTATGGTCCGCAGGGACTGGCCGGGGCCGAACTGCTCGCGCCGCAGCCGCTGTCGCGCGGCAGCGAAGCGCCAGTGTCCGCCGTGGCGCGGGCGCTGAAGCTCGATCCGGCGGACATCGATGTGTCCGAGCATGCCCCCCAGGTGGTTTCCGTGGGCTTGCCGTTCCTGGTGGCGCAGCTTGTCAACCGCGATGCACTGCGCCGCGCCATGCCCGACGCGAGCGGCTATGCGGCATTGATGCCGCTGGTGGGCGCGAAATCCATCTATGTCTACACGACGGATACCGCGTCCGACGCCATGGATGCACCCACCGATATCCAGGCGCGCATGCTTACCGGGCGCATGACCGAAGACCCGGCCACCGGCAGCGCGACCGCTGCCGTCACCGCGCTGCGGGCGTTCTTGCGGGATGATGAAGGCATGTTGCGGCTGCGCGTGGGGCAGGGCGTGGACATGGGGCGTGCAAGCCTGTTGCTGGCGCACGCGGAGTCCAGGCCGGATGGCGTGTGGGCAGGCGTGTCGGGGCAGGCGGTGGTGGTGATGGAGGGCACCTTGCCCGCGCCCGCCCAGGATTGACCCCGCGTATTGCCCGCGGCGCAGCAGCTCGTGTATGCTTTGCCGCATGAACGCATTGCATCCCGTCCCGGTGTTCCGGGCAGACAATCGACGAATCACTCGACGTCTACGTTGAGTGGCTAGTCACGTTCGGGCGCTGAGTGTTCAGCGCTTTCCCCTGAAGGCCACGATACCCCTCGTGGCCTTTTTGTTTGCATTCCCGTCCCGTGTCCGAGGCGTATCGCAAGGCTTTCATTCTTTTATCGAAGGAATGAAGCATGACCCATCAAGACCTCGCTATCCGGGCTTTTCACCCGTCCGACGAACCGGGCGTAATTCAACTGTGGCAGGCGTGCGGCCTGACCCGGCGCTGGAACGATCCCAGGAAAGACATTGCCCGTAAGCTGACCGTGCAATCCGACCTGTTCCTGGTTGGCGAGGTGGACGGCGCCATCGTCGGCTCGCTGATGGGCGGCTACGACGGCCACCGCGGCTGGATAAATTATCTGGCGGTGTCGCCCGCGTACCAGCGCCGCAACTACGCCACGGCGCTGATGGCGGCGGTGGAGCTCAAGCTGCTTGATTTGGGATGCCCCAAGATCAATCTGATGATCCGGTCGGGCAATGTCGCGGTGAAGGGCTTTTATGACAGCCTGGGCTTTTCTCAGGACGAAGTCATCAGCCTGGGAAAACGCCTGATCCCGGATTGTTGAAGCGCTTGCGGGCGAATCGACCGGGACATGGTCCGATACCGTCGTCTTCAGAATCGCTCGGTCCGATATGCGACGTTGAATTGCGGCCGCCCGTAAGAGGCGGTCGCACACTCCCTGTGCCTGTCTTGCAGATGCCGCGTTCCTGGCGGCGGGCTGCATTGCCGGGGCGGTATCCGCTGCGGCAAATGCCTCGGCGGCACAACAGGGAGGATGACGATGCTATATGGGAACCAATGGCTGCGTTTTGCAGCCGCAGTGTTGCTTGCGCTATGCGGACTGTCCGTCAGCGCCGAACCGGTAAAACTGAAAATGTCGCACTTCCTGGGGCCGCAGAGCTTCTTCCAGGTCGATCTGGTTGAGCCGTGGGCGCGCGAGCTTGAGCGAAGAACGGGCGGCCGGGTGCGGGTGGAGGTGCTGAATGCCGCTTCGCCGCTGGGCAACGTGCGCAACCAGGCCGCGCAGGTCCAGGAGGGCGTGGTCGACATCGCATTGGGGCTGCGCGGCGCGGAAGGCGAGCGCTTTTCGCGCAGCTCGATCATCGAGCTGCCGTTCGTGGTGTCGGATGCCGCCCGCGGATCCCAGGCGTTGTGGGGCCTGTTTCAACAGGGGATCCTTGCCGACGAATACCGGGATTTCAAGGTGCTTGCGCTTTTTGTGCAGAACCCGGGCCTGATTCACACCAAGGCCACGCCGGTAAGAGAGTTGTCGGATCTGAAGGGCTTGCGCCTGCGGGTACCGAATGCCACGGTGGCCACGGCGCTGGAACACGTGGGGGCGCTTCCCAGGCTGTTGCAGCCCGATGAGATCGTTGCCGCGCTGCGCTCGAATCAGCTCGATGGCATCGTGACCAACTGGGGCACGCCCATCGCCGGTTTCAATGATGAAACGACGTGGCATACCTCGGTGCCGTTCTATGCGTCGGCGTTCTTCATCGTCATGAACCGGAAACGGTATGACAGCCTGCCCGCGGACGTCCGCCAGGCCATCGACAGTCTCTCCGGCGATGCGCTTGTTGCTCGGTTCGGACCGCTGTGGGACCAGTGGGACAAGCCTTTGCATGACCAGGCGGTGGCGCTGGGTAGAACGATACTGCAGCCGGATGCGGATGCGCTGCAGCGCTGGAAGAGCGGCTTGCAGCCCATGTCGGACGCCTACGTGAAGATGCTTGAGTCCAAGGGGTTCCACGACGCACGGCGCGTGTATGAGCAATTGCTGGCGGGATCGGCCCGGCGCTGATGGCCGGACCATCCTGCCAGGCGCGTGCCCGCGCCGGAAACGTCAGATCGCTTGCGTCAGGTAAACGGCCTCGCGTCCGACGATGGGCATGCGGGTGGGCATGAAGATCGTGCAGTGGTCGCAAGGCGAACGGATTTCCTCGGTGCCGTTCATGGCGATCAGTTCGCCCTTGTCGAAGGTTTCGAAGCCGATGACCGGCCGCGTGAAGCTGAACGCCTCGGACTTCACCATATGGACCTCCAGCAGGCGGTAGCGTTGCGGAACCGGCGGCGGCGTGGCGCCGGCCGGCTGGTCGATCAAGCCCAGGTGCGCCAGGAAACGCAGCGTCACGTCGGTGGCAAGCAGGGCGGCGGACCGGGAGAAATGCTGGCCGCATTCCACGACCAGTGCACCGCCGCTGTCGGACGCGGGGTCGCCATGGTGGCCATATCCCATGACGCCGGTGCCGGGAAACTTGTCCTGCGGCATGACCAGATGCACTTGCGGCGCGCCGACGGCTGACGCCAGGGCGGTATTGCGGTCCATTTCGTTGTAGACCCAGAAGGGCTGCACCGGCGCTCGGGTGGAGTGGATGTCCAGCACGAAATCGGCGGCGTCCAGCACTGGGCGCATTTCGCGGGCGCGGCGCAATTCCGGGCTGTCGTCGGGCCCATCCAATTGCGCCGCCGACCAGATGCGGTTCAGGTTGTGAACGAGCTGGCGGTTGTCGTAGGGCCTGTCGATGTCGAAGGCCTCGTAGGCCTCGACGTGGGCGAAGCTGACCGTCAGGGTGCCGATCTTGGGCCGCACGCCGGAGTCCAGGAGGTGGGTCGCGGCCACCATGCCACAGATCTCGTTGCCATGCGTGATGGCGTTGATCAGCGCATGCGGCCCCGGCTTGCCCGAATCGAAGCGGTGCACGTACGGAATGCCGGTGTTTCCCTGGCGATACTGGGCCAGGTCGCGGGGAAGGACTTCAAGCGGAGCGGTATCGGGTTCGAAATTGGAGTTTGTCATGGGTATGGGGCAGGTCGTTTTGTTTACGCTATTTTGCAGTACGGACTGCGGATATGAAATAGGTCCGAGTCGTGGTGGCGCCTGGAAGAAGATAAAGGGATTTCGTGATCGGCAAGATGCGCGCGCACTACCTCGTTTAGTACTGTCAAATCCCCCGAAAACACTGCTTTTCAAGCTCGATTTTTTTTGGCATATTGCGGCCGGATAAACAGATTTCAGGAGTACCAGAATGGGCGCGTGGCCGCAGCGTCATATCGATGGATTTCAAGTGCAGTGCGAAGTCGTCAGTCTTGATATCGGGGTATTGGCCATCGAGGTAACCGTGCGCCGCAGCGGCAACGGCGATTTCCAGCAGCGCTGGTCGCTGCCTCGTTTCGTGACCTTCGAGGACGCCGCGATTGCCCGGCGCCATGCGGAACTGGTGTTGTCGGGCATTGTGTCGGTGGACGCGTCCACCGGCGAACCGCGCTACGGAATTCTCTAGGCAGGCTGCTTGTTTTTTGTTTCGTTTATCACAATCGTGTGTCTTGTCCAGAGGGGTTTGGCCGGTACAGTATGGGTGGATGACAACAAAAAAGGAGAGTTCCATGTTTGATACTTTTCCTGTCTTGCGCCGTGCCGGCATTGCCGCCGCGGCGATCGGCGCAGCCGGCCTGCTGTTCGCGGGCTGCACGACCACCACTCCCTCCAAATCTTCTGCCGCATCGACATCCGATCAGCGGCAATCGTTGAACAGCGCGGCCAACGCGACGCTTAGCCGCCTCTACGAGGATGCTCCGCAGTCCAAGGAACTCGTGGCGCGAGCCAAGGGCGTGCTGGTCTTTCCCGATGTGCTCAGCGGCAGCTTCATCATCGGCGCCGAACACGGCAAAGGCGTGCTGCGTGTAGGCGGTGCGAACGCCGGCTACTACAGCACGACGGCAGGGTCGATCGGCTTCCAGGCCGGCGCGCAGTCCAAGGCAATGGTTCTGCTGTTCATGACGGATGAGTCCCTGAACAAGTTCCGCAAGAGCAGCGGCTGGACCGTGGGCGCCGACGCCACGGTGGCCGTCGTCAACATCGGCGCGAACGGCCGGATCGATACCAACACGGCGCAGCAGCCCATCGTGGGTTTTGTCATGAATAATGGCGGCCTGATGGCGGGCGTGTCGCTGGAGGGCACGAAGATCTCGAAGCTGGATCCTTGATCCATCAGCGCTCATGCAAAACGCCGCGGGAGGCCTCCGCGGCGTTTTGTTTTGGTGCGGGGGAAGGGAATGGATGCCCCGCGAGGTTGCGTCGGCCGGCTAGCCGATCACGGAGTCGCTGTTGTTGCGGACGGCTGTCTCGCGTTCCATCTCGGCTTCTTCGATTTTCGGATCCAGGCCGCGCCAGCGCACGATACTGCCGCGCTCTTGCTCGGGCTCCCAGCCCAGCATTCCGTAGCGCGTGATTTCAGTTTCGCCTGTGTCGAACTCGACTTCAAAGTAGCCCTGACGATCGGGTAGCGTGCTGCCGGGGAACCATTCGGTTTCAGGCATGGTTTGCTCCTTGCTAAGCGATGGGAGGGACGCCGGCGCCCGCGGACGGCAGGCGCCAAGCGCCTTTATTGTGGGCTTGCCGCGGTGATCCCGCAAGTGGCGCCATGGCTGACCCTAGGCTAGCGGGACGGCGGTGGTGTAGAGCACCTGCTTGAGCGCGAAGCTGGAACGAATACTGGCCACGCCCGGAATGCGCGTGATGTGCTCGACAATAAGGCGCTCCAGCGCGTCGACATCGGGAACCAGGGCGCGGATCAGGTAGTCGGCATCGCCAGACATCAGGTAGCACTCCATGATCTCGGGCAGTACGGCGATTTCGCGCTCGAAGACGTCCAGAGCGGCCTTGCGCTGCTTGTCCAGCGAGATCTGGATGAACACGTTTACCTTCAGGCCCAATTTTCGGGCATTCAGAAGCGTCACGCGGCGATCGATGAGGCCCTCGGTTTCCAGGCGGCGGACGCGGGCCAGGCAGGGCGAAGCGGATAGGTTGACGCGGGCGGCCAGTTCCACATTGGTGAGGCGTGCGTCGCGTTGAAGTTCGTTCAGGATGCGGATGTCAGTGGCATCCAGGTTGATTTCCGGCATAAGTCACCTAGCGAATATCGATCAGCAGTTCATTTGTGCTGAGTATGCCGCTATTTGGCGCATATTGAGGTGAAAAATGCTGGGGTTTACCCTATAGACTGTTTCATTCTTTGGCTGATCGGCCAAAGCACGAAATATTCAAGCGGTAGACCGGTAGTAATGACTCAGCAAAGTGCGTGGCGCAAGGTTTTGCCGTTGGTGGGGGCGGTGATCATCTGGGGCGGTAATTGGCCGGTGATGAAGTTGGGCCTGGCGCACATGAGCCCGTTGTGGCTGGCCGCCAGCCGCTTCGGGTCCGCCGCGCTGGTCAGCGTGCTGGTGCTGGGTTTGCTGGGGCGTTTGCGCTTTCCCACCCGCCAGGAATGGCCGCTGGTGGCGGGCGTGGCCCTGTTGCAGATGGGCGCGTTTACCGCGCTGGCCCTGTGGGCGCTCCAATATGTGGCGCCTGGGCGCGCATCCGTCATTGCGTATGCAACCTCCATATGGGTGATCCCGCTTTCGTCGCTGGTCCTGAAAGAACGCCTGTCGATGGGCCAATGGTTCGCGACGGCGTTGAGCTATGCCGGCATCGGCGTCATCGTGGCGCCCGCGTTCAGCCCATGGCAGGCGCACACTGTCATCGGCCTCGCGATGTTGCTGGGCGCGTCGTTCGCCTGGGCGTGCAACATCATCCAGTTGCGCGGCAACCGTCACGTCCGGTTGGGCGCGGACATGATTCCGTGGCAGACCGCCATCGCCGCCGTTCCGCTGGCGTTGCTGGCATGGATGCGCGACGGCGCCCCGGCGTTTCTGGGGACGCCGGATGCCTGGCCGCTGATCCTGTACACCGGGCCGCTGGCGACGGCGCTGACCTTTATCGTGGTGCTGGGCATGACGCAGAAAATGCCGCCGGCGGCGACGTCCATCGCGATGCTGTGCGTGCCCGTCATCGGACTGATCGTGTCGTCGGTGGTGTTCCATGAGCGCATTTCGGCCGACCTGGCGCTGGGCCTGGCGCTGATCGGCGCGAGCGTGGCGGCGTCGGCCCTGGCCGCCCGGTTCAAGCGTTCGCTGGTGCTGCGCGCTTCGTAGAAGGTTCTAGAATGGCTTGCGCCGGGAAAGGTCCCGGCTATCACGCAGGCGCGCAGCAGAAATGGATTCGTCGTTATACGTACTGGTCGTGGTGGGCGCCATGGCCGCGGGTTTCGTGCAGGGTTTGTCGGGCTTCGGCTTCGGCATGGTGGCGATGTCGTTCTGGGCCTGGACGGTGGATCCGAAGCTGGCGGCGGCGCTGGCGGTGTTCGGCGCCCTGACCGGGCAGCTGCTGGCGGCGTTCACGGTGCGCCGGGGGTTCGCCGCGGCGCATCTGTTGCCCTTCATCGCGGGCGGATTGCTGGGCATTCCGCTTGGCGTGCTGCTGCTGCCCCATCTGGATCCCTTGATATTCAAGGCCTTCATCGGCGGGCTGCTTGCGATCTGGTGCCCGGTCATGTTGTTTGCGGCGCGGTTGCCGCGCATTACGGTGGGCGGCAAGGCGGCGGATGGCGTGGTCGGTGCTATCGGCGGCGTCATGGGCGGAATCGGCGGCTTCACGGGCGTGATTCCGACGCTGTGGTGCACCTTGCGCGGATTCGACCGCGACGTCCAGCGCGCGGTGATCCAGAATTTCAACCTGTCGATGCTGATGGTGACGATGGCCAGCTACGTGCTGACGGGCGTCGTGACGCGCGACATGCTGCCGCTGTTCGCCATGATCGTGCCCGCCATGCTGGTGCCCACACTGTTGGGCACGCGCGTCTACGTCGGCATCAGCGACGTGACCTTTCGCCGGGTGGTGCTGGGCCTGCTGACCTTGTCGGGGTTCGCCCTGCTGGCGTCGTCGGTGCCCAGGCTGTTGGCGTAGGCCGGAAGGCCTCGTCCTGATGGCATGCTATCGTTGAGCAATTCAAGAGAGATTCACGCATGGCATTGCATCGTTTCCAGAAAGGCGAACTGGGCCATTGGCTGCGTATCGTGGCCGACAATGGCGAACCCGGCGCCGTCCAGACCGACGTGCCCGAGCATGTGGCATCGGCGCTGGAAACGCTGCGTTGCGTCCAGGCCGGCCCCGATGGCCGCTGGCTCATCACCGATAAGGGCAGGCTTGCCCTGCGCATGGAAGAGCCCGGCGCCATCCACGTGCGCTGACGGGGCCCAGGGAGCTTCTCCCTCGCGGCTTTCGGGTTTCGAACGCCTTCCGCATCGACATCGCCAAGAAGCGCGATTTCGCCAAGTTCCTGCATAGATTGCGAATGTTTTCGCGGTATTTCCCCCTTCTGGGCTGCCCCATAGGGCGGTACGGGGTTTTCCTGAGACGGAATGTGTGATTTGACATCTTTCCGACGTATCGCGGGGGGCAAGGCCCCAGTAAGATGAACTTGCGTGACGTTTGCGGGTCTATTCATTTGCGCGGGAATTCCGTCCGGCGCAACGTCACGCGTGGTTCACGCGTTTAGGTAACCGACTGGGAGGTAGCACATGCAGCATCGTGACCAGGAAGTACTGATCGACGTTTCCACGGCGGCCATGGATACCGGCGGATATGGCGTATTGCTGACGGTAACGGCCGAGGGCGGCACCGAAGTGGATGCCGCGTTTTCCCACTTGGGCAACTGCGCTTCGTTGGACGAAGCACGTGATCGCGCGGAAGTCTTCGCGCAGAACTGGGTCGAGGAAAACATCTTCCGATAGGGCGCGTTGCCCTGGACGGAGCTGATCGGCAGGACAGGTCTGTGTGTGCATGAGCCCCTGGCAGATACTCAAAAGATTGCGACGGCGATTTCGGTTATCGTTGCTGCTCCAAAACCTGGGGCCCTCATCGGGTACGCGTCGTTTCAAGATGACTGCCGCACAGACCAATTTTTCTCTCGCGGAAAACATCCGCGCGTTGCGCGAACATTTTGATTCCGTCGTGCTGCCCCTATGGATGGGGCAGGGCTTCAACGATGCGCTCGGCCTGCCTTTTGAATCGTTGGATTCCGCCACGGGCGCGCCGTTGCCCGTGGTGCGTTATCGCGCGATGGCCTGCGCGCGTCAGCTATATGTCTTCGCGCAAGCCCCTGGCATGGCCGCCGGCCAACATGCCGACCGGCTGTTCGCGTCGCTCCGGCGCGTGTTCCGCGACGAGCGCGGCGGCTGGCGCTACAGCGTCGATGCCCAGGCGCGTCCGTTGGACGATACCCAAGACCTCTATACCCATGCTTTCATCGTGCTGGCGTGCGCGGCCTATTTTCAGCGCAGCCGTAATGCCGACGCGCGCAAGCTGATGCTGGCCACGGCCCAGACCATCGAAGCGCGTTTCAAGACCGCCGATTCGCTGTACCACGCCTCGCTTACCGCCGACCTGTCCCAGCCTTTGCAGCCGCCGGCGCAGAATCCCATGATGCACTTGACCGAGGCGTATCTGGCCGCCGCCCAGGTCGCCGAACCCGCGTTGTTCGCGCAGCATCTGCGTGGGCTGGCGCAGGGCATCAGCCAGTTCTTCGTGCATGCGCCGACGCAATGCATTTCAGAAGCGCTGCAGGGCACTGCCGGCAACCGCCTCGAGCCGGGCCATCAATTCGAATGGCTGTCGCTGGTGCATGGGGCGGCTGAAGTGTTTGAAGGCCTGGATCTTGCCGAGTTGCTGCCACGCGCGGTGCAGTGGTCCAGAAAGCACGGCGTGGAAATGGGCGGGGTGATCGCGGCATTGGATGAAACGGGCGCGGTCATCGACGATACGCGCCGCATCTGGGCGCAGACGGAATATTTGCGCGTGCTGGCGGTGCTGGGCGATCTGTCCGCGCTGGACGCGGGGCTGACTGATTTTCGCGCCCGCTTTCTGCACGCAGACGGCTGGTACGAGTGCCTGGATGCGCAGGGGGCGGTCGCAAGATCAGATATGCCCTCGACGTCTCCTTACCATCTGGCGACCTGTCTGGCCGCGCTGCCAAACGTTGTTTAATGACCGCGTTAACAATTTTTGTCGATTTATGGACATGAATTGATAGAAAAATATTGGTGAAATCCCTTACAATTTGCTAACACTGTTTGTGGGGAAGCATCAATGAGCGTTATGTGCTTGGCTTGCCAACGCATTAACCCCGGGCTTGCGGGCGTGGCGCCGCATTCGCATCTGGGACATCAAGGATTTACCAACCCGACGCAGAAAGGTCGGCAGGAAAGCCGCGAAGACCATTTCCGCTGCTTGAATTGCGGTGCGAAATGGCTGCGCGAAACAGACAAGTGGGGCGTCGATCTGGGCTTCAAGCTGGCGCCTTGAGGTAATCCGCCGCAGTCATGAACGGCCCCTGAAAGGGGGCCGTTTCATTTGGTCTTGAAATTTGCGCCAATACGGCAACCGGATGATTCCAAGCCGCCGCCTGTGTGACGGGGCAGGGGATCAGGCCGCGGCGCCCGCCGCCAGGACATCGGGATCCTGGCTTGCAGTATCCAGCAGCCATTGCCGGAAGCACGCCAGCGCGTAGTGGTCGCGGCGTTGCGCCGGCGCGCACAGATGGTAGCCGCGCGCGATGCGGATGGGCAGTTCGGGGAAGGGAGCCGCCACGCGTCCGGCCTGCAGTTCGTCGCGCACAAGGCACCTCTGCAGGACGGCGATGCCCATGTCCGCCATGACGGCGCGGACCAGGATGGACACCTGATCGAAACCACTGGCCAGCGTGACGGTTTCGCGCGGCACGCCGGCCGCGGTGAACCACTGCGCCCAGTTGGCCATGCCGTTGGAGTGATACAGGAGCGGTTCTCCAAGCAGGCCCTGCGGGGTGGTCCAGAGGCCCTGGGCCTGGCGCGCCGCGAGGCGGCCGGGATGACAGATCACGACCATTTCGCGGCCGATCACGTAGTCGGCCTGCCAGCCTGGCCATTGCTCGGGCGTGCCGGACAGGATGCTGGCGTCCGGCGTGGCGCCTGAGAAATCCTCGTTGCGGCGATAGGCGGAAAACCCAAGCTGGATATCGGGATGGCGCTGGTGGAAGTCCGGCAGGCGCGGCACCAGCCAGGCGCTGGCCAGGGTGGGAACCGAGGACAGCGTCAGGCGCAGGCGGCGGTCGTCGGCCCGCAGGCCGGCGCTGAGGGCTTCGATAGCCTGCAGAGGCGCCTGCGCGCCGTCGTAGAGCCGGTGGCCGGTTTCGGTCAGGGTGAGGCCGTGGGCATTGCGATGCATCAGCGGTTGGCCGAAGTGCGCTTCCAGCCGCGAGATGGCGCGGCTGACGGCGCCTTGGGTAACGCACAGCACTTGGGCGGCCTGGGTGAAGCTGCCCAAGCGCGCCGCCGTGACGAAGGCATGCAGCTCGGACATGGAAGGCGAGTGCAGGCGCATTCAGCATGACCTTTGGTAATGAAGGAGTGCAATATAGTCGTTTGAAAGGACATCGTAAAGTTTGGACACTGGCGGCCTTGTCGATAGACCTTCAACCCTTGGAGTAGCCTCATGTCCCGCCGCCTGTTGGGCCCGTCCGCGCGCTTTGCGCTCGCCGGCATGTTTGCGTCGTTGTCCTTTGCCGGCATCTCGCATGCCGCCGATTACCCCGCCCGTCCCATCAAGCTGGTGGTGCCGTTCGCGGCGGGCGGTTCGACCGACATCGTGGCGCGCCTGGTCGCGGAATATGCGGGCCGCGATCTGAAGCAGACCATCGTGGTGGAGAACAAGGCCGGCGCGGGCGGTTCGCTGGGCATGGAGCAGGTGGCCCGCTCGACGCCTGACGGCTATACGCTCGGCATGGCCACGATGAGCACGCATGGTTCGAATCCGGCGGTGTTTCGCAAGATGAACTACGACCCGGTCAAGGACTTCGCGCCGATCTCCAATGTGCTGGCCGTACCCAGCATCTTTGCAATCAATCCGAACGTTCCGGCCAAGAACATGGCCGAGTTCGTTGCGCTGGCCAAGGGCGCGCCCGAACGCTACAGCTTCGCCTCCCCGGGCGTGGGATCGCTGGGCCACGTGAACATCGAGAACTTCATGATGCTGGCCGGCATCAAGCTGCTGCACGTGCCGTATCGCGGCGCCGGGCCGGCGTTGAACGACGTGATGGGCGGGCAGGTGGACGCGATTACCGACAACCTGTCGTCGACGCTGCCTCAGGTGCTGGGCGGCAAGCTGCGCCCGCTGGCCGTGCTGGGCGCGGAACGTTCGCCCTTGCTTCCCGACGTGCCGACCTATATTGAACTGGGCTATCCCGACATGGGAACGGGCGGATGGTTCGGCCTGGTGGCGCCCGCCGGCACGCCGCCGGCGGTGGTGGACCGTCTGAACAAGGCCGTCCGCGCGGCGATGGAGGATCCGGAGTTCCGCAAGAAGGCCGAGGACGTGGGTGGTACGCTGATGCCCACGACCCCCCAAGAGTTCCAGGTGCAGATCGACGAGGCCCTGGCCCGTTACGCCAAGGTGGCCAAGGCCGCCAACATCCAGGCAGACTGACGATGACTCCCGCCGACTTCGAAGCTGTTTCCGTGCATGAGCCGACCGGCCCCGCGTTGCCGCTGGTCTGCGATTCGCCGCATAGTGGCGAGCGCTATCCCGAAGACTTCGGGGCCCTTGCCACGCTGGCGCAATTGCGCCAGGGCGAGGACACGCACGTGGACGAGCTGTGGTCGGCGGCACCCGGCTTGGGCGCCACGCTGATCGCGGCGAACTTCCCTCGCGTCTATATCGACCCGAATCGCACCTTGCAGGACCTGGATCCCGAGCTGCTGGCCGAACCCTGGCCGGAGCCGCTGGAACCCGGGGAAAAGACCCGTCTGGGCAAGGGCCTGATCTGGCGCAGGATGGATAAGGCGACGCCGATCTACGACCGCAAGCTGACGCTGGCGCAAGTGCTGCACCGGATCCAGGCGTATTACCAGCCTTACCATGCGGCGCTGTCGCACGCGATCGCGCAGGTGGAACAACGCTTTGGCGCGGTCTGGCATCTGAACCTGCATTCGATGCCCAACGACGCGTACGAGCGGCTGGGCCGGCAAAGCGAGCATCCGCTGGCGGATTTTGTGCTGGGCGACCGCGACGGCACGACGTGCGAGCCTGAGTTCATCGCGCTGATCGAAGCGGCCCTGCGCGGCAAGGGTTATACCGTGGCGCGCAATGATCCCTACAAGGGCGTGCAACTGATCGCGCAGATCGGCCAGCCCGCCTTGAACCGGCATAGCCTGCAGGTGGAAATCCGCCGTCCGCTGTATATGGACGAGGCGACGCGCGAACGCAATGCGGGCTTCGAGGCGCTGCGCGCGGATCTGGCGCAAGTGCTGGAGCAGGTGGCGGCGTACGTTCGGGTCCGCATGGCTGCCATCACGTCGACAAAATAGAATCGCGCCGATAATTTCCGGCGGGTGTTGCCGCGTGCCGAGCTGGGCGTTGATGCGAATCAACGCCCAGTTCGCATATTGCGTTTAAGTTTTCTGGCGCCGGGCCGTTGTCGAACATATCGGTTCGCGCCCATTTGAGCGCGGCCATAGGAAACCGAAATGCCTGAGAAGATCATCAACGGATTTTCAGTGGTTGCGTACGCGACACAGCCCGAAGGGCGCACACCTCCGCGCGCGTTCATCGAGACGAGGCGTCTGCCCGCCAAAACGGATGCGCAGACGGCCAGGGCCGACGCCGAACCGGAGAACGAAGCGCAAGAACCCGAAAGCCTGGTGTTCGAGATCTTCCTGAGCCGGCGATTTCGCAGCACGATCGAGGCCATGTCGGCCGCGCGCAACGCGCTGGATCGTGTCGCTACCGTGGACGAAGGCGGCGTGCCGGATCCGCTGCCCGAGTAGGACGCGGCGGGCGCTCGGCGCCGCACTGGAAGGGCGCCGTCAGCGGCGCCTTCAAGTCAGGGTGCTGCGCATCAGGATCTCGGTCAGGGCGCGGGTGGGCTTGTTGGGGGCGGCCGCCGAGATGACGATGAATTCCACCTGGGGCAGGACGGGCAGTTGCGCCGCGCCCGCGGGCGCTGACAGCCCGGCCGTGGACAGGTGCGACGGCTGCACCGTGACGCCCAGGCCCGCGCGGGCGGCGGCCTGGCAGCCCGCGTAGCTGGTGCTGGTGCAGACGATCTGCCAACTGCGGCCGGCGCGCGCCAGCGCATCCAGCGCCAGCGTGCGCGTCACGCTGGGTTCACGCAGCAGTATCAGGGGCAACGGCTCGTCGATCGCCACGCGCAAGCCTTCCTTGGCCCGCCACAGCAGCGCTTCCTTGTGCAAGGTCTGGCCGCGGCGGTCGCCGCGTCGGCGCTTGCCTATCATCACATCCAGTTCGTTGTCGTCCAGCAGCTTGTAGAGTTCGCTGGTAACGCCGATCGTCAAGTCCAGTTCCACTTCGGGGTGGGCCAGCCGGAAGGCTGCCAGCACATCGGGCAGGGGGCCCATCGCCAGGTCGTCGGACGTGCCCAGACGGATGCGGCCACGCAGCCGGGGCGCGTCGAACAGGCGTTCGGCCCGTTCGTGGGCGTCGAGGATGATCTCGGCGTGCACGAGCAGGCTGCGGCCATCGCTGGTCAGCGCAAGCGAATGCGTGTCGCGCTGGAACAGGCGCCTGTTCACGGCCTGTTCAAGCTGCCGGATATGTTCGCTGACGGTGGGCTGGGTCAGGGCCAGCCGGCGGGCGGCTTCGGAGAAGCTGGGCGCGGCGGCGGCCGCGGCGAAGGTCTTGAGCCACAGAGGATTGAGCATGGCGTGCGCTGGTCATAGGATATGCCGATGACAGTTAAAGTAACTACTGGTCTTCACGATGGCAAGGGGCGCGCCTATAGTTTGCGCAACTTTACGGAAATCCTTCTGCCATGCGCCGCTTCCTGCCCGACCAATTCACGCTCCTCCTGATCGCCACGGTGGCCTTCGCCAGCGTCTTCCCGGCGGTGGGCAAGGGCGCGTCGTTCATGATGGTGGCCAGCAACGTGGCCATTGCGTTGCTGTTCTTCCTGCATGGCGCGCGCCTTTCCACGGACGCCATCGTGGCCGGCGTGAAGGATGTGCGGCTGCATGCGCTGATCCTGGCCTGCACCTTCATCCTGTTTCCCGTGCTGGGGCTGGCGCTGCGCGCGCTGTTTCCTGACCTCTTGACGCCGTCGCTGTGGCTGGGGGTGCTGTTCGTCTGCACCTTGTCGTCGACCGTGCAATCGTCGATTGCATTCACGTCCATGGCGCGCGGCAACGTGCCCGGCGCCATCTGCGCGGCGACCGCGTCCAATCTGCTGGGCACCGTGCTGACGCCGCTGCTGGTGGCGGTGCTGCTGCACCGGCAGGGCGGCGGGCATGGCCTGGCCGACGCCGGCCGCATCCTTATCCAGCTATTGCTGCCTTTCGCGGCCGGCAGCCTGCTGCGCCCGTGGATCGGCGCCTGGGCGCTGCGCAACAACCGAACGCTGTCCAAGGTCGATCGCAGTTCCATCCTGCTGGCCGTCTATACCGCGTTCAGCGCGGCCGTGGCGCAAGGCATCTGGCATGCGTTTCCGCCGATCGACCTGGCGACCATGGTGCTGGTGAACGCCTTGCTGCTGGGCTCGGTGCTGCTGATCACGACCTGGGGCAGCCGCAAGCTGGGGCTGTCCAAGGAGAACGAGATCACGATGGTCTTCTGCGGTTCGAAGAAGTCGCTGGCGTCGGGCATTCCGCTGGCCACCGTGCTGTTCGGCACGTCGCAGATGGGCGTAGTGGTGCTGCCGCTGATGATCTTCCACCAGATGCAACTGATGGTCTGCGCGGTGCTGGCGCGCCGCTATGCGGAGCGCGAAACGCCCGTGGTTGCGGTGGCGGCGCGGGCGTAGATCCGGAAGGGGCTCTCAACCCCGCGCTTTCAAACTGGCGCGTCCAGCGGGCGGATCTTGCCGCTGGGCAGCCAATACACGCTGCCCTCGCGCTCCTGCACGGCCAGCACGGTCAGGCGGCCGTTCTTGCAGGGGCCGCCCACGCACAGGCCCGTGTCGGGCTGGTAGGTGGCGCCGTGGCGGGCGCACATGAGCAGGTCGCCCGCCCGGGTGAAGAAGCTGCCTTCCCAGTCCAGTTCCACGCCCACATGGGCGCAGCGGTTCAGGTAGCCGTGCACGCGGTCCTGGTAACGCACGAAGAAGGCGGTGGTCTGGCCGGCGCTGTCGGACACGGGCACCTTCACGCCCAGTCCCCCGTTGACGAGATCGGCGGCGGCACAGACGCGGACTTCCGGGGTGGACGAGGAATCTTGCATGGGTAGCCTGGAAATCAAAGGATGCGATGTTCGGACAGCGGCCGGGGCTTGTCAATCGGCGGGCGCCGCGCGGGCGCTGTCCTGCTGACGCGCCCACATGCCGGCATAGATGCCGCCCTGGGCCAGCAACTGCGGGTGTCGACCGCGTTCGACGATGCGGCCGTCGGCCAGCACGATGATCTCGTCCGCGTCCGCCACGGTGGACAGGCGGTGGGCAATGATCAGCGTGCTGCGGCCCTGGCTGACTTCGCGCAGGTTGGCCTGGATCTCGCGTTCGGTGTGGGTGTCCAGCGCGCTGGTGGCCTCGTCGAACAGGAAGATGGCCGGGTTCTTGAGGATCGTGCGGGCGATCGCCACGCGCTGCTTTTCGCCGCCGGACAGCTTCAGCCCGCGCTCGCCCACCATGGTCTGGTAGCCGTCCGGCATGGTCATGATCAGGTCGTGGATATGGGCCAGCCGCGCGGCGGCCTGGATTTCCCCGTCGGAGGCGCCTGGACGGCCGTAGCCGATGTTGTAGTGGATGGTGTCGTTGAACAGCACCGTGTCCTGCGGGACGACGCCGATCGCGGCGCGCACGCTGGCCTGCGTCACGTCGCGCACGTCCTGTCCGTCGATGGCGATGGATCCGCTGTCGGTGTCGTAGAAGCGGAACAGCAGCCGCGCGATGGTGGATTTGCCCGCGCCCGACGTGCCCACCACGGCCACGGTATGGCCCGCGGGAATGCGGAAGCTCACGCCCTTCAGGATGGGGCGGCGCGCGTCGTAGCCGAAATGCACATCGCGGAATTCCACCTGTCCGCCGCTCACCCGCAGGGCCGGCGCGCCGGGACGGTCGGCGACCTCGCGGTCCTGGCCCAGCAGTTCGAACATGCGCTCCATGTCGATCAGCGCCTGCTTGATCTCGCGGTAGATGAAGCCGAAGAAGCTAAGCGGGGTGTAGAGCTGCAGCAGATAGGTGTTGACCAGGACGAAGTCGCCCAGCGTGTAGCGGCCGTCGGCGATGCCGGTGGCGGCCATCCACATCACCAGCGTCAGGCCCACGGAGATGATGGCGGCCTGGCCGATGTTGAGGACGGACAGACTGACCTGGCTGCGCACGGCGGCGCGTTCGTAGCGGGTCAGCGAGGCGTCGTAGCGGCGAGCTTCGTGCTCCTCGTTGCCGAAATACTTGACGGTCTCGTAGTTCAGCAGGCTTTCAATGGCCTTGGTGTTGGTCTCGGCATCGGTTTCGTTCATCTGGCGCCGGAACTTCGCGCGCCATTCGGTGACGACGAGCGTGTAGGCCATGTAGAGCGTGACGGTGGCGCCGGTGGCCAGCGCCAGCCAGCCATCGAACATCTTCCACAGCACAATGCAGACCAGGCCGATCTCGAAGAAGGTGGGCAGGATGTTGAAGAGCAGGAACGACAGCAGGGTCTGGATGCCCTTGGTGCCGCGTTCGATGGCGCGGTTCAGGCCGCCGGTCTGGCGCGCCAGGTGAAAGCGCAGCGCCAGCGCGTGCAGATGACGGAATATCCGCAGGCCGACCGCGCGGATGGCGTGCTGGCCCACGCGGGCGAAGATGGCGTCGCGCAGTTCCGAGAACAGCAGCGACAGCACCCGGGCGGTGCCATAGGCCAGTATGAGTCCCAGTGGCACGGTCACCGCGCCGGGCGCGCCCTTGCCCAGTTCGTCGATGGCCTGCTTGTAGAGCAGGGGCACATAGACGGTGGCCGCCTTGGCGGCGAACAGGCAGAGCAGCGCGGCCACCACGCGTATCTTCAGGCCCGTCCTGCCGGGCGGCCAAAGATAGGGAAACAGGGTGCGAAGCGTGGAAATGCCGCCGCCCTTTTTGGGCAGCGCGTCGGGAGAATTCATGTCTGGATGCGGTTGTTGCGCAAGGCTGCGCCGGGGGGCGGCCAGCCGCTAGAAGGGCATTATCCGGCACCAGCGGTACTATTCGACGGATAACCCCTGGGATGGAGCGACCTCTGCCCCGGGGGGATCGACGCGGTATCGTGGCACGGGCGCAGCGCATCGGGCCCGTTTTCTTCTCTTCCAACCAAGGGTTCTGCCCGGCTGCCCCCTTGGTTGCGCGACTTGGCGCGTATTCGCCGCGCAAGTGTCGCGTCGCATGCTACGGAGGGTCTTATGGCGAAGGTACCCGCAGTGAAATTGAACGACGGCAACAAGATTCCGCAGTTGGGCCTGGGAGTCTGGCAAGTGCCCGACGAGCAGGCGGCCTCCAGCGTGAAGGAGGCGCTGGCGGCTGGTTACCGCTCGGTGGACACCGCGGCCATTTATGGCAACGAAGCCGGTGTGGGCTCGGGCCTGCGCGCGGCCGGGGTGGCGCGCAAGGATCTGTTCATCACCACCAAGCTCTGGAATGACCGGCATGGCTACGACGATGCGCACAAGGCGATGGACGAAAGCCTGGAGAAGCTTGGCCTTGCCTACGTGGACCTGTACCTGATCCATTGGCCGGTGGCGGGCAGCGAGAAGTTCCTGGACGCCTGGCGCGCCATGGTTGAAATGAAGGAAGATGGCCGGGCGCGGTCGATCGGGGTGTCCAACTTCACGCAGGCCAATCTGGAGCGGCTGATCGACGCGTCAGGCGTCACGCCGGCGGTGAACCAGATCGAGCTGCATCCGGGGTTCACGCAAGTTGGACTGCGGGCTTTTCATGTCCGGCACGGCATCGCGACCGAGTCCTGGAGCCCCCTGGCGCAAGGCGGCGTCGGCAAGGAAAAGGTCATCCTGGACCTGGCGGAAAAGCACGGCAAGTCGCCCGCTCAGGTGACGCTGCGCTGGCATCTGCAAAGCGATCTGATCGTGATCCCGAAGTCGGTCACGCCGGCCCGCATCCGCGAGAACATCGACGTGTTCGATTTTGAGCTGTCGACTGAGGACATGGCCGCCATCGACGGGATCAAGCAGGGCGCCCGGCTGGGGCCGGATCCCGAGAAGTTCGGCGGGTAGCCGGAAAGGTCCGGTGGCGGGCGCGGCGCGCGGGGCCGCGCTGCCGGCCGGGCCGGTGTGCCCAAGGCTGGCGTCGCCTTGATCTGGTGTTGCTCTAAGCTGGTGTGGCTCTAAGCGGGCGTGGCCCTGAGCTGACCTTGTCCTTGGCTGGCATGGCCGCTGGCTGCGATGGCCCTTAGTGCTTGAGCGGCACCGCCCAGTAGCGCACGATGACCACGAGCAGAAGGGTCAGCGAGGTCCAGGAGGCCCAGTGCCAGGCGCCGGTGCCGAGCAGGGCCGCCAGCAGCCCGAAGACGCTCAGGACGCCCAGCAGGATGGGCGCGCCCCAGACGAACATGACGCCACGGCCGTGCTTGCGTGGGGGCTTGTTCATGCAGGAGTCCTTTGCGGCGCGGCGGCGGCCTGGTGTTTCTTGACGAGTTCGTTGATGCGCGCTTCGGTGGCGCGGCGGCGCGCCAGCCACAGGTAAAGTCCGCTGGCGAGGACCACGATCGTGACGAGGTCCAGCAACGCCCAGATGATCTTCAGGGGCAGGCCGCCGTAGTCGCCGAAATGCAGGGGGCGGGACACTTCCAGCGCCGTCAGATACCAGGGCATCCTGGCGACCGTCGTGAGCTCGCCGGTCTTGCCGTCCACCAGCACCGGCGTGTTCAGCTTCGAGGTCAGCGGCGAGTCGCCGCGCATCCAGGCGATGTAGTGATGGGGGCTGCCGAAGGCATTGCCCGGGAACGAGATGAATGACACTTCGTTGCCCGGCAGGGCTTTTTTCGCGGTGTCGGCGGCGAGCTGGGCCGACGCCAGTTCGGCGGGCACGGCCTGGCCCTTGTAGGGTTCAAGCACGCGGACCAGCTCGGTGGATTGCCACAGGCGGAACAAAGGCGTCGACAACTCGTTGATGACGCCGGTGAGGCCCACCACGAGCGCCCAGACCAGCGTCACGATGCCCAGCAGGTTGTGCAGGTCCAGCCATTTCAGGCGCGTGGAGCGCGAGGCGCGCACGGTGCCGAATTCCAGCTTTTTCATGAAGGGCCCGTACAGCACGACGCCCGATACGATGGCCACGCAGAACAGCAGGCCCATGAAGCCGAGGAAGAGTTCGCCCGTCAGGCCGGCAAACAGGTCCACGTGCAGGGCCAGCATGACGCCCATGAAGGAGAACTTCTCTTCGGTGTAGAGCGGACCGTCCAGCAGGACATCGCCCGTGCGGGCGTCCATGCGCACGGCATGGCCGGAGGCCTGGCCGTCGCCAGGTTTTTTCGCCAGGCCCACGAAGACCTGGGGCTCGTCGGGATCGAAGAACAGATAGTCGACGACCTCGCCGGGATACATGGACTTGGCGCTGTCCACCAGCTTGTCCAGGTTCGCGGGGGGCGTATCGGCGGGCACGGCCGACAGCGGCTTGGCGTCATCCAGCCAGTGCTCGATCTCGTGGTGGAACACCAGCGGCAGGCCGGTGAGACAGATGATGAGCAGGAAGACCGTGCAGATCAGGCTGGTCCATTTATGGACCAGATACCAGGTTTTGATGGTGGATGCGGCTGTCATGGCGGCGTCGGGGATCGGCTTGCGCGTCCCCTTCCAGGCATGGCTGAATAAAGGGGGAACATTATCACGAATAAAAGCGATTCTCGTAACGCTATTTGACCCTGCCGGCTACGCGGTGGCAGATGGGGACGGAGCAAAGCAGGTTAAAAAGAAGGGTCGGTTTTTCCATTGCGTCAGTACTGAATCATCATGGAGCAGCGTTTTCTGAAAGTCCCTCGTAACGAATCCGGCCGCGACTATGCGGTGGGTGATGTGCACGGGCATTTTTCGCGTTTGCAGGAGAGCCTGGATCGTCTGGGCTTCGACCCGTCCCGGGACAGGCTGTTTTCCGTGGGCGATCTGGTTGATCGCGGTCCCGAGAGCGAGGCCGCGCTGGAATGGCTGGCTCGCCCCTGGTTCCAGGCCGTCCAGGGCAACCACGAGGACTACGCCATCCGCCACGTGCGCACCGGCCAGGTGGACGTCATGAATTGGCGCGGCTACGGCGGCGGGTGGTTCCTGGACCTGCCCCCCGAGCGCCAGGAGGTCTTTGCCGAGGCATTCACGAAATTGCCGATCGCCATCGAGGTCGAAACCTCGACTGGCGCGGTAGGGCTGTTGCATGCCGATTGTCCGGTGCTGTTCTGGCCCCGGCTGGAATCCGCCCTGCAGGACCGCTACCGGCGCACCAGCGCGGCCTGCCAATGGTCGCGCGACCGTCTGCGGCAGATGGACCGCACCGGCATTCTTGGCGTGCGCGCCGTGGTGGCGGGGCACACGCCGGTGGCTTCGCCCCTGGTGCTGGGCAACGTGTATCACATCGATACCGAGGGCTGGAACGAGGGTTACTTCACCTTCCTGGACCTGGAGTCCCTGCAGGCGTGGCCCTGCGAAGTCGTGACCGAGTCGGCGGCCACCGAGTAGATCCCGGCCGCCCTGAAACAGAAACGCCCCCTGGCGCGCAGCGCGGGGGGCGTTTTTTTTGCCGTAAGCCGAGAGGCTACAGCGGCCGGGCCGTCACCGAGCCCGGGCTGTTGACGGCGCTGGCGCGCGCGCCGTCGGGGTCGACGCCAGCCGCGGGCAGGGCGGGCGCCTGCGGCGCGCTGGCGGTGGGCGTGTTGCCGGCGGGCGCGTTGCCGGCCTGCGGCACGGGGATCGGCATCAACGGCGGCTGGACGGCGCTGTCCGGCGGGGCCATGGCGCCGCCCGGGGGCAGCGGCTTGACCGAGGTGTCGACGCCATCGGTGGAGCGGTTGTTGTTCAGGAAGTCGGTCAGTGCGTCGCCAGAGGACAGGTCCAGCGAAGCCACCGCCTGGCCGGGCGGGAACTCGGCGAAGAAGTACTCGCCGTTGTCCACCAGCAGGCCGTCGGGACGGGGCGCGGGCTTGGTTTCGGGCACGCCCTTCAGGACCGGCTGCATGTAGTCCAGCCAGGTGCTCAGCGCGAGGCCGCTGCCGAATTCATTGGTGCCCAGCGATTTGGGCTGATCGAAGCCCATCCACACCGTGGTGGCCAGATTGCCCGAGAAGCCCGAGAACCAGACGTCCACGGCATCGTTGGTGGTGCCGGTCTTGCCGCCGATGTCGTTGCGCTTGAGCACCTGGTGCGCGCGGGCGGCGGTGCCGTTGACTGTGACGCCGCGCAGGATGTCGTCCATGACCCAGGCGGTGCGCGGGTCGATGGCGCGCGCCTCGGCGTCGCCGGCGACGACGGGCTGCGCCTGCATCAGCACCTTGCCGGAGCGGTCGGTGACGTGGTCGACCAGATAGGGCGTGACGCGGTAGCCCCCGTTGGCGAAGACGCTGTAGCCGTTGGCGACCTGCAGCGGCGTGGCTCCCCCGGCGCCCAGCGCCAGCGGCAGGACGGCGGGCCAGCGCGACTTGTCGAAGCCGAAGCGGGTGAGATAGTCCTGCGCGTACTGCGGCGAGATCGCCTGCAGGATGCGGATCGACACCATGTTCTTCGAGCGCATCAGGCCCTGGCGCAGGGTCAGCATGGGTTCGTACTGGTTGCCGTCGTTCTTGGGCTGCCAGGCCTTGGAGCCGGTCTGCTCGGCCGTCAGCATGAAGGGCTGGTCCGAGATCTGCGTGGCGGGCGTGAAGCCGCGTTCCAGGGCGGCCGCGTAGACGAAGGGCTTGATGTTGGAACCGGGCTGACGCCAGGCCTGCGTCACGCGGTTGAAGGTGCCGCGGTTGTAGTCGAAGCCGCCGATCATGGCGCGGATGGCGCCGTCCTGCGGAACCATGGACACCAGCGCGGCCTGCAGCGCGGGCATGTTGATGATTTCCCAGTGGTCGCCGGTTTTGTGGATATAGACCACCGAACCGCGGCGGATGCGCTGGCTGTTGCTGGCCTTGGGGTTCAGGGCCCGGGCGACGACGGCCAGGGCTTTCTTGTCGGAGATCGTGATGATGTCGCGCGCGCTGCGCGCCACGGTGACTTCGGTGGGGCTGGCGGCCAGCACCACGGCGGCGAGCAGGTCTTCGCTGTCGGGCGTCTTTTCCTGCACCCCGTCCAGGATCTCGTCCAGCGCCGGCGCGTCCTTTTCGACGTCGTCGGGCAGGTCGATCTGGTCTTCCGGTCCGGGGTAGACGGCGCGGCGCGTGTAATCCATGACGCCGTCGCGCACCGCGCGGTAGGCGGCTTCCTGCGCCTTGGAGTCGATCGTCGTATAGACGTCGATGCCCTTGGAATAGGTGTCTTCCTGGAACACGCCATACATGAGCTGGCGGGCAAGTTCGGCGGGGTAATCGCCATGCACGGCGAAGCCGCGCGCGCTGGTGCCGTCCGCGCCGCGGATGGTCAGGCGTTCCTTCAACGCTTCGTCGGCCTGTTCGGGCGTCAGGTAGCCCAGCGTCTTCATGCGGCCCAGCACATAGTGCTGGCGGATCTCGGCGCGCGGGTAGTTGGTGATGGGGTTGAAGCGCGACGGGGCCTTGGGCACGCCGGCCAGCATGGCGGCCTCGGCGGCGGTGACTTCGGACAGGGGCTTGCCGAAGTACGTGCGCGAGGCGGCCGCGAAACCATAGGCGCGGTGGCCCAGGTAGATCTGGTTCATGTAGAGCTCGAGGATCTGGTCCTTGGTGAGCTGGGATTCGATCTTGAACGTCAGCAGCAGTTCGTAGAACTTGCGCGAATAGGTCTTTTCCGACGACAGGTAGAAGTTGCGCGCGACCTGCATGGTGATCGTGCTGCCGCCCTGCGTCTTGGATCCCTTGACCAGGTTGGTCAGCACGGCGCGCGCCACGCCCATCCAGTCGACGCCGCCGTGGCTGTAGAAGCCGTCGTCCTCGGCCGCCAGCACCGCCTGCCGCATCACGGGGGGAATCTCGTCAAAGCGCAGCACGTTGCGGTGCTCTTCGCCGTATTCGCCGATCAGCACCTTGTCCGCCGTGTAGATGCGCAGGGGCACGCGCGGGCGGTAGTCGGTCATGGCGTGCAGGTCGGGCAGGCTGGGCCACGCCAGGGCCAGCGCCAGGCCGATCAGGACGGCTCCGCACACGGCGGCTCCGGCCGCGGCGATGCTCGCTTTGACCAGGAGACGTTTCCAGGGAAGGCCCGATTTGCCGCCCGGGGTGGCGGTGGATTGCTGGGGGGTGCTCATTGCAGGCGATTCTAGGGCAGAACGTTATAGACCGCCCAGGGCCCGATAAGGTTTCAGTAACCAAATCTGCCGGCGGGGCGATGCGGGGCGATCTGCCGATCAAATAAAGGGACGGGCTTCAGGACAGGCGGGCTGCGGAATTCAGGGGGCGGGGGATACCTACGCCCGTTGCACGCGCCCGTTGCACGCGCCCTGAACTGTATTGCGCGCGGTGACA
>RCUH01000220.1_pt1 | contig 76113 bp, 70 predicted proteins | sample 2166191 | NCBI WGS metagenome assembly RCUH01 (sample SAMN09932848, study PRJNA488358) | compost metagenome | feature: garden; material: soil; isolation source: compost soil in an enriched community after 214 h of incubation | place: Germany: Experimental Botanical Garden Goettingen | collected... | reverse complement strand
TTCCCTTGATTTTACTTAACAATTACCTAAGTTGCATTTATGAATTGAATCTAAGCTTCGGGAATTTTAGAATTCGCGAGTTCGCTTGTTCGCTAATTAGCGAACAGATTTGATGTTATTTTCCTGATTTTTAGTTGATTAAATTTATTATTTAACAATTGATTTTGCTTGCTTTTTTTGGATGTCCCGGCAAAAATCAAAGGATGGTTCATTTCTTTTGATTTGGAAAGTATTTGTATTTAACTCATTGATTTTTAAGCTTGTTTCAATAATGGGTTCTTGGGGATTCGGGAATTCGGAGAACGATTTTTGCCATTTTGAATAACTTAGAGAAATTCTCTAATTACACCTGGATATACTGGTGCTGTTATTCCTTTTTTTCTTATCTTCGTTTGGCTAAAATTGGATACAGATTATGGTAAAGGACCCGGAATTACTCAAACAACTTTTGAAAGAGGGCAATATTCTTCCAATGGAAGAAATGCTGGAGATTGCTAAGAAAAAAGGAAGATTGGTAATCGGAATTCCCAAAGAGTTAAGTTTCCAGGAGCGACGTGTTGCACTGGTTCCGGAAGCCGTTTCATTTTTAGTGGCAAATGGACACGATGTCAGAGTCGAAAGAGGAGCCGGAGAATCCAGTAAGTTCAGCGACCGGGAATATTCCGAAGCAGGGGCCGAATTGTGCCCTTCCAATAAAGAAATCTTTGAATGCGATATCATCCTGAAGGTCACGCCGGCATCGGAGGAAGAAGTGGATCTGATGAAAGGGAACCAAACTCTGATTTCTGCTTTGCAGTTGAGTATACAGCCAAAAATCATTCTTCAGAAGCTCATCGAAAAGAAAATCACTGCCATTGCATGGGATTACATCCGCGATGAGCAGGGAGTATTTCCTGTTGTGCGCACTATGGGCGAGATTGCAGGAACGACTTCTGTATTGATTGCCGGAGAATTGTTGTCATCCTTCAATGAAGGAAAAGGGATCATGCTTGGAGGAATAGCTGGTGTACAGCCAACCGAAGTAGTGGTACTGGGAGCAGGAACAGTGGGCGAATTTGCAACGAGAGCAGCGCTTGGATTGGGAGCCTCAGTAAAGGTTTTTGACAATAGTTTGTCGCGTTTACGCCGCTTACAGAACGATTTGGGATCGCGAATCTACACCTCCGTGTTGCAGCCGAAAGTTTTAGCAAAATCCATCATGCGTGCCGATGTTGTTATCGGTGCTATTCGTTCGCCATTGGGGCGCACTCCATGTGTTGTTTCCGAAGAAATGGTTGAGAACATGAAAGAAGGTTCCGTAATCGTTGATGTCAGCATTGATCAGGGTGGGTGTTTTGAAACTTCCCGTGTGACCAATCATATCAATCCGACATTCGTGAAACACGGAGTTGTTCATTACTGTGTGCCGAATATTGCTTCGAGAGTTCCCAGAACGGCTTCTTTTGCCTTGTCAAATATCTTTTCCCCGATCCTGATGGATATGGGAGATTCGGGAGGTTGCCAGGACCTGATCCGGAATGATTATGGATTCCGCTCCGGAGTTTATATTTACAAAGGGATTCTGGTAAGCGAAGTGTTAGGACGCGTTTTCGACCTGAAATACAAAGATATTGACTTGTTGATGATGGGATTGAAAGGGTAATTTTTAATGGTTTAATTAGCAATTATCAAGTCTTTTTAGCCTTCAAATCCCTTGATAATTATGATTTCCTAATTGATAATTAACCAAATTAACCGCCGCGCTTATTGCCTTTGTACTTCTGCTTTTTATTCGTCCACTTGTAGCGTTTCTTGTTGAAATTTTCGCGACCACGTGCCCCGGAATCGAACTTGTAAACCAAACCAGCCTGGTATTGCACATAATTCCCACCGCTTGCAGCACCGCCAGTAAATGCAAACTTACCTGAAGTTTGAAGCTGAAATCCTAAACCACGGTAAAAGAAGAGATTTACCCCCAAACCAACATTTCCGGTAAGACTTGTGATACCCGGCATAGATGTTCGTTGTGTCATCCCGATTCCAAGTGAAACATAAGGATCCAGCCAACGTGGGGTAATCAACGGATAGAAACTGTATTTGCAATTCAGATCCAATGCTAAAAATACTCCTGAACGATTGATCGAATCATTGATCAGTTTCCCTGCACGGTAATTCACGAATGCTCCGGAAAACTCCGCACTCAAACCGTACTTGAAGTATTTGTCAACGAAAATACGTGTCGGAAAATACTCGTAATTCCATGATTGCACGACATCGAAAGGCTGGCATAAACCACGACCGTCATCTTCTACTGCAGTCCAGCTTACCCCAATCATCCAGGAATACGGTTTACGGTTCCCTAAAACATAAGGTTGAGCATCCACATCATTGGTTACAAACAGGAGAGTAAGAAGTAAGACCGCATGTAGTAAAGTCTTTCGCATAGGCATGGATAGAGTCTATTTTAATTTTGTCTCAAATGTATATAGCTTATCTGAATATCCGGCATTTTTTTTTCAAAAATGTTGGTATATTAGCCAAAACTGAAACGTGTGATAAGCAACAAATTAGGACTTGCCTGGCCTGAAAACACCCGCGAATGGGAGAAAAATTTAGTTCGTAAGGTGAATTTCCTGAGTTTGATCGGTACATTCAATGTGATTGCTTCACTGATTGTATTCAATATTATTGGTTTTCAGTTTCTGAATCTGCATTTATTTATTGTTTTGGGCTTAGCTGCAGGAGTTCTTTTGTTGAATTATCGGGGAAAATTCATTCTCGCATCCTATCTCTTTTTTGCGATTGGAATATACTTACTAGGTGTTGCAACGGTTTATATGCAGCTGGAAAGCAATGTTTTGATGTACTTTTTTCCTTTAACCTTATCTATCGTACAGATATACGGAAGGAAAGAGTTGTTTAAGCACCTGGTTTCCTGGTGTATTATTTATTTTCTCACAATCAGTTTTTTACTGGTATTCGGACCGAAATATTATCCGATCCACATTGGTACTCATCAGATGGGAATGCTGAAAGTCTTTAACGGATTGTTTGCTTTCTTCTGCGGTCTGATGCAGATTATGGTCATTACCTGGCTGAATATCCGGCAGGAAGAGCAAATCCGGAATGTCATTGATGAAAAACGCCTGCTTTTGGCCGAATTGTATCACCGGGTAAAAAACAACCTGAATATTGTGACCAGCCTGATCAATATCAAAAAGAATAATTCTGATTCACAGGAAGTAATTGATGCGTTGGAAGATTGCCGCGGAAGGGTTTATTCGATGGCACTGGTACATCAGCAAATGTATTCGGGGTCTAAAGTAGGGAATCTGAATATGATGGATTACCTGGTGGAACTGATCCGGAACGTGGAGCATGCATTCGGAGGTGATGCAGATGTCGTTCTGGAAGTTGATTCCAATGAATTGATCCTGCCCATCTCAAAAGCAGTACCGATCGGATTGATCATGAATGAACTGATCACGAACTCGTACAAACATGCCGTAGTTCCCGGACAGAAACTAATAGTGACCATTTACGTTTCTCAAATTGGTAACAGCCTGCAAATTGAAGTAACAGACAACGGCCCGGGAATCAAAACTGATAAGCAGCACACGACGCTCGGTCTCGAATTGATCCGGTCTCTGTGCGAACAAATTGATGCGAGTTTTATCATTGGGAAGCAATCTTCGGAAAATTCAGGTGCCAATATCCAGATCAAGATCATTGATTATTCGGTGAAAACGCAGTTAGTTGTATAAATTGAAAATGGCTCACTCAGAATTGAAAAAGGAAGAAAATTTTCCAGTGAACACCTTGTTTATTGAAGGAGGATCACGCGTAAATATCAAAAAAGCATTACGCCAATGGATTGATTCCTATACTTCTCAATTGCACCCGGATTTTGTTTTTAAGCTATATAAAAATGGACATGGAAAGCACATTATTCAGGCTGATGAGCGATTGGATAATACCTTATTTTACTTTTTAGTGAATTACATGACCTATCCGGTTGGAATTGATTACAAAGTGAGGATTGAAGGGTTTGCTATTGGAACTGAAACGGCTAAACTTCAAGATAGAGAATTGCTTGTTTTTATTTCAGAAGTCGATCAGGAATACGATCATGTACTGATTGTGACGGAAGATAACAGCTGTTATAAAATGGAACTTAACGGTAAACTTTCTGAAAGTCCGAATGCCCGCATTTATCGGAAACGTTCCTTTGTAATGACTGAAGAACCCGATATATTGAAGGTTAAAGTAAGTGAAAAGAAGACAAAAGATAACTCAGCAAGCGAAAAACGAATCGAAAGACGATTTAATATTGGAGTATACCTGTTCATGGGATGCCACGCACTTAATTTTTTTGTGATAAGACTGTTTTCTATTGATAAGGATTTTTCATTTGGGAATATATCGTTGTTCCTGTTTTTTGGTCTTTCTACCTGGTTTTATATTGACTATCAAATCCTGCGATCAGAGAAACGTTACCTAAAAAGCTTTGGATTATCTCTTATCTTCTTGTTGTACGTTTACTTCTTGTATGAACAGGATATTTTTCACTTCGATAAAATCACTATTGCAGCAGCTATATCAACACCTCTTTTATTATTGATCCAGTGGCCGATTCGATTGCTGTTTATTCTTTTAGTGAAAAGAGAACCCCAAGTAGAGCGAAGAACGAATTTTGCAGATATGCTTTATAGTTTTATATTGTTTTTTGGCATGTTGCTGGGTTCATTATTGATAGTGAGTTAAGTAACTCGGAATTTTATTCAAATTCCCAAGCGCTCCGGTAAACTCCGTTCTGTTCAATTTCATTCAGCAATTCCGAGTAGAATGGATCATTTCCAAGTGTTGCACTGTCGCCAATGAGATAGCATGCTCTTTTGGTACGGGAAATTGCTACGTTTGTTCGGCGGTAATCGCTTAGGAAACCGATGATTCCATCCGGGTTTGAACGAGTGAAGCTGACGACAATATTTTCCTCTTCCTGTCCCTGGATCGCGTCGATGGTAGAAACTTTCCATTCGCTCCCCAATTCTTTTTGCAGCAGTGCAATCTGGGCAGAGTAGGGCGCCAGGATGACAGTCCGTTTGGGATCCAATGATTCCGTTTCCAGGATTTTCCGGAGGATGTTCAATTCATCCCGGTTCTCATAACTTCCGGTGGTTTCGTTTTCTGTTTCACCGTCTCCGAATCCGGCCATATCAATGAACTGGATTTGCCCGGAAGGAATTCCGCTTGCTGTTTGTAATTGCCCCTGGTAAAAATACGGGTTGATCACGGAAACAATTTCGGGTGACATCCGGTATTGTTCGTTAAGCAAAATGGGGCTTTGAAGCTGACTGACTGTTTCCAGCAAACTTTTGTTTAATCCCAATTGAAGAGCTTTACTGCTCAGAACAACCGGTGGAAGTTGCTGCGGATCACCACACAGAACGAGTTTTTTTCCAAAACTTGCAACCAGCCAGGTCAACGGGGCAAGTGCCTGTCCCGCTTCATCCATAATGACCACATCAAACGAATGATTTTTAGATAATTGATTGAACAAACCAACAGGTGTGCCTGCAATAACAGAACTGGATTCGATCAATTGCTGTTCCGAATCATGAGCGAGTTTGCGCAATTCTTTCTGCAATTCGCGTAATTCTTTTCGTGCAGCACGTTTTTCATCTCCGGCTTCTTTCGTATAATTCCGGATGTGTCGATTGGCGATCTGTTCAGCTTTTTGGATCTGCTTTTTTAAAGCCTGGCCGTATTGTGCCGCTTTCCCTGAATCCAGATAAGCATCGATTGTATAAGGCATCACATCAGCAGCTACTTTTTCGTTGTTCCCAACACGGAGTATGGAAATGGGAGTGGATGCTGCGATGAGTTTTTTGCAAAGATTATCCACAGCCGTATTACTCGGTGCGGTGATCAGAACTTTCTTTCCGCGTTTCACCAGTTCTTCAATTGCACTGGAAAGCGTGTGCGTTTTGCCGGTCCCGGGAGGTCCCTGGATGACTGTTGTCAACTCACCACTTAAAATCGCGCCCACTGCCTGCTGCTGAGAATCGTTCAGAATAGGTTGCTGAAAGTATTGAATCTCTTTTTCGCTTTGAAAATCAGATTCAAATTCCTGGAGGTGTTTTTGTTCCTTCAGAAACCGTAACCCCAATTGCATGCATTCAAGAGTCCGGTCATCGGGAGTGAAATCTACACGCACAGAATGTTCGCGGGTATTTTCTTCTATTTCCTCTTTACAAAAAAGCAGAAGGGAATAGGCATTCAACTCCACAATCCGGGCTTTGTAGCTTTTATTCTCTATGTAAAGTAAAACAGTTGCTCCACGTCTAAAAAAGGTGTTATTGATCACGAAGGAAGTTTCCAGCTGGTAAAAATCACCTTCAATTCCGCTTCGGATCTCTGTAATCTCACAAGGGAACAAACTCAAACCCTGCTTGCGAAGTTCAGTTGGCGAAGCTTTTAAATTTTCAGCGGCAAGAAACTGAGAATACGCGATCTCTTCCTTTACAGCCTGTTCCAGGTTCGGATGAATGGATTGCATGATGGATTTTAGACGCTAATTTAGGTTTATTATTCACCGGGAAGAAGCAGAGAGCGCAAAGTTTTTATCAATTTTCCTTTGCGCTCTTTCACTCTGTGCGGTAAATGCTACGAAATCACATTATTCTCATTCTCGAATTTACGGTAAGAGAATAGAATGGCGATCACTGCCAGTAATACCATTACTCCGAAAGCCATCGCCACCAAATGCCATTGCAGTGTTCCCGCAATCAGTTCTTTTGTGGCCAAAACAATGTTTACAACCGGGATCAAAGCCGTTACTTCATTTAATTCCACTCCGGGGAAAAATCCGACCATGGCAGGCAGAATGATCAATAAATTAAGCGGTGAAATAATGCTTTGTGCTTCCTTGAAACTCTTAGCCCGCACTGCAATCGGGATCATGATTCCTGCGAAGAAAATGATCAGTGGGAAAAGCAAGGCATACAACATCAGAATGAATGCCGGTGACAAAATATCTTTGATTGCCTGAAGAATCACCGGATCTTTCACCAGGTCCAATACTTCAATAGCTAAATAAATTCCCAATAAATTGAAGGTAGCAGCCAATAAACCTGACAGGACAACCACGCCCATTTTTCCGAAAAGGATCTTCCAGCGCGGAACCGGGGTTGTTAACAAGGTCTCGATCGTAGAGCGTTCTTTTTCTCCCGTGAATAAATCGATAGCGGGGAACATACAGCCCATAAATCCGAATGCAATGAACATGTACGGAAGGAAGCCGCCTGCTAATTTTCCGATCATTTCTTTATTGGAAGCCACATTGGAATAATCCATGACAAACGGGGTAATCTTAGCTTCATCAATTTTTAATTCTGTGTAGCGCTGTTTTTCCCAGTTTTTCTGAACGTAGCCCAGGTAAACATCTGCACGTTCTTTCATTCCAAGATCCGTTCCATCATGAAAAACGGTCACAGAGATCGGGACCATTGCCTTTTTCAATTGTTCTGCATTATTCGGAATAAAAATCCCAACCTGGATCGAATCTGTGCGAATAGCCTGGATCAGCGATGCAGTATCGGTAAACGGGATGAATTCTTTCTTTCCGAGTGCATCCGGAACTTCAAGCAAATCTGCTTCCAGGCTTCCTACCTGGTTGCTCACCAACCCGATCTTCACCTTTTTTTCAGCCGCTTCTTTTTGGAAGTTTTCCGAAATAGACATAAAGATGCTCATGACTAACGGAAACACAAGTGTAGGGATGATGATCATCATCATGACTGTTCTCCGGTCGCGTAAAGTGTCGCGTAATTCTTTTTTAAATACAGTGAAAATCATGCAGGTTGTGTTTTTTGGTCGTTAACAATTCGAATAAATTCTGCTGTGAGGTTTGGTGCCTGCTGTTGTGCACGGAATGCCTCCATGGTATCGTTGTACAAAACTTTTCCCTTGTGAATGATCGTAATATCATCGCACAAAAGGTCTACTTCTCCCATGATGTGACTGGAAAAAATAACGGTCTTCCCCTGGTTTTTGCAATCGCGGATCAACTGAATGATATTTTCAGCCGTAATGACATCCAAGCCACTCGTAGGTTCGTCAAAGATTACGACCTGCGGATCGTGGATCATGGTTCTGCAAATGGAAACTTTTTGTTTCATCCCGGTACTCAGTTTGCCGATCCGTTTGTTTTGGAAATCGTGCATATCGAGCAAATCGTACAGTTTTTTCTTCCGCATCTCGATGTCGTTCCTGGAAACACCATACAATTCGCCAAAATAAGCGATGAGTTCGTTGGGAGTTAAACGTGCATAAAGTCCAGCTGAACCGGTCAAAAAACCAATGTGCCTGCGTGCTTCCTGCGGATCTTTGACTGCATCTACGTTATTGATGAGAATGTTTCCCTTCGTAGGTTTAAAAATGGTGGAAAGCATGCGCAGAGTCGTTGTTTTTCCTGCTCCGTTTGGTCCGAGCAATGCATGAACTCTTCCCGGAAGACATTCGAAACTGATATCGTCGACAGCAAGAACAGAATTTTGAGTAGTCCCGAGTTCTTTCTTCTGCTGCCTGTTCAAAGTAAATGACTTACTGAGGTGCGAAATTTGTATCATAGTGATGTATTATTTCACTAAATTAATAAGTTGTCCGGAGGAATGCCAGTAAATACAGCGCGAAAGCGATTTTTCAGGATGAAAGGTTTTATTCGAGGACTATTGATTCGAGAGTTTGCTCAAAGCATCCCGGATTACGCGGCTTAATTTCTCCGGTTGTGAAACAGTCATGAAATGTGTTCCTTCCGGAATGATGTAATTGGGGGTGACATTTCCGATCCTGAAAATACGGTCCCGGTCTCCGTGAATGTGCAATACTTTCCCCGGAACAGGTTCTTTTCTTTTCCAGTTTGAAACTTGCCCGATGGCCCATTTGGTAAATTCGGGGTCGGAATCTGCAAGAATTTGGTCGAGGATTTTCTTTTCTGTTTCTGTTTTGGTTCCAAACAGCCAATAATTGAGCCATTTGGTTTTTAGAACGCGTTTGATAGGCATTAATTGATGTAACCTGATCCTGCCGCTGAAACGCATCAGGGGAGAAAGTTCCTGTCTTGTTTTTACACTGGCAATGATCAGCACCGGGCAATCATTGAACAACCGGCTCATTTCCTGCGCAACAATTCCGCCCAGGGAAATCCCGATTAGGATCGGATCAGGAACCTGAACCTGTCTGCTCAGCTGCTCAATATACGATTCGAAGGTTTGATCCGGGGAAGCAAGTTTCTCCCAGGGAATGAAAACCGGATCGAAAGGGCCAAAATCAATTTCGGTGAACACACGTTCATCTGCACCCAACCCCGATAGAATGTAAACTTGAGAACCTGTAGCCATTTTGTTCCAGTTAAAAGGGAGAAGTTAAATGAAGAATTGAAAATTGACAAGTGAAGTTTTCTGTATCACTTCTCACTTTGATAAAAACCAAGTTTGTAGGCAACTCCAACCCGCAAGTCGGTTGTGTTGGTGAGCCATTTTACATTGGTGTTTGAAGCCAGGTCCAAAAGACCGGAATAGTTGCGTGCTTCAACAGAAATCACCCAATAAGTACGGATAGGAATAGCGACCCCGATCCCGGATGCGATTCCAAAATCCCAGCGGTTGATGCCGCTGTAATTGAAGTCTTCCGTGTAGGTAGTGGATGTCCCATCGATTTTTAGACGATCTGTTTTTTTTAGAAGATAGCCAACGTACGGACCGGCATTCACAAAGAATTGAACCTTTTTTCCGAAGTTCGCTTTGACTAAAACGGGGAATGTCAGGTAATCCAGGCGCGTGTTGGACGTTCCTACATTCACCATGTTGCCTGAATTGTCTAATTGAGGCACACCGTCTAATTTGAATCCTTTCCGTTGATAAGATAATCCGGCTTTAAAGGAAAGGAAATTCTTGCAGTTGTATTGAAAAATGAATCCTCCGGAGCCATAAATGGCAGGATCGACATCGATATCAAATAAGTTGCTGCTGATGAATACCGTGCTTAAGTTCGGTCCCCCTTCAAGACCCAGATCGAACATGCTATTTTGTGCGTGAAGGGAAGAGATACTTCCGATTAAAGTAAAAGAAAAGATGGTTAATATGCGTTTCATGATGAAAGTTGACTTTGTTTTCTTGTTTATTGTAAATAAAAAAGGTGACTTCGACTCCGCTCAGTCACCTTTTTAAGTGTTATTTTAATGATGATGTCCGTGCTCACCGTGTGAATGCCCGTGTGAAATTTCGTCTTCGGTTGCAGCTCTTACATCTAAAACCGTTCCCTGGAAAAACAAGTCTGTTCCTGCAAGCGGGTGATTGAAATCCATGCTTACAGTTTCATCAGTAATTTCAAGGATTGTTCCTCTCAAATGGTTTCCTTCGTTATCTGTCATTGGTAAAATTGCTCCTACTTTGATTTGTGTTTCGTCAATTTTACCCGATTCGTCAAAGAAAACGGAGACCGGGATCAATGCAACATGCTCGTCATTTTTGTCACCGTACGCTTCTGCTGAAGGAATTGAAAACTCAAACGTATCGCCAGCTTTTAGTCCGTGAATATTTACTTCAAATGCAGGAATGATTCGCTCAATTCCGTACAAAAACTGCATCGGCTGGTTTTCCGATGTTTCCTCAATGTGTTCACCTGTTTTGTGATTGGTCAACTTGTAATGCAAGGAAACCACCGTGTTTGTGTCTACTGTCATATTTTTGATAATTTAGACTAAAGATAATGCAAAAATCGGGGAAACTAATCGCAAATGGTTCCTTTATGTTCCGAATGCTGGTACAGATTTTCCAATTCTTCCAGTTCTTTTAATAGTTGAGCGGAAGGCGGGCGATGTGTTAATTTTGCTAAATCGGGTTGACCGGCATCCACCCAGGCAGTATACCAAATGGAACCCACAGCTATAATTGCCTGTCGCATACGACGTTCCACCATGCCGTTCATGCGTTTTTGATATTCGTCGCAAAATGCTTTGGAATAAGTTTGAATAACTGTGTTTCCACGTGTTTCGTAAGTGTATTTCTGATCACTCGGAAATTCGGCAGTGAGTTCTTTTTCGATCGTCAGTACCGAATCTACTGCTGCATTGGATTGTTTCACTGCTTCCCATGCAAAATCGAGGACATTCGGAACGTATTTCCCTTTACCGACAAAATAATCGTAATCTTCCGCATGGAGTTCCACGATCCGGCTTTCCCACAAACCATGAATTCCACGCTGACCTGTTAGCTGACCGTTGTAGTTTTCCGTAGTATGAAGCGGAACATGCGCATCACCGATGTAATGCCCGATCTCAGCGGCATTTTTCAGGATCAGATCGATATTTTTAGATTCAAAAGCTTTCTGTAGCCGGTTTTTCATTACCGCAATATGCCACGGAACAATTCCGTATGCCTGGAGCGTGTCTTCCGTGAATTTTGCTACGGCATCCGTCCATTTTTTCGGGACCAGTTCAAAAGGGTCCTGGCCATCAATTGAATAATGGTCAATGTCGATATAATGCCTTTGAGCTTCGCCGTCTACACCGTAGCGCCTTTTATCCGGATCTACTGCGTGTTCGGTAATAAATTCAATGTTTTCCTTGAAAAAACCGAACATTTCAGGCGGCAAAGTAAATGTTGCCACACGGTTAATGCGTTTGTGACCGAAAAATCCCCAGAGAGCGGGATGAACCGGAGGATGAACAGGAAGTGGAGCGCTATTTCCCAAGCCTGAAATGAGCAGGGAAAGCAGTAGTGTACAATTAGTTCTCCGAAATGTTGACCAGTTTACCATTTCTTAAAATTGGAATCACGTTTGTTTGATTCGGTGTCAAACAATACTTGATGTCTTCATTCAAATTTAAGTTTTTTAATCGTCTTCTGTGCGAACTGGACTTTAAAAATCCGAGATAATTGTCTTTTGCTGAGAGATATAAGTATTTTGCAGCGATGGAAGAGTCCTCTACGGAAGTGAAATTTCCGGTATTAATCAGGTGATCACAGATAGCTCCGGCACAAATCGTATCTTCCAGGTTGAACTTATCCTGCCATCCGGAACACAGGCACAGGATATTTTTGTCCTGTTTTTCCAGCCATTCGTTCAGGTAATTCAAATTCAGGAAAGAACCCACCACCACGATTTCAGCGTCTTTCGCTACATCCAGTGATTTGGTTCCGTTGGTAGTTGTCAACACCACATCTTTTCCTTTGAATTCTTCCTTCATATAGGAAAAAGGCGAATTCCCGAAGTCAAAACCTTCCACGATCTGGCCTTTTCTTTCTGCACCGGCCAAAAAGCCTTTTTGTTTGTATTCCCATGCTTCTTCCACGGTCGGAACAGGAATAATGGACGCAATTCCGTTATCGAATGCAGCACAAATAGCTGAAGTTGCTCTTAGTACATCGATGACCACTACGATCTCAAATTCATCTTTAAAATAAGCATACTCACCGGGAGTATAGCAAACTTCGATCAGTTTTCTTGTATCCATATTGGGGGCGAAGGTAGTAAAATCAGATGGATTTTAACGATTCCTGTGTTGGTTTAAAGATCCTGGCATCTGCAACAAAAGTTCCGAACGGAAGCAATGAAGCGATGTAAGCCCAGAATTTTGTTTTTGTGTCCCATTTCGTCTCTGTAGAAGCCCAGAAAACCAAAAATATATAGGCAATGAATAGAGCACCGTGTCCCATTCCTACAATTTTGTTCGGAGCGGTGATGTCCATTATATATTTCAAAGGCATGGTAACCAAAAACGAAAGAAAAGAGATTCCTTCCAATAACCCGACGATGCGAAGTGCACCTAAAGCAGATTTGAAGTTCATAATTTTTGTTTGCAAAATTACTATTTGAACCGAAAAGGAACGGTACCATTCACCGAAAAAAATTATCCTAACGGCAGCAAAGTAAAAAGCAGAAACCTTATTGTTTCTTGTATAATTTCCCGTCAACTTCCATGAACCAGTAACCACCTTGTTCGTATGGCTCCGTATCAAGAGACAGGTTTCTGGGTGTTTGAGAATTCAAACGGATGATGGTACGCTGCTGGTTAATTTCAGCTTTCCCGGTTAGTTTCCCGGTACAGTCGCATAAATTGACCCCGCAGGTATCTTTGCAATCTACCTGGTAACTGCCGTTTTTACCTGAAAATACCAATTCATCTCCTACAAATTTCTCCAGTACGGGATTATACTGTGTTTCACTGTACCATGTTCCTTCAAAGTCGGAATTGTATTTCAGAAGCGGCTTGTTGCATGCAAGGAGAAGAAGCGTTGCTGTAGTAAGAAAAAGTATTCGTTTCATTTTTTCATTTTTTTGTCGGACTGAAGATAGGATTTTGTCTTGATTCCGGTGTCTATTTACGTGCTTGTAATTCAAATAACTCGTCTCTCAATCGTGCGGCTTCAATGAAATCAAGGTCTTTAGCTGCTTTTTCCATTTGCTTGCGTTTCGCAGCAATTGCTTTTTCGAGTTCTTCCGGATCTTTATAATTTACAGTTGGTTCTGCAGCCAGTGGAACCGATTCGGAAGGGGAGAGGTATGCTTTCTGGGAACGGGTTTCCGGATCTCCGTCAGCAACTTTAGTGGATTTCAGGATCACTTCTTTTGATTTGTTCAGTGCCGTAGGAACCAATCCGTTCGCTTCATTGTAGGCAATCTGCATGGCTCTTCTGCGTTCCGTTTCCGAAATGGTCCTTGCCATGGAATCCGTCATTTTATCGGCATACATGATGACGCGCCCGTTGATATTCCGTGCAGCACGTCCAACGGTTTGAACCAATGAACGTTCATTCCGGAGAAATCCTTCTTTATCCGCATCAATAATTGCAACCAAACTGACTTCCGGTAAATCCAATCCTTCCCGCAGTAAGTTCACCCCGATCAAAACATCAAATTCGCCGAGTCGCAGCTGACGCAGAATTTCCACACGCTCGATGGTATCAATATCGGAGTGGATGTAACGGCACGCGATGCCTAATTTGTCTAAGTATTTCTGTAACTCTTCCGCCATGCGTTTGGTCAGCGTAGTTACCAGTGTACGTTCATCTTTTTCGATCCGGAGCTGCATTTCTTCAATCAGGTCATCGATCTGGTTCAGGCTCGGACGAACTTCAATGATCGGGTCCAGTAACCCGGTCGGACGGATCAATTGTTCGACCACCACACCTTCGGATTGCTCCAGTTCGTAATCTGCAGGAGTTGCCGAAACGTATACAATTTGGTTGATCAAGGATATGAACTCGTCAAACATCAGCGGACGGTTGTCCATTGCAGCCTGGATGCGGAACCCATAATCGACCAGGTTGATTTTTCGTGCGCGGTCACCGCCATACATGGCTCGGATTTGCGGCATGGTAACGTGACTTTCATCAACGATCATCAGGTAATCATCCGGGAAATAATCCAGGAGACAGAAAGGCCGTGTTCCGGGAGCACGCTGATCGAAGTAGCGCGAATAGTTCTCAATTCCGGAGCAATAGCCCAGTTCGCGCATCATTTCCATATCGTACGAAGTCCGTTCTTCCAATCGTTTTGCCTCAAGAACTTTCCCTTCACGCTTAAAGTTGTCTACCTGGACAACCATGTCTTCACCGATCTGGTCAATAGCCTGTCGTGTATTTGCCGGGCTCGAAACGAAGATGTTTGCAGGATAGATATTGATTTCCTGAAATACTTCTATTTCCGAATTGTTTTCCGGGTCGATGGTGCGGATGCGTTCAATTTCATCTCCCCAAAACTCTACACGTAAAGCATAATCGGCATAAGCGAGGTGAATATCAACGGTGTCGCCTTTCACACGAAAGGTTCCGCGCTTGAATTCTGCTTCTGTCCTGGAATATAAATTCTCAACCAGGCGCAGCAAAAATTTGTTTCTTGGGAATAATTGCCCGATCCGGATCGGGATGATCGAATTGGCAAATTCATTCGGGTTTCCAATACCATAAATGCAACTCACAGAAGCAATTACGATCACATCTCTTCTTCCTGAAAGCAGGGAAGAGGTTGCAGAAAGCCGCAGTTTTTCAATTTCGTCATTAATCTGCAAGTCTTTCTCAATGTAGGTGTCCGTTACGGGCAAATACGCTTCCGGCTGGTAATAGTCGTAATAACTTACGAAGTACTCTACCGCATTATTGGGAAAAAATTGCTTGAATTCCCCGTAAAGCTGTGCGGCAAGGGTTTTGTTGTGCGACAAGATCAGTGTTGGTTTTTCCACCTGCTGAATCACATTCGCCATGGTAAATGTTTTCCCGCTACCGGTTACTCCCAATAAGGTTTGGGCAAAATGTCCTTCGCCGATCCCGCGGACCAATTGCTTGATTGCTTCAGGTTGATCACCGGTCGGTTTGAATTCGGAAGTGAGTTGGAAATCCATAATAACAAATATACGAGTTTCCAATTTCTTTTGCCTTTTGCATTTTCAATTTTGAATTATAAAGTATCTTTGCTTTTCGATTTAAAATAAAGTATAAATCCAAATTACGCAGAACCCCATGATGAACCAATTCCAAGAATTTGCAGCGCTCATGACAGCACATCCGTTAAATGCTATTTTACTGATTCTTGGAATTTTACTGCTTGAGATTATTTTATCATTCGACAATGCAGCCGTGTTGGCAACAATGGTGAAGGATTTACCTGCGGAGCAGCGTGCCAAAGCATTGAAATACGGGATACTGGGAGCGTATGTTTTTCGCGGACTTGCATTAATATTGGTCGAATCTATTTTAAGTATCTGGTGGTTCAAACCGATCGGTGGGGCTTACCTGATTTATATGTCTGTCAAACATTTTACAGCTAAAAGTGTTCATGCGGAAATTGAGGATGAGGTACAGGAAACGAAAAAGAGCTTTATTTACCGTGGAACGGTTGGTGTAATCGGTGTTTTCTGGTCCACTGTTTTAGCTGTAGAGTTTATGGATATCGTGTTTTCGATCGACAATATTTTTGCGGTTGTAGCGTATTCGAATAACATTATCCTGATCTGTATCGGGGTCTTTATCGGGATTTTGGCCATGCGTTATGTAGCCAAGTATTTCGTGGTTTTGATGGAGAAATACCCGTTCCTGGAAAATTCCGCTTTTCTCGTTATCGGGATCCTGGGGATCAAATTGTGCCTGGCTTTATTGGTGCATTACGTTCCGTCTACCAAATGGATCGAATCGGAGCACTTTGACTTGTTTGTTTCAGGTTTAACGCTGGCGATCTTTATCGTTCCGATCATTGTGTTCCGCTCGAAGAAGAAGTAATTGAACCACATAGGGCCATAGATCACATAGTTTTACCGGTATTTGTTTCTTGACAGAATAGAGCACATACCGTAACTCTAATTGAATAGTCCACATCGTTTTTATTGGTAAGGTATTGTTCGAGAAAAAGAAATTGTTTCATTCTCATTCTGTTATCTACCATTTTTGTTTTTTACGGAACTGACCTCCTTTCCGGGTCGTGAATTTCCTTCTTGCAAATGGCAGTTCTTCAATTGTTTGAGCGTAGTTCAAAGTGATTTCATGCGAATGTTCCAGGCCTTTGTGCGGTGAGAAAGTACTCGTCTGATAGGTGTAAACAACCCGGAATCCTTTTTCTAAAAACAATCCGAAGCTTCCGGTCACTGAATTATCCGATTGATAACCGCCGCCTACCCAAATGAGTTGACTGAACAGGAAATGCCCGTCAAAAGACATGTTGAGGCGCGAACCTTTTACCATTCTTGCCATGATGGTCGGGTAAAGGATGATTTTCTCGTTGAACCGGATTTTGTACCCGATATGAGAATAAAAATGATTGTACGTTGTAGTGTAAATCGTTGAAGGATCCGCCAGCGCATTGTCAAAGATGCTTGGCATGGAAATCCCGAAATCCAGGTTTTGTGACTGGATGGACATTCCAACTCCCAGGTTTACACCTCTTGAAACCCGGTTGTCAAGCGTTGGTTCTTTTTCACTGAAATAAACGTAATCCGTTTGAAGTGAGCGTTGCTGGTATCCGACTTTTACTCCCAGTCCAAGTGCTGTTTTTTCACCCAGCCATACGTGGTAATTGTAAATTCCGCCAATCTCCAGTGAGTTTACTCCCGAAGTGAAATCACTGATCGCAATGGCACCTACACCGTGATTTTGAGTAATGTGATAATGGCCGTTTGCGGTGAAAGTCATAGGAGTTTCAGGAACCGTCATCCATTGTTTTCTGAAATGCAGGTTTGCACTGTAGCGTGTTGTAATGTCCATGTACCCGGGATTGAAAGCGCCCTGGTTCAGCATGTATTGGTTGTACAAACCTCTCAGCTGAGCATTGGAATGGAAAGCAAGCACCAGGAAAACAAAAAAAGGTAAAAACTGTTTCATCGTTTCAAGGTTATTTTTCCGGTTGCTGTGTTCCCGATCCCATCACCGAATTCAAAATAATAAACTCCCGGGGTGCATTCCTCACCGAGCATGGAATTCGCCTGGTTGGTTTTCCCGTCCCATAAATTCAGGTAAGGTGATGCGTGATAAACTACTTCTCCCCAGCGGTTAAAAACTTTCAGATAGTTTTCCGGGTAATTCTGAATGTTCAGGATAACATAGGTGTCGTTGTAACCGTCGCCGTTAGGTGAAAAGAAATCTGCGAAGACCAGGTCGTTGATTTTCAGGGTATCGTCTCTGTTAATAAGCGTTGTCTGAGTGCTTTCAAAAGTGAAGTGGTTTTCCTTCTTCCCGATAAAGCCAAAAGCTGCGGTGATCAGTGGAATTAAAAAAATGAATCGGACCATTCGGAATGTTTTTCTCATGTAAAGTTCACTATTTTAATGAATTATGCGCAAATTCCGGGGTAAAAAAATGATTTTAACAGATCAAAGTGCCCTGGATCGGTAAATCAACGGATGATAGTTCAGGCTAAACAATTCCGACAGAATAAAATCCTGCCATCCTGGGAATTAGGTCATTGGATTGAGTTTTTAAGTTGGTTTAAGTGTTGGTTATCAATTGATTATCGTTGTTTTTGTGGTGACTTAAAATGAATCTCACATAACTCATCCGCGATAAGTGCCTTTTTAAAACTCGTCCGGAATATGCTTAGATTTATTCTGGGATTTAACTACTGAATGATGAGAAATGCACTACTTCTAATATCGCTGATATGCTTATCGCAGTTCGTATCTTCTCAGGATGGTGTGAAACGTTCCATGATCGGGAACCTCGCAGATGAGGAGTCCGGATACAATATCGTGGCAGATAACCAGGGAAACACATATGTTGGCGGATTGCAGAATAAAAAAACATTGCTTGTTAAACAAGATGCCTCTAACAATACGCTTTGGACTAAAACACTTTCCTATACAACTGCAGTGAATCAATTTTCGACGCTTACTTTTTTAGATTTGGTAGGAGATACGCTGTTCGGATGCGGGAAAATCAACCGGTATTCCTTGTTAAAAGGCATTTTTTACTTTAAAATGAATGCACAAACCGGTGCAGTTTACTGGTCTAAATGTGATACCACTTCCATGGGATACGTATCCTGCATGCGCTATGCAAACAACAAATTCTTCCTGGTTGGGGGTGTGCGCCCGAATCCTCAAACATCAACCACTTCCAATACCGCAAAAGCATTGGCCGTATCTTCTCAGACAGGGAACATTATCTGGCAAACTCCTTTGTTGAAGTACGATATTCCTTATGCTCCCGGGAGTGCAGTCAATGCAAATGCATTTCTGGATGCCACTGAAATGGTGAATGGTAAGATGTTTATTACCGGGTATGTAAGCGGACATTTGGGCGGGATTACCAATTGGATCGGGATGCCTTTACTGGTGGGGATCTCAGAAACAGGAAATTTGTTCATGGAAAGGATCATTCATTTACCTTACCAGGGCATCGGCTCGAATGATATGAAGCGCGGTTCGAAGATCCGCCTGGATATGAATGGCGATCTGATCATTGAATGCCTGACCACTCCCGTAACAGTTCCCGGACCTGTTCCGGTCGGGAACCTCATCCTGGTTAAAACGGATATCCTCGGAAACCTGATTTTCTGCAAGTATTACCGCATTGACAACAATGCAAATGTATATCCTCAGGCATTGAACGAAACTTCCGGGAACTATGTGCTGTTCGGTACAACTTACAGCAATTACGGTGCCGGCTCAAGCGTAATGAAAGTGGCCAAAAATGGAAATCCGGAGTATTGCATCCTTGTTTCGAAACCGAATGTAGAACACCTTCCTAATTCATCCTCCACGGCGGATATCGTCGGGAACAGTTCTTTTATAAACGGCCAGCATTACTTTGCGGTTACGGAAATAACCAACTCGGTAATAGAACCGGATATCAATAAAATTATCCTGGATGAAAACCTGGGAACGGTAGGGGATTGCTCGGAACTTGTAGAGTTGACCACATCGGTAGTGGATGTTCCCATAACGATTACACCCGGAATCACTTCACACATTCCGCATTCCATTGTTGTTCAGAATGGTGGAGTATGGGAGAATATTGATCCGTTTACTTTTTGTAATGGTGTTTCCGTGGATTTGGTCCAGAATGGTACTTGTCAGGCTAGTGTTACAGCAAACACAACCGGCTTGATCGATCCGGTGTTTTATTGGTCGAATGGAACAGCTGGTTCGAATACGATTCCTGTAAATACAACCGATACTATTTTTGTACGTGTTTTGGATACAAAATGCTGTGAATTGTTCGACACGATTGTTCCGGTGCTGGCTCCGACTTCATTCGTAATGAACCTGCCTGCAGATACAACTGTTTGTTTACAAGTTGGAAATGCATTCACGATCACCCCTTTATTTTCGGGAGCAAATGCTCCGGTAACGTATTTGTGGAGTAACAATTCTACCGGAAGTTCCTTGTCTGTTGTCAATTCGGGAACCTACTGGGTAGAGCTTTCCGACAGTTGTGTTACCCGGCGCGATTCCATTGTGGTGACGGTAAATTCGCTTCCTCTGATCGGGAATACAGGGAATGTAACCGTTTGCGAAGGCAGTTTCCCTGCAGTTCTGAATCCGACGGTTTCGGTGGGTTCTACCGTGTTATGGGATGACGGATCAACTGCTGCCATAAGATCGGTGAACGGCCCGGGAATTTATTCCTTTTCAGTAACAAATACCTGCGGAACATCCAATGCATCCATTACCGTATCTCAAACCGATCTGCCTGATATTTCGCTCGTTTCATCCATTGATACCTGTATTTTAAGCGGTACAGCCATTGTTCTGAGTCCGGTCTTTGCAAATGCAACCGGTGTGCTTTGGTCGAACGGAAGCACAGCAAGCCAATTGGCTGTTTCTTCGCCGGGAACGTATACCGTTTCTGCTTCGAATGGCTGTGGAACAAGTTCAGCAACGGTTGTCGTGACTCTGAATTCCCTTCCTGCGATTGGAAATGTGGGGAATGTGGCGGTCTGTGAAGGCAATTTCCCTGTGACGTTAAACCCGACGGTTTCTGCCGGAGCAAGTGTTTTGTGGGAAAATGGATCAACTGCTGTAAACAGAATGGTCAACGGACCGGGAACTTATACCATTGCAGTAACAAATGATTGCGGAACGTTAAACGCTGCAATTTCAGTAACTCAAACGGATTTACCTGCCGTTCAATTGATTTCTTCCATTGATACCTGCATCCAAAGCGGCACTGCTGTTACACTTTCGCCAATTTTTACAGGAACAACTGCGGTTGGTTGGTCGGATGGAAGTGCCGGAAGCCAATTATCCGTTTCCAATTCGGGAATATACACGGTTTATGCTTTCAATGTGTGTGGAACGGATTCCGCAAGCAGCTCGGTGACGATCAATCATTTCCCGGAATTGAACCTTCCGGCAATATTGGATACGTGTTTTGAGGTCGGGGTCGGATTTTCGTATACAGCGCTAGGTTCTGACGGGGCATATCAATGGAGTTCAGGTTCCCAAACGGCCACAGAATGGATTTCCCAGGAAGGTATTTACAGTGTGACGCTAGTCAATCAATGCGGAACTTTGACAAAATCGATGCAGGTCCGCCGCTATACGGAAGTGAGCCTGTATTTCCCGCAAGATTCGGTCAAAGCATGTGCTAAACAATATGCTGTATCTAATTTGCAGATCGAAACGAATTACACCCTGGAGGTTTTCGCTCCGAACGGCAACCTGGTCGGCAACAAGCTAATCGAGTCCGGCTGGTACTTGATTCATGCGTTCAATCCCTGTGGCGAGAAATGGGATTCAATCTACGTGAACTTACAGAACGAACAGTTTTTCTACCTGCCGAATTCCTTTACACCGAATGGCGATTCACACAACGACCGTTTTGAGTTCAAAGGAGAAAATATCGTCTTGCGTGATGTGCAGATCTTCAACCGTTGGGGGGAAGCTGTTTTTTCTGAAAACGGATCTTTCACCGGTTGGGATGGAACATACCGGGGAGAAATTTGTCCGGATGGCATTTATGCTGTAAGCCTGATTTACGAAGACTGTTTCGGGATGCCAACAGAGTTTAACGGACACGTGAATTTACTGAAGTAATTACCAACGCATCACAGGGCTTCTACGTTATAAACTAGTAATACCGACTCAATGACCAGACTTTTACTCATACTATTTTTTCTGCCCGTGTTGGCTTCGAATCCGCTTTTTTCCCAGGACGATGTGAAAAACAGGCTGATCGGAAATCCATTGGATGATGAGGTTTCAGCAAATGTGATTGCCGATCTTTACGGAAATACCTATATCGGAGGTATGATCAATAATGACGGACTTGTTGTTAAGCAGGATGGTTCTTCCAATCAGGGGGTTCTGTGGAGTAAAAAACTGACATTTACTTCCGATCCTTCCAACCAGGTACAGATTAGTTTCCTGGACTTGGCTGTTGACACGGTTTTCGGATGTGGACAGGTGAATCAGGGAAACCAATCAATAGGGACTTTTTATTTTAAGATGGATGCCCTCACCGGATCACTTTATTGGTCGAAATATGAAGCCATACCGGACCGGTATTTTTCATGTATGCGCTATGCCAACGGACTTTTTTTCCTGGTCGGAGGTGTTGACAGAACATTTGCAGAAGGAAATGTTCAGGCTGTTTCATCTGTTAACGGTCAGTTGGAGTGGGATATCAGCCAGTTATTCAGTGGTTTTGTGCTTCCTCCGGTTCCAAATCCAAATCCGATGGGTTCTCAGACCCGGTTTACAAATGCAACCGAAATGGTTAACGGGAAAATGTATATTACCGGAACATCCTATATGGAATCAGCCAATAATTCGGCCCGGGTACCGATCATCATCGGGATTGATGCTAATGGGGATGTTTTCCGTCAAAAATATGTGCTCCTTCCCGTTAATGGCACTTCTACAGATTCCTATAACTCCGGACGTATTGAGTACGATGCTACCGGAGACCTGCTACTGGAAATTTATACACCGGCAGGAATCCAGAATCCGTATCATGGGATTCTTGTAAAGTGTGACACACTGGGAAATCTTCTTTTTGCTAAAAACTATGAAATCCCAGGAATTACAACCATGCTTCCTTCCGGACTGAATGAAACAGGGAGCAGCTATGCAATGTTTGGTAGTTATCATGGAGCTTCTGATGGCTTGTATGTCGTGAAAACTGCAAAAAACGGCACATTGGAAAGATGTGTGGGGATTTCAAAGCCCGGAATTTCTTACATCAACGGATGGTCCAATGACCTGGCGAGCGGGAACAGTGAATTTTTAGGCGGATTGCATCATTTTGTAAGTACTGAATTCTATGCCGCTTCTTCAGATATGGATATCAACCAGGTTGTTTTGGATGAAGGACTGAATACGATTAATGATTGTTCGGAAATTTTCGATCTTTTCCCGGTAGTAACAAATGTTCCGTTGACCATAGAAGACCTGGGAATAGGTTACGATTTCAATTTAGGACAAATTCCGGAAATAATGAACCCGGTTACACCTCAAAACCATCCGATTTATACACCATGTGTCGGGATTTCGATCAATATGACACAGAATTCGGGCTGTACCGGGTCCACCATTACTGCAAATACAGTAGGGTTGACGAATCCGGTTTTTCATTGGTCTGACGGAACTTCCACTGTGGGCAATTCGTTATCGGTGAATACAACGGACACCGTTTTTGTGTGGGTTCTGGATAGCAAGTGCTGTGAATTAATGGATACCCTGGTTCCTGTTTTTGTGAATTCTTCATTAGCTGTTTCCTTGCCGGCTGACACCAGTATCTGCATTCCGGCAGGAAATTTACATTCCATCTCTCCAACTGTTAGCGGAGCTATTTCACCGGTTACTTATTTATGGAATGATCAATCTACCGGACCGGCACTTTCAGTGGGGACTTCCGGGACCTATTGGGTCAGTGTTTCAGATGATTGCTCGACCCAAACAGATTCGATTGCCATTGTTGTGAACTATTTACCGGAACTGAACCTTCCGGCAATTTTGGATACGTGTTTTGAGGTCGGGGTTGGATTTTCCTATACGGCACAGGGTTCTGCCGGTTCATATCTATGGAGTTCCGGATCCAATACGGCAACAGAGTGGATCTCCCAGGAAGGAATTTATTCATGCACCTTAACGAATCAATGCGGTAATGTGACGGAATCTATGCAGGTTCGCCGTTTTACGGAAGTAGATTTGTATTTCCCGCAAGATTCGGTCAAAGCATGTGCTAAGCAATATGCCGTTTCAAACTTGCAGATCGAAACGAATTACACCCTGGAGATTTTCGCTCCGAATGGCAACCTGGTCGGCAACAACCTAATCGAGTCCGGCTGGTACTTGATCCATGCGTTCAATCCCTGTGGCGAGAAATGGGATTCGATCTACATGAATTTACAGAACGAACAGTTTTTCTACCTGCCGAATTCCTTTACACCGAATGGCGATTCACACAATGACCGTTTTGAGTTCAAAGGAGAAAATATCGTCTTGCGCGACGTGCAGATCTTCAACCGTTGGGGCGAAGTTGTTTTTAGTGAGAACGGAACCTTTACCGGTTGGGACGGAACATACCGGGGAGAAATTTGCCCGGATGGAATTTATGCCGTGCAGTTGTTCTACGAAGATTGTTTCGGGATGCCTACGGAATTTAACGGACACGTGAATTTGCTGAAGTAATTCCAACGCATTAACCTTTTCGCACGTTATACTTTATGATAGCTGTAGAATCAACAGGCTTTCACTTAGTAATGATTAATCTGATTATACCTGAAATGAAAAAAATCCTTATTTATTCATTGAGTATTGCATTGACAGCAATTGGAGTTGCTTCCTGTGCAAAATCCAACAAAAGAAAAATGGCCAATGAATGGCAGGTAACTTCTTTCGAGCAAACCAGGACTGGGATTGCGTCCAATTACGAGGACATTGAGAAGACCGTGATGAATGAAAATAATTTTACCCGGGAATTGATCCATAAACAAAATGACTCGATAGAGGTAATTCACTCCAATCCCGGAACGGTCAATAATCATGTGCTGGATATTAAAAAAGACGGTACCTGGACCTGGGTGAGAGATTTGTCGTACGATGGGGTCAATACCACTATTATTGAGCAAAGCGGCACCTGGAGTTTTGTCGGGAAAACGAAAAGCGGGGATTTCAAAAAAAATGAACGCGTATTGTTCAATGTTTTGTTAAAAGAAACAACGGTAATCTATCAGACCGGTGAGGAATTTTCGGAAGAAACTTACTTAACGGGAGAGAACGTACTGATCTACACCGTTACAGAATCCAAAAGGAAAGAATTGTCGTTGGAAATGGATTTTACGAATAAGTTAAATTATAACGGGAATCCGGAGACTACTGACAAGCTTTCCCAAAAAATCACCCTGAAAGAAAAATAATCAGAATCTAGGCACAAATGAAAAAAATCTCAATTTATACCTTGTCACTTGCACTTCTAGCCGTTGGAATCACTTCTTGCGGAAAATCAACGAAAGGAAAGATGGCTAACGAATGGAAAGTAACATCTTTTGAAGATCAGGCAGAGTTTTGGACTGCAAATACTCATCACATGCTTTATAAGACTTCCATGGCGGAGAATTCGGTTCTTCAAACAGTTAGTGAAACTCCTTTTGGAGATACTACCACAACGAATTCCAGAACGGGAACTGTAAATAAAAATGAATTTACCATTGAAAAAAACGGTACCTGGTCGTGGACACGGGACATTACTTTTACCAGTGGTACTTCCGGTGATAATTATCTCGTGGAACTGAGTGGTAGCTGGAGTTTTGTAGGAAAAACAAAAGGGGATGACTTTAAAAAGAATGAGCGGGTTTTGTTTAACATAGAATCACAGAAGACAGTAACTGTTCAAACACAAAACCAACAGATTGTTAATACGATCAATGATCAGGCTACTTATTCTCCGGGACAATATACCCAAATTTACACCATCAAAGAATCGAAGAAAGACAAACTGGAAATGGAAATGGAATCAAGCTACCTGTATACGGATGAAACGAATAATAGTAAGCAAGCCCACTCCCAAAAACTAATCCTGGAAACAAAGTAAATCGGTATAGTGAGTAGCTAATCTCAGTGCAAAGAGCAGCTATTAAATTATATTTAACCCCTGAATAATTACTAATTTATCTAAATCAATCACATGAAAAAAAACGCAATTTTCACCTTAAGTGGTTTTGTATTACTGCTTGGGCTTGCCGCCTGCGGAAAAACAACGAAAGGAAAACTGGTTAATAACTGGAAGATCACTTCATTTGAAGAAAAATGGACTTCGGAGAGCTCGACCGATAATTCAAGCGGAACAACAATCATCACAGGAACAGCTTATACTAAGACTTCTATTTATAACCTGGGAGGTGGACCACCTGAGACGGTCAATGAGACTGGAACGGTCAATGTGAATGATTTTACGATCAATAAAGACGGAACCTGGTCATCCGTAAGGGAAATTACGAAACCTCAGGGAAATAATTTCAATACGTCAAGAGGAGAAGAAAGCGGAACCTGGAGTTTCATTGAAAAAACGAAAGGCGATGATTTCAAAAAGAACGAGCGTGTACTTTTTAATGTATTGGATGTGAAGTATTATTCGGTTACAAAACAAGGTGGTGCAATTATCTCTGAAAATACATCCACTTCTACCTATCTGTCAGGTGAAAGAAGCCAGATCTATACCATTACCTCATCTAAAAAGAAGAAACTGGAAATGGAAATAGAAAATGATAATAAAAACATTTCAGGTTCAGAAATAATTAATAAAAGCTTGCAAAAGTTTGTTCTGGAAGAGAAATAAAACCTAAATAACCAAAAGAAAATGAAAAATAAAACCATACAGACACTAAGCCTGGTGCTTTTAGCTGTCATCATTTCATCTTGTGCTAAATCAAGCAAAGGAAAACTGGCTAATGACTGGAAAATGATTTCCCTGGAAGAAAAATGGGAATCAAAATCGGTGAATGGTGATCGGATTTTTGTTAATACGATCATGACAGAGAATACCGTTAATTCCACATCAGAATACTATCCCGCAACGGGTACTTCCGAGACTTCTTACAGTTCGGGCATTGTCAATTACTACAATTTTATCATTGAGAAAGATGGTACCTGGTCGTGTTCCAATGAAGTTGTCTATCCTAGCAGTAATGGTAGCAGTACCACGACAATTGAAGAAAGCGGCACCTGGAGTTTTGTCCGTAAAACAAAAGGGGATGACTTTAAAAAGCGCGAACGTGTTTTATTCAATATCCTGGAAAGCAGTAGCAGGTATGTGCAGGTTGTAGATCAGGCAGTAGTTGGTGATAATACAGATCGTGCAAGCTACATTTCGGGTGAAAAGATACTGATCTATACCATTAAATCATCCTCTAAAAAACAGCTGGAGCTGGAAAAGGAAGTGAAAGCGGAGTTTTCATCAGACTCATTGACCGGGATGAATTCAAGTTTGCAGAAAATCATACTAAGCGGGAAATAAAAATAGAATTGGCTTTTAGAAACACAAGAGGGGAATGCATCCGGAAATCGTTATTTTGGAACATGTGAATCAAACCATGCTCACTTTGGATCTTTCCGGGTTGACTTCCGGGATCTATTTCCCATTCAAACAGCGAATGGAAAAGAAGCCATTACTAAAAAGGTGATTATAGAATGAGAATGAAGCGTTAAATCCTCATTCTCATTTTCTCTCTGTTAGTTCATTCCGCCACGCACATACGAACTGAATTGGTCACTAAAAGTTGTGCTGTTATTCATTTGCGATTTGCTCAGCTTTTTACTTTCCACCAAGCCCCACAAAACAAATTCTTTCAGGAAATGCTTCTCTGCCGGAGCAACTTTCGGCTGGTATTTCTGGATTAGTGCCTCCAATGGTACAATCGAATCCAATTGTGCGTGATAGGTCTTGTCATCCGCATCTTCCGAAAGCACAAATTCGTCCTGTTCAAAGAACCAATCCACGATTTCCTGGTACGGTCCGCCTTCTCCCGGTTTTTCAAGTTTTTCTACTTTCGGGAAATAACCTTCAAACAAGGTTTTCACCGCTCTTCCGATCAATTGTTCGGCAACGTAAGTACTTCCTTCCTGTTCGCCTTCGTACACCAATTCCATTTTACCTGTTAAGGCAGGAATAATTCCTGAAAAATCGGCTAAACGAACACTCGTTTTAGGGCTTTTGCTTTTGAGACCGCGCAATTCTGCCGCACTCACCAGGTTTTCAAAAGCGGAAATACTCATCCGCGCACTCACGCCGCTTTTTACATCGATGTATTCACTGTCGCGTGCTTCAAACCCGATTTGCTCGATCAGGTCCATGGCTAGTCCCGGAACAGTGATGTTTTCTTTCTGATCGCCTTCCAGTTTGGCTTCCTGCTCCGTAATGGTACGTGCAATTTGGATCGTTTCCGGGTAATGTGTCAGGATTTGGGAACCGATGCGGTCTTTCAGCGGAGTTACAATACTTCCGCGGTTGGTATAATCTTCCGGGTTTGCGGTAAATACAAACTGGATATCAAGCGGGAAACGCAATTGGAACCCACGAATCTGGATATCACCTTCCTGCAAAATATTGAAAAGTGCCACCTGGATGCGTGCCTGTAAATCCGGAAGCTCATTGATCACGAAAATACAGCGGTTCGCACGCGGGATCATCCCGAAATGGATTACGCGCTCGTCTGCATAAGACAATTTCATATTCGCAGCTTTGATCGGGTCCACATCCCCGATGAGGTCTGCAATCGTTACGTCTGGAGTAGCCAGTTTTTCTGCAAAACGTTCTTCCCGGTGAACCCAGGCAATCGGTGTTTCGTCTCCTTTTTCTGCGACGAGGTCTTTCGCATAGCGCGAAAGTGGAGCCAATGGATCGTCATTCACTTCCGAACCTGCGATGATCGGCATCCATTCGTCCAGTAAATTTACCATGAGACGAGCCAGCCTTGTTTTCGCCTGACCGCGTAAGCCCAGTAAATTGATGTTGTGTTTTGCTAAAATAGCGCGTTCCAATTCCGGGATCACCGTGTTCTCGTAACCGTGAATGCCTTCAAAAGGCTGTTTTCCTGACCTCAATGTTTCCATGAGGTTGGAACGTAATTCTTCCTTAACGCTTTTTGTCTGGTATCCCGAGGCTTTTAATTCGCCCAATGTTTTGATTGTTTTCATACGTTTGTTTATAGAGTCAGGACCAGTGGAGACAAGAGTCCTGACAAATTGATAATTTAACTTCTCACTTCCCAGTTTTCATTTGGGATACTGAGCAGAGCCGAAGTCAGCCTCTGATTCGCTTAATCCGGTTTGCCTGGTAATCCTCGAAGATCATTTGTCCCAATCCCTGGATCCCGGTATAAAAAGCTTTTCCCTGGTTGGCGGCAGTAAATTGATGAATGAACTGCTGCAAATACGGATCTTGCGCAATCATAAAAGTCGTGATCGGAATGTGCAGTTTTCTTGCCTGCTGCGCAGTGGTGTAGCACTTGTCAACAATGTACTTATCCAGTCCCATGGAGTTCATGTAATACGAACCATCGGGTTCAATGACGCAACTCGGCTTTCCGTCCGTGATCATGAAGATCTGTTTGTTGGTGTTGCGTTTTCTGCGCAAAAGATCCATCGCAAGTTCCAGTCCGGCAACCGTATTCGTGTGATAAGGCCCCACTTCTAAATAAGGAAGGTCTTTTGCTTCAATTGCCCAGGCATCGTCACCGAAAACCAAAATGTCCAGTGTATCCTTCGGATAACGTGTTTTGATGAGTTCTGCCAAAGCCATCGCTACCTTTTTTGCCGGAGTGATGCGGTCTTCACCATACAGGATCATGCTGTGGCTGATATCGATCATTAGAACCGTACTCATTTGCGCTTTGTAGAAACTTTCTTCCACTACCAGGTCGCGTTCGTGGAGCTGGAATTCGCCCATTCCGTTATTGATCTGAGCATTGCGTAAACTTTCAGTCATGGAAATCTTTTCCAGTCCGTCGCCAAAGTTAAACTGGCGGTAATCCCCGGTTTGTTCATCTCCGGTTCCGCTGTGTTTGGTTCGGTGATTTCCAAGTCCGCTTTTCTTCAGGTTCCCAAAGATCTGTTCCAGTGCATGCTGACGGATTGCCCGTTCCATTTTGGCAGTAATCCCGGTTCCGCCGTTCCCTTCATCGCCGGTTTTGTCGCGGATATAATTCTTCTTCCGCAGTTCTTCAACGAAATCATCAATGGTGTATTCCGGAGTGGTGAGTTCGTATTCCTTGTCGAGAACCCGCAACCAGTCAATGGCTTCGTCAAAATCCCCGGAAGTGTGTGTAATCAATTCCTTGAAAATCTCGAAGAGCCGCTCGAAAGGAGATTGCTCAGGCGCAGAATAGGGTGTAAATACAAATCCTTTACGCATCGTGTTGTTTGTTTTTAGTGATTGACCGCTGGTTGGATGAACTATTTTCGGTCAAATTGTATTGGATAAAATCGGTATTTGTTCAACCCATAAAATTACGGGAATAAATCGATTTTTTGAAGGAACTAAAAACTTAAAATTCGTTAAAGGGATCGATGGTTTTATAGTTTCTTTCAATCGAACTTTTAGCAAAGAAAAGATTCGAATGAACATCCGGGAGCACGAAAGAGGTCTCGGAGTTCCTGCATTTTACTTTTCACTTCTCAATAACTATCGGAACTATTTCTCTGGGTTTAGTTAAGAGCAGTTCTCAAATGAAAAATAATCAATGTAAAAATTGTGTAGTCAAATAACTTCATATATATTTGTAGTCAAATAGCTACATAATGAATTTAAGAAGAGACGTGTTTCAGGCCATAGCAGACCCAACAAGGAGGGCGATACTGCTGTTGGTTGCTTCCCAGGCAATGACTGCGGGAGCGATCGCGGCTAATTTTGATACCGCCAGGCCAACTGTTTCCAAACACCTTCAGATTCTCACGGAATGCGAGTTGTTGCAGCAGACACAGAATGGGCGTGAGGTTTACTATCAGATCAACGCGAAAAGTATGAAAGAAGTAGCCGATTTTATTGAGCCCTTCCGCCAACTATGGGATGAGCGCTTCAACAAACTGGAAGAGATCATGAAGAAATATCAAGGTAAGTAATTATACAACTCCCAAGAGTCAGAGTATAAAACTTGTGTACTCGCCCACGGGAGAAAAACAGGAATTATGGAAAGAAAAACACACATCCATGCCGAAGACGGCAAACAGGAATTAGTCATCACCCGGGAATTCGACCTTCCCCTGGAACTGCTTTTCAAAGCTTATGAAGAAGCAGAAATTGTAGAACAGTGGATGGGAACAAAAGTCCTGAAACTGGAAAACAGGAATCACGGGAGTTACCAGTTTGAAACTACTGACCCGATGGGAAACAAGCACGGATTTAACGGCGTGATCCACGAATTTGTTCCAAACAGCAAGATTACCCGGACTTTTGAAATGGCAAATGCAGCGTTTGGTGCGCAGCTGGAATTTTTAGAATTCGAAAAACTGACGGAAGAAAGAAGCAAACTCACCATGCAGGTCGTGTATCGTTCAGTGGCAATCCGGGACCAAATCCTGCAGCTGCCATTCGCACAGGGAATCAATCTGGCGCATAACCGCATCGAAGAACTTCTCCGGTAAGGATCAATTAGTAAAGGATTCAATTATCAAGCAAATCACGTGATAATTCATTCATAAACATTCATAATTTTTAAAAAGATGGCTAAAAAAATAACGTATTGGATCGCTACGATCTGGCTTTCACTGGGAATGCTTTCAACCGGGATCGTGCAGTTGCTGAAAATGGAACAGGACATAGACCGTATGGCAGAATTACAGTACCCGGTTTACCTGTTAACCTTATTAGGAATTTGGAAAATTCTTGGAGTGATCACCATACTAATTCCCAAATTCCCGATCCTGAAAGAGTGGGCATATGCCGGATTTTTCTTCGTAATGTCGGGGGCAGCATATTCACACATCCTGTCCGGAAGCCCGGCAAGTGAAATTTTCCCCTCACTCTTGCTTTTAGTATTAACTGTTGTATCTTGGTATTTCAGACCGGAAAGCAGGAAAATTACCCCGGCAAACCGGTAAAAAAGTGATGAGATTTCAACGAAAAAAAGCAGGACATGAATCCGGAAGTGAATTGGTTCTTTGAGAAAGACGGAAAATGGAAGGACGCCGTCAATGAATTGAGGAAAATCGTCCTGGAATGTCATTTGACCGAAGAACTGAAATGGGGATGTCCGTGTTACACCTACGAAAAGCGAAACATTGTCCTGATCCACGTGTTCAAAGAATATTGTGCGTTTTTGTTCTTCAAAGGCGCATTGATGAAAGATCCTGCAAAGATCCTGATCCAACAAACCGCGAACGTTCAGTCGGCGAGACAGGTTCGCTTTACCCATTTGGAGGAAATCAAACCAGTGGCAGAAACCCTGAAAAAGTACATTTACCAGGCAGTGGAAGTAGAAGAATCGGGTGAGAAAGTGGCGTTGAAAAAAACGAAAGAATATCCTGTTCCCGATGAACTGACTGCCAAATTCGAGGAAATGCCCGGATTAAAAACCGCATTTGAAGCATTGACTCCCGGTCGGCAAAGAGCCTATAGTTTGCACTTTTCCCAACCGAAACAGGTAAAGACCCGTGAATCGCGGATTGAAAAGTGCATACCGCTGATTTTGGATGGAAAAGGATTAACCGATTGAAAAGTAAATAGAGATTATAATGAGTAATAAAGTATTGTCAGAACAAGAATCAGGAGAGTTGCTGAAAGTCCTGAAAGCACGGTTTGAAAAAAATAGCGACCGCCACAAAGGATTGGAATGGTCTAAAGTTGAAGCAAAATTGAAAGCCGCTCCTAAAAAGATGTGGTCGCTGGATGAAATGGAAAGTACGGATGGCGAACCGGATGTGATAGGATACGATAAAAAAACGGACGAATACCTGTTCTGTGATTGCTCGGCAGAAAGTCCGAAGGGCAGAAGAAGCCTGTGTTTTGACCGCGATGCCTTAAACTCACGGAAAGAGCATAAGCCTGCAAATAGTGTGTTGGACATGGCAGATGAAATGGGAATTGAGCTGCTCACGGAAGAGCAATACCGCGAATTGCAGCAATTGGGAAATTTCGATATGAAAACTTCCAGCTGGGTGCAAACTCCGCCAGAGATCCGCAAACTGGGCGGTGCTATTTTCTGTGATCGTCGGTACGGCACCATTTTCATGTACCACAATGGCGCAGAATCTTATTACGCTGCCCGGGGATTCCGTGGAATGCTGCGGGTTTAGAACAGTTAAAGAATTCTTGATTTTAAAGTCAAAACGTAATTCCGCAATATTACGTCTGTAACAATCGTCTCATGCTTCCACCTCTTCAATTAATGACCGTATTAATTCTTCGGAAATGGTGCAAAATGCTATTATGTTGCCCGATGGTTTGGGGGATAGAACAGTTAAAGAAGTTTTGATTTGAAGTCAAATGTAATTCCGCAATATTACGTCAGGAATGATTTCATCAGGTTTCCATTTCCTTAATTAACTCCTGCATCAATGATTCGGATTTGGTATGCTTTAAAATAGGTGCGATCTGTCCACTCCAGAATAGGACCATTTCGTGTTTCTGTTGATCCAAAGCTGCTTTTCGCAAAGCCGACATGAATGCTGTTTGAAGCGGGAAGGGGAGAAGGTCTTCTTCTTTCCCGGTAATGTCTTTTGCAAGTGCGGTACCCATTCCTCTTCCGAGCCTGCCGGTGTAAGCGCGCGTGAGCATGGTTTGTTTTGGTGAGCCTGAAAGCAAGGCTGCCCGGTGTTCAGGTAAAGCCCCGGATTCTTCGGTTGCAAGAAAAGCAGTTCCGATCTGTACTGCATCTGCACCCAAAGCAAATGCGGCTTTGATCCCGTTTGCATTGGCAATTCCGCCGGCTGCAATGATCGGGATCTTGTTGATCTTCTCTTTGATTAGCTGGGTCAGCACAAAACTCCCGGTTAGCGACAATTCGGCAGGTTCCAGGAAAGACGGCCTGTGACCTCCCGATTCGAACCCGGAAGCAATAATCGCATCCACACCGGCATTTTCCAGGGCGAGTGCTTCTTCCAATGTTGTTGCTGCTCCAACAAGTAAAATCCCGCGTTTCCGCATTTCTTCCAATACATCTTGCTCCGGGATTCCAAATACAAAACTGAATACTTTCGGCTTCACATCCAGGATTACCTGGACCTGGTTTTCGAAACGTGTTTTGAAATCCGGTTTTTGCGGAAATTCGGCATTTACCTCATCAAAATAGGACTTGAAACGCTTTTTAGTTCGCTCGTATTGCGCATCAGAAATCCCTCCATCCGGTACATCGGTGTCGGAAACCCACAAATTCAGGTTGTAAGGTTTATCAGTGAGCGCCTTGATTTGTTTATCTACTTCGTAGATTTCCTGCGGGGAAATACTGTAAGCTCCATAGCCGCCCAAACCTCCCAAATTCGAAACACTTGCAACCAGCCCGGGAGTTGATAAGCCGCCACCAAAAGGGCCTTGTAAAATGGGATAATCAATTCCCATGATTTCCGCTGCTTTTGTCTTATTCCACATACGTACTAAAATACGAAGGAAAGTTGGAATGGCGCAGAGCGGGAATTATCAGCCTGAAAAAATCCCGGGACTTTCCAGTTATTTCTTAATAAACGGGTATGCCGATTTAAAATCAGCTGAACGGATGATAACTGAATAAGCTCCTTTAGCAAGATCATCCACCGGGATGGTTATTTTGAACGTTTCCGCTGCTGTAACCGAGCGTACAATGCGTCCCTGCGGATCTGCTAATTCGACTTTGAAAGGTGCTACGATTGCATGCGGAAACTGGATCGTTAGCAGGTCTTCTGCCGGATTCGGGAAAATTTTAGCCCGATCGGCAATTTCGGAAGGATTTCCCATTTGGGTTTTGTCAAAGGCCAGTGTCGTGATCGCAGCAATTGCCAGGCGTGCATTTGCGCTCAGGTAGGCGGTGTCCAGGTATTGGAATTGATCCGTTGCCTGGTGGTAATGCGGATTCAGATCGCCCTGGTATTCTTCGTTGATCCCCACAGCGGTGTGTCCGCCTTGCCAGAAAGAGTAATGATCGGTATTGATAGCTCCCGGATTGACCACTTTGAGATTCAGCCCGATGGTGTACCATTCGTTGCATCGCAGTACCATTTCTGCCAGGTTGATGGATTGAGCGATCGGGCGGGTGTGAAGTTCCGTTACGCGGTCGCCGTTTCCATCCCAGCCGATCATGTCGAGGTTGATGTAACCCAAAAAGGAATCGTTGTCAATTCCGTTCATCACGTAGTCATTGCTGCCGATTAATCCCAGTTCTTCTTCATCCCAGGCAGCAAAAATGACGGTATTTGCAAGATCAACAGTAGATAATAACCGGGCAGCTTCCAAAACTGCTGCACAACCACTGGCATTGTCATCGGCACCGGGAGCAATTGCACCGGTTGGTAAATTGTCATAATGCGCACCGATGATGCAAAATCGTTCCGGGTAAATGGTTCCATATTTCACGCCAAGCAGGTTCACGCCGTTGTTTGAAAAACTTTGGCTGAATGTCTTCATTCCGTATTTGGTGAATTGCTGTTTGATGTATTGAAAAGCCTGGTTGTTTCCCGGGTTGTTGTAGAGCCGTGATTTGATGGTCACGGTGCTGCCGTTGATCTTTACCGGAATTTCACCGCTCAGTCTTTTTAATTCGATTTGTACGGAATCCGGGCTGAATTGCTGTAAAATCTGCCGGATCCGTTCATCCTGCCCGAAGGCGTTTGAAAAGATCAAAAATGCACCAAGAAACCCGAAGAAACGCAACATGTTTTTGTTTTTAAATGACTTTGTATGTCAAACCGACGATCAAAAGCAAACGAATCCCTAAAATTAAGGATGTTTCTCATTGTACCGTACGTTTATTGACTGGAATGTTGTTTTTGTGTTTTGTTTTGTCCTGAAGTTCAGTCGAACAAGGAAAGAATCACGATCCTGATCATGCACTGGGAGTGATCCGTGCTATTTGCATGACCGGAACAAAAAAATCCCATCCGCCGGAACGAATGGGATTTGAAAGGGTTTGTGGTTTTGCGTTATTCTTTGATCACTTTCTGAATCGAAGTAATTCCGGTTCCGTTTACACGGAGGTAATATATTCCCGGTTCCAGCTTAGAAATGTCAATTGCCAGTATTTCCGCTGATCCGTTTTCGGTACCTTCATAAACGATGCTTCCTTTGCTGTCCGATAATCTCAGGTTTACAGCAGCATTGTTTTGTTCCAGTTGCACATAAATGACAGACTTTGCAGGATTTGGGTAAACGCGGATCTCAGCCTGAGTATTTTCCGTTAATCCCAACCCGGATTGTCCGCTGATGGTAATCAATAAGGAATCTTTGATAGTTGTGTTTTCAACTGAAATCGCTTTTGCCCACACGGTTCCGTTTGTTAGTGCTGTAACCAACCCGTTGGTAGCAATCGTTGCTGTTCCGGTTCCGTTCACGATGCTCCAGGTTACATCCTGGTTTGCTGCTGCCGGCAGAATGATCGCTTGCGTTTGCAATGTTCCGCCATTGGTTGTGATTGCAGCCGTCACGTTGTTTTGAGTAACTACGTCTATGCTTTGAACAGGGATCAACTGGTTGGAGATCGTGATCAGTAAAGAGTCCATTATTGCGGTGTTTTCAACTGAAATTGCTTTTGCCCAAACGGTTCCGTTGGCTTGTGCGGTAACCAATCCGTTGGTGGAAATAGTGGCTGTTCCCGTTCCGTTTACGATGCTCCAGGTTACATCCTGGTTGGCAGCAGCCGGAAGGATTACCGCTTCCGTTTGCAATGTTCCCGCATTCGTTGTGATGGTTGCCGGAACACTGTTTTGAGTTACGACATCGATGCTGGCAACGGTATTAGCAGGTGCAGCTTTCAAACAGCGAATTGCTCCGCCTTGTCTGCGGGGATATCCTGCACTTGGATTCACGATGAAATTACTGTAATAAAGCATTTTTCCGCCGGAAGAACTGGTGGTATTGGACCAGTAATAACCACGCAGACCAACGAAATCAAATGTTCCGGAGGCATTCCGGGTTCCACCTGTTGCCAATTTTAGCGTGCTTTCAAATGCGGAAAGAATGTTGTTCATGGTATCTGCATCCACTGCAGTTTCCCATTCCGATTCTGATGGCAAATGCCATTCGTTTCCAAGTGCTTTGCATGGATCACAACCGTTTGTGACACTGACATTACCTGGAGTTTCTGCATTCCAGGTGTCGGTTAATGCAGCGGCATCCCACCAAACCGGAGTACTGTTCAGGAATTGAGGGTTTGCAGTTAAACCGCTTGGATTGTTCGGAGCAGGAGCAACCGTTGAAAGTGCTGAAGTGCGGCTTTGATGTCCGTCATCCCATCGTCCCCATTGGAACAGATCACCGAATGCCACGGTATCGTTTGAAGCAGTTGCAACCCGGTTGCTTCCCAGGTTTTGCTGTAACCAGATATTTCCGTCAGCTGCGCGAACAGTAGTGTATTGCGTCGGAACACCTTTGTAAGTGAAGGTAACACAGCCCAGGTCCCCGATGTTTGGTCCCGGGTCTCCTGTACAATTTGGCGCTCCGGGAAGCACATTCAGGGAATAATCTTCCGTTTGCCCGGCTCTCAAATTCTGATCACATGCTGTGACAATGGTATTCGGGGCGGAAGGATTGCTCAATGCAGTCACATTCGTATTCTTAACGATCCGTAATTTGGTAGTCCCCGTCAATGCGTTTGCAGGAATAGTAATGGATGCGCTGATCGTTACGGCATTTGCCGGATTTGCCGGACTGATTGAACCGATGTAAATTCCAGCTTCATCAAATAACCCGTTTTGGTTCCAGTCGATGAAAACCATGACATCACTTGGAAAAGTAGAAGATGGGCCTTTAATCGAAATGGTGTAAGAATCACCGATCGTTACGTCTGTTGAATTGGAAGTAAAATCTTCATAAACCGGTGTTGTTCCCGAAGTAAAAGGGGAAGTTTTGTCGATGGTACCGAACTGGACGCGGGTAATCATGTTTCCGTCAGCATTGTATTGAAATGCGGGCAGACATCCTGCCTGGGAAAACACGTTGGAACTAAAGCTCAGAAGTAGTAGTTGAATACTGACAAAAGCAAGGGATTTTGCGGCCTTGATTTTGCCAGGAACAGAAAATGTACTGTTTTTCATGGATACTTTTTTAATGAATAAATAAAAAAGCAGTAGTAGCTTAGACAGCTTGTACAAACTCTCAAAAAGAATGCAGTGCAAAAGTATTCCTGTGAAAAATCTACGGCAATACCCGTAAAATGGTAAAGAAACTAACCTGTGGGAGGAGGTGGTCCAATAGGAAACGATATCGTTTCAGGTAGTGAAAAATGATTGTTGTGTTAAGTAAGGAATATCATACTTTCTGACAGGTGATCAGGAAGAATGGAAAATTTTCTTCGATTTCCGTTATCTCCATTAACCCGAATGGCCCGAATTCCTCTTGGATCGTCTCCTTGTCGTAAAAGAACATGTTCACACCGCCGAATTGCTCAAAGCGGTCTTTTCCGATCTGTTTCCCGGTTCCGTAAGTGCGGGCTTCTTTTGAAATAACAGTGAAAACCAGGTATCCGTTTTCGGCTAGTTGACTGTAGCAGTCGCGAATGAGTTTGGCACGTTCGTCTCCATCCAGTAAATGGATCAAGCCATAACAAAAAATCCCGTCATAAAGTTGTTGATCGAAAGGCATTTCAGTTACAGAACCATGATAAACGGTCATTTCCCCACCGTAATGTTTTCTCATCAGGTCAATGGCTGTTTGGGAAATCTCGATCCCGGTTACGCTCATTCCGTTATCGAGGAAAGTTTGAGCGTTCCGTCCGTAACCAATTCCGGGAATGAGGACGCTTTTCACTCCTTTTTGTACAAAGAAGTGATTGGTGAGAATAGCAGATCGTGCGGGAGCCATGCCCCACATTTCCTGCTTGTCACTGAAATTTCTTTCCCAGAACTCGGTATTGTCAGATTCGCTCATGTGCAATCGGTTTGTTGGTAGGAGTCAGGAAAGGAGAAAAAGGTTTAATGTGAAATTCAACAGGTTACATTTGAGATTCCCTCAAAATTTGATTTGCAAATTTCATGTGTCTGATTTTTAATTAGTTGTTATGATGGCTCTCGGGGTGTGAATTACATTTATTGTCAGAGCATTTCCGAAATTCTTCTCAAAAGCTGTTCTTCCCGTTGCCGGAGTGTTCCGCTTACCCGGATGGTTTCAATATCAAAATCATCGATCCATTCGTGCAGTAAATCATCCACTTTTGCCCGAAGTTCAGGAAATTCCGGTTCGTTAGTAATGATCACATCCGGATTTTCAACCGGAACGAACACTAACAGGTCAATTTCGGTCATGGCCTCACGGACTTTGGTGTAGAAATTTTGAGAAGCTTTTGTACCACCCGTCTCATAGAGATACGCCAAAAGATCCAGCGGACACCGATCAAAAATAACATCTGGCTCATCGATATCAATCTGTTCGACTGAATGATGCAGCTGAACGGAAAAATCCTCCGGATGAGGTGTTTCATAGAAGGAATATCCTTTTTCTTCCAGTTGTACATAGGGTTCCGGAATAAAGAGATAACCCGGTAAAGATTCCAGGATTTTTTCGGCAAGTGTTGTTTTTCCTACGCCATGTGAGCCTGTTATTGCAATTTTCATTCTAGATATTTTTGATGCGTTCTTCTTCCAGATCAATTTGGTACAATTGCTGACGGATGATGTCTTCATTGATCTTCGGATCTTTGTTTAGTTCGGTTAGGTATTCCCGCTGAACTTCGAGCATTTCAACAAAAATAGCCTTGGTTTTGTCGTTCATCCAGCTGTCATCGGCGGCTTTTGATTTTTCTTCCCAATGCCGCATGAACAATTCCATTCCGGCGTGATCCTTTAATTCGGTTTCCTGTTTCTTTTTCAGGAATTCGTAAACATGTTGCTTCAGGCCCCGTTTCATTTCGTTTCGGGTGGCTTTTTCCGATTCCTCGTTGATGAAATTGTCAAATAAACGCCATCTGCGGATGAAGTAGGGAAGTGTGAGTCCCTGGATTACCAATGTGAGCAGGATTGCTACAAAAGTGATGAACAAAATGAGGTTGCGGTGCGGAAACGGAGTTCCGTCGCTTAGTGTGATGGGAATTGCCAAAGCAGCAGCGAGCGAAACCACTCCGCGCATCCCGGTCCATCCGAGCATGAGTGGAAGAAGTAAGCGGTTTCTCAAAGACCGTTGTCCCGGTGCTACACTCGGACGAAAGATCATCGTGGAAACCATGGCCGTGTAGGAACTGATGATCCGGGAAAGAATCAGTACGGCAGTTACCAGCAATCCATAACCGATCGCTGTATTAAGTGAAATTCCTTCCTGGTGTAATCCGTCAACGATTTCCGGGAGCTCCAGCCCGATAATGAGGAACACAATTCCGTTGAGAATGAAGATGAAACTTTCCCAAAAACTAAGTCCCCTGATCCGGCTGGCACTGTTTAAGAATACCAATCTTTTGGACGACAAAAATAAGCCTCCACATACCACCGCCAGTACGCCCGAGCAATGAAGCTGTTCGGCGATCCAGTACATGAAATACGGTTCGATCAATGTCAGAGCAATATCGGATGCAGGTTCCGTTGGTAAGCGTTTGTGAGCCTGGACGAAAAGCCACGCTGCGATCAAACCGATTCCCGCTCCCCCGATAATCATCCATAAAAAGCTCAACGCAGCTTCATGCCAGATAAACTGCCCGGTACCCACTGCAAGTAATGCAAAACGGAAAATAATCAGGGAAGAAGCATCGTTCAGTAAACTTTCGCCTTCCAGGATGGCAGATGTGGACTTGGGAATTTTTACGAATTTGGTAATCGCTCCCGTACTGACAGCATCCGGTGGGGAAACGATTCCACCAAGCAGGAATCCCAATGCAATGGAGAATCCGGGGATGAAATGATTGGTAACTACTGCTACGGAGAGTGCCGTGAAGAAAACAACCAAAAAGGCAAAACTCCCGATGATGCGCCACCATTTTCTCATTTCTTTGAAAGAAACAGACCAGGAAGCTTCGAAGAGCAGGGGCGGAAGGAAAATAAAGAAAATCAGGTCCGGATCAATCCGCACAACCGGTAATCCGGGAATGAAACTGATCAATAATCCGCCCACTACCAGCAGGATCGGGTAAGCAATTCTCAATTTAACGGCCCACATGTTCAGCAGTACGATCACTGCGACCATTGCCAGAAGAAAAGGTAAAAGTGTATGCATGAATCCGTGATTTCGTTATTATCCAGGTTGAAATATAGGATTTTTACTGCAGTTTGAAAGGCATGGGCAAATGGAAAGCCGAATTAACAGGTTTTCCTTTTGATCCTTCGAATCAATCCGTTGTAAATAAAAAAGGAGCAACGGTATGTTGCTCCTTTATTTCAATTGGGATTGAAATTAGTTAACGATCAATTTTCCTGTAAACAATTTACCATCCTGTGTGGTGTATTTGTAGACGTAAATCCCGGGTTTCCAATCGGAAATAGTTACTGTTTTATGGGTGTTCTCGGTTTCTTTGAAATGCGTTTTGAGCATCAGCTTACCTTCTGCATTGTGGAAAATAAGTTCCGAATTTCCACCAGCAGCTGAAGAATGATTCAACAGGATAGTAACCTGATCTTGTGCAGGATTCGGATAGAGTGCAAATTCGGCTTGTTTTTTAACAGCTTGAGCGGATCTGCCGTTCTCACAGTCAGAATACGTGATATCGTATAAGCTATTGATGCGGGTACCGGAAAAGTAGTTACTCAACCTGGTTGGTTTGGGAACGATATAACTTGTTGTATCGATCCGGATAAGCGTATCCAGTACTTCACTTCCTTTGATCTCCATTACGAGGTCCATTTTGAATACGGATTTCCAGTGATTGAGTTGTTGTTGCTCAGTAGAATCCAATCCACAGGTTTCTAATCCCGAAAGAATCTTCAATCCGGTCTTTGAGTGCCCGATAGCCCGGTACAAATGCGCCTTGTTCATTTCATGGTAAAACTGTCTGACATAATTTTGCTGGTCAATTACCGAATCGGTCATAGACATCAGTGCATTTACATACATGGCAACATGTGGTTCAAAAGCGGATTCATTTTGTGCTCTTGTAATTTTACCGGTTGCAATGGCATGTTCAAGAGCCGTTTTCATTTTTGTCAATGCAAACTCCCTGGTTTGTGTGGCAACCGGACCCGATTTGGAAAATTCACTGGTAAATAGTCGATCGAAAGCTTCAATTGCTTCCAGATCATTGCCTGAAGAATCCAGGAATTCCATTTTCGTCAAACCATAAGCTGTCAGGTTTTCCATGATCTTACCTGGTTCATCACCTTCTGAAGCCATTGGTCTTCCGGATTCTCCCGGATCTTCCGGGTGCTCCGGAGTAACAGGCGGATCAAAGAAACCACAGACAGGTTTTAGAGCCACCGGGTTGATGAACAGGTTAATTGCATTGTTATTGGTTGAAATGATATTGAATTTAGATGCTGCGGGAACAGTATTTGCTGTGTTCCATTGGTTATAACCGTAAGCGACGAGGCAAGTCCAGATATTGTTACACGCAGGGACCGTTCCTTCAAGGACAGATAGTGATCCTTCCTCAATGAAGTTGTAGCCTTCATAAGCACTCAAAGTTGCCGATTCCAAGTAGATGTTCTGGCCTGTTCTGGTTTTCTTCATGATGTTGTATCCAGCTCCATCAAGGGTACTTATGTTCAGAATGCAGCCGGAATAAACTTCTACATTAAAGCTCTCGATGTTTTCGAACGTATTGCATTTCATGCTTAGTTTTCCATCTGCTTTCGCAACCCCGACCTGTAAATTCGTAAATTGGTTTCCGGACAAGTACAACTCTGTGGTTGAATTATCCTGGATGGCAATCCTGTTTACAGTGGGATTTGTAAACGTAGAATGGTATATTTTGGAAGGGAAAATCATGGAGGTGGATAACAGGGAAGTACGTCTCGGGTTCAGGAAAGTGGATTCATAGATTTCGTAACCTCCGCCGTTTATCTTGACAAAATCATTCGCGGTGGGATTGAGTGTAGTGTTGGATCTTGTAAACTGGCATTGTGTCAATTTGAGTTTGCCGGTATTATTAATAGCCAATTCCGCATTGATATATGTATTGTCAAAATTACATCGGGTGAGGGTTGCATTTTTAGTAAAGATCAGACCACCGTTGTTAAAAGCAGAGTTGTAATTGACAAAAGCACTTGCAAAAGGCTGCTCCATCCGCATAGAACTGCCGGTTGGGAAATCAATCTTACATTTTTCGATTCGCATAGAAGAAATATTGAAATCCATGAGGGTAAATGCCGTATTTTCCTTGAGCACAATAAATTCATCCGAATTGTTTTTCCCGATTAACTCAACCTGTGCTCCCGGCACTGCGCCAATGAATTGTCCGCCTTCCATCCGGAACCGCCCGCTTTGAGAAGAAGCCGAATGGTCTACGCTAAATGTAGTGGCATTCATGATTTTAATGGTAGAACGCATGACAATCTCACTGTTAGCGCCTTCGGTAATGATTTGCGCTCCGGCTGAATATTCCAGTACAGCTCCTGGCTCGATAATTAATTTGGCATTGTCTTCAATGATCAATTTGGAACCCGGAAGTAATGCCAGTCTGCCCGCACTTGCAATGGTTAGTTTGGTTCCGCTTTTAACCCGGATTTCACCGCTTGAATTGATTCGGGCAACGGTATTGATCATTACTTCTCCTTTGTTAACAGTCAGTTTTCCTCCCGACTGGATGGTCAGTGTTTGTGAGTTACAGATAATGAACCGGTTGAATACGTTTACGATTCCTGTTGGAGCAATGGTGGTACTCGCAGTAAGAAAATCAGACGTAAAAACATTCATATCCACATAATTGGGAAATTTAGGGTAGATGTTTTGGGTGTTTGTAATGGTGGAAGTTGTTCCGAAGACATTCGGATCACAGGTTTCCAGGTGTAACAGTCGTTTGTTCAAGTCAATCTTGGCTTGAGATAGAAGCGGATCAGAAGAAGCCGGATCTAACTGTACAGGATTGGAGCAGTCACATTCGTAGGAAGGGGTAAATCCTTGAGGGTTGTAAACCAGGCGGTATAAATTATGGAATAACATATAGTCTATTCCATTGAAGACTCCGAATACATCCGTTGTGGTAGGGTTTGTCCACCTGTTTTCTGAAAACCATCCATTCCCTTCGGATTTGCTGACAAATCTTTCCAAAGCCGGATCTGGGTTCCAGTAATGCCCTCTGAGATTGTAGGGGCCGGTTTTGTTCATTCCGTTCAGGAGGTTTGTGTACAGGGTTTTATTTTGATTGCTCGAAACACCTTGTATCACCATGTTGGCAAGGTCCAGCGCATAGTTCTGTGTATTATTAGCCCATATATTGGATTGTACCAAGCCCCAGGTGCCGGAAGCAACCCCCAGGTTATAAATAATGGTTCTATTATACGATTTCACGAAGTTCAAGTTGGCGAAATTGTTGAAAAACTCCGTAGTTAAACTGCTGGTTACACCGGGCCAGATATTAGCAGTGAGATTTGTATGCAAATTAATGCTTCCGTTCAATGCTCTGGTTTGAAACACGGACGTAGACTGATTGTTGTTCGGACCGGCGAAAAATGCATTGTTATTCTGGAAATGCATTCTGAGTACTTGTTCGTGTGGAACCAATGCAACCTGGTTGCAGGATTGCTGTTGCGAGTTGCCTCCATCGCTTCCGTAACCCGTTACACAATGCTGTATGGGAGGTACTCTTCCGATAAATCGTTTAAAGTTACCGGAATAATCAATTCCTGTGATACGTTGAGCAGCTAAACACAGTGGATATGCTGCGTAGCCTGCATCGCCTCCGCCATTTGCAACCGGCCAGCCGTTTACATCGATCATGTACCAATTGTGAGTAGCCAGGTAGCCCATGATCCGGTTGACAATCTGCCTGGTTTCTCCCATGATATTGTAGGTCGTATTGGAACCCGGAGGTTGAACAGATTCATTCGGATCTACCAGTTTATGGATCAATGAGAATGCCACCATGAGTCCTGACAACTGATCCAAACTTGGAACATTCTGATAGCTGTTACCGGTTGCTCCGGCCTGGGAGGCATTGGTTGTTTGGTAAAATGCAGAATTCACACATCTTGCATTGAGCTGATCAGTGCCCCAGTGCTGGTTGGCAAAAGTGCCGGGAATATCTTCCCGAAGGAAGAACCCGTTGAGTGTAGGTCCTTGATAGTAACCGTAAATCGGAGTGAGATTAGGCTCTGCAGTTGCATCCAGCCGGTTGATTGCCTGGAGTGCATAATACAGCTCATTCAATACACCGCTTACATCCTGCCCGCTGTTCTTCAGAAGCTTGTATTCCGTTGCAAGCAATCCCAGGTAATGCCCGTGGCGGATCATTCCGTCTCCCCAGTGCATAGTTCCATAATTAGTGTAAACACCATCATTGATATCATCCACGCAATCGTGTGGTTTGCGTGATCCGGCAGGGAGACTTTCGCCCGGTAAAGGGCCGATTTTGACAAATTTTTCCCGGAAAGAATTTCGTAATTTCCAGTATTTGTCCAGGTTGTGCTGATCGGATTGAGCGAAACACGTTGCGTGAAGCAAGGTGCCGACCAGGATTGTTTTGAATAGTTTAGAACAAAAGGTTATTTTCATGATTCCTGATTATTGGTTATCGTCACCAAAGATCATGGGAATAACTTTTCTGGTCTCTACCGTAAATGAAATTTTTAGCACAGTTGCATGGAAGGCAATTTACTGCAGCTTAAACGTAACAGGTAAATTGTAAATTTCTTTATTTTTGAGATCATGGACGTACACTTTAAAGATCTGTTCCTGGGCGTTGCCATTGGTGATGCATACGGTGCCGGATTGGAATTCCAGGACCGGAACTGGATTCGCGAAAACATTGATTTTACCAAATTTGTCAATAAACGGACCGATATCAATACCGATAAGATCGAATTGTTTACAATCGACTACAAAGACTGGGATTATACGGACGATGCGGAAATGACCGTTGCGCTGGCGAAAGCGATGATGTCCGGGAAGCCATTTACGGAAGAACTTTTGATAGATTCCTTTACGGAAGAATACGATTTGGCGTTTCTCAAAAAAGGATACAAGCGGAATGGTCACGGGGCTATGCGCTGGTATTTCAGTGGTGAAAAGACGATTGAAGAGATCAAATCCTTTCAAAAAGATAAAAAGTATCCCGGAAATGCGCCGCCCATGCGCGCCATCCCACTTGGGTTTGTAGCGGAAGATCAGTTAGATCGGTTTGCCGCGATCAATGCTAATTGTACACATCCGCATTCGTTGGCAGTTGCTTCGAGCATTTTGGTTGCACGTGCGGCACAGGGAATTTTGCTCAAAGCTCTTGCACCTGAAAAGATCATTTCCTATTGTATTCCATTCATTGACGAACCGGAAACGATTGCATTATTGAAAGTAGCCGATGAGCTTCCGTCGCCGGATCAGTTAAAAGAAAGCGATTACGAAATCCTGTGCGGTCCGCAACCGATCAAAAAAGATCAGTTCTTGCCCGGATTATACGGTTTGCCTTCCAATGCCATGCAGACTGCCGTGAGTGTTCTCTACATCGTGAAACACGCAAAAACACCTTTCGAAGCATTGAAATATTCCGTCAACATTGGTGGTGATGTGGATTCGCTTGCATCCATCTGCACAGGGATTCTTGCCGGGAAATACGGGATTTCAGACATTCCGCACTACATGATCGATAACGTGGAAGGACGCGAATACATGCAAGAGATCGGAGAACTGTTTGAGAAGTATGTGAGGAAATTACACCCTTGATTTTAATGCTTTTTTAGATTGTTCCGTTTCGCATAATATTCCTTCAGTACCTCGCTGTTTGAACGGTACCATCCGAGCCGCACGGAATCGAATTCGTCCATGCCGGGATGTTGGTAAATTCCGAGCAATTGTAGGTTTTCATTGATGGCGTTTCCGGTAATGATCACTTCTGTTTCCGGGTAATTCCTGTTCGTTCCGTCAAGAGATACCAACGGGCCTGCGATCCGTTTTCCGTTCTGCCAGGTTTCTCCCATTTGTGCTCCGATCCCGCCAAAATAGTCTGTTTCGATGTAACAGCATTTCCCTTCGAACGATAATTCTTTCAACTGCTTTTTTGCTTCTTGTGTGAATTCGGAATAGGGGGAGATGACTTCTTCTTTGTAGTTCGGCTCTCTTCGTTTTCCTAGCGGAATGAAGTAATAATTTCCAACTAAGACGATATGAGGTAATGCTCCTGTATACTTGAAACTGGTTATGATCCCGGATATCGAATGTGCCATCTTGAATTCGTGATTTGAATCTTCAATGTTACTAAAAATTCCGGTTCTTCTCAATCAAATACTTCCAATACCGCTTCGGAACATGTTGTACGTGCAGTTTGATGTTTTTCCTGCCTGCAATGTTCGTACTGCCGAAATAATCGTTCCACAGGTTTTGGTAAAGGATTTCCTGCTCATTCAGCGCTTCGGAGGAAATGCGGTTTTGGGAGAGGAGGGAATTCGGGATGAAATCCACAAACTCTGCTGTTTCCAAATCGTAATAGATCCCGTAGCGCCGGCGCGAATCAAAAATAAACCAGCGTTGGTCGGCATAACGGTCCCTGAAGTGGGAAAGTATGAGCGGGAGCACATTGAAATCCGGTTCAATGACCGAGAAATACAAGCCGTCTTTCATCAGTTGAAAGCGAACGAATGCTTCCATGCGGTGTTTTTCCCGTCCTACGGATTTTACTGTTTGCTGCAATTTCAAAACATGTTCATTCCCGAAATCGCTTAGTACATTCTGCCGGAGTTCCAAAGCGTAACGCACTACGGAGAGGATAGTGTCTTCGATCGTATCCAGTTCGCTGAGCCACGATTTCCACAAACTGCGAACACCGTCAAATCCAAATAGATCAACAAGTTTTTTCCAAACGCGGGCGGATTTGGTCTCATCACTGATCACAGTACGGGTATCTGCAAAAAGCGGAGGTACTTCGGTTCCTTCTCTGCGAATGCGGGCTTCGGTCCATTTGTACTCATAAATTTCGAAAATGGCGGTGAGGAAACCTTCAAAACTACCGTCGTAAATCAGCCAGATCATTCGAACAGCGAAGTTTGGATTCCGTGGAGTTCTTTGAATTTGGAGTTTCCGACAGAAAGGATCAAATGACGGAGTGATTCTGCTGAGCGGTCTTTTTTCTCAAGAACTGGATCTTTGCAAACCAGGAAATAACGCGCCCGGTTCATGGCAATTCCCAGTTTACGCAGGTTTTCCCAACCCAATTTCGCATACCTCCGTGCCGCAACGATTTTTTGTGCGGATCGCACCCCGATTCCCGGAACACGCAGGATCAGTTGAAGGTCGGCAGTATTGACATCCAAAGGAAAAAAATGCAGGTTTCGCAATGCCCAGGCAAGTTTGGGATCAATTTCCAGGTCCAGGTTCGGATTAGTTTCATCTACAATTTCATTTGCCCCGAAGCCATAAAAACGCATCAGCCAATCGGCCTGGTAAAGCCTGTTTTCCCGTAAAATGGGCACTTGAGTCGATAAGGAAGGAAGCCGGTTGTCTTCCAGGACAGGAACATACCCGGAATAATATACCCGTTTCAATGAAAAGTCCCGGTAGAAACGGTCGGCAGTGCGGATGATTTCCAGGTCGGACTCCCGCGTTGCACCTACAATAACCTGTGTACTTTGTCCGGCAGGAACAAAACGCGGCGTGCTGATCAGCTGTTTCCGGGTATCGTTCAGCGCAGTGATCGTATTGCTGATAAATCCCATGGGCTTTTCCATGTCTTTGAAGGATTTATCGGGGGCAAGGAGTTTCAGCCCGCTTTCGGTTGGTAACTCCAGGTTCACACTGAGCCGATCGGCATACAAACCCGCTTCATTCATCAGTTCGTCACTGGCACCCGGAATAGTTTTCAGGTGAATGTATCCATTGAAACGGTGCTCGGTACGCAGTTTTTTCGCAACCAATACCAGGCGTTCCATTGTTGTATCGGCATCTTTGAAGATCCCCGAACTCAAAAAAAGCCCTTCGATGTAATTGCGGCGGTAGAAACCAATGGTCAGATCCACCACTTCCTGGACAGTAAAAGCCGCGCGTTTGACGTCGTTGCTCTTGCGTGAAACACAGTAAGCACAATCGAAAATGCAGTGATTGGTGAGCAGGATCTTCAATAAAGAAACGCAGCGCCCGTCTTCGGTATAAGTATGACAAATCCCGGAAGCAGAAGCATTTCCCAGTCCTTTATTGGAATTGGTGCGGTCACTGCCGCTGGATGAACACGATACATCGTATTTGGCTGCATCTGCAAGGATGCTGAGTTTTTCCCGGATACGTTCTTGCATGCAGTAAAATTACAAAAAAAGAAATGAATTGATTAATAATTAATCTTTTTTGGATTGAATATTAATCTTTTGGCGAGATGTCCTGAAAATTAACTTCCCGGAATACTTTTCTTCCTTTAATTCCGTTGTGATCAATAGTCTAATTTTTTACATTGATTGTTACCCGTTTTTTGCTTCTTGCACCGGTTTTTATTTTTCTCATGGTGTTCGATCAGTTTTCTTTTGCTCAAACTGATTCCAGTTACATCGAAAGTTACCGTTTTAATATTGTTCCGCGGATTACAAGTGATTTCAGGATTCAGGATATTTCTTTCACCAGTAAAACCAGCGACAGTACCTATTTGAAATCCAATTTCAGTACAGGAAGTCAGTTCCTGATCGGTGGAGCGGCCAGTTACCGGTGGGTCAATGTGGGATATGCGTTTAGTTTAAGCCCGGATAACAGCAAACAAAACATGGATCTCCGTTTTTCAACGGGATATCGGCCTTTCCAAATGCAGTTTAACCTTTCTTACCTGAGAAATTTAGGATATACGCTCATCAACGGTAAAACTTCAGGAGAGTCGGATACCATTATTGCGCAGCGTGAGAGAGGAATCAATATCATTACTTCCCGGTTAAAGACCGATTATGTTTTCAATTACCGTAAATATTCCTATTCCGCGGGATTTTCTCCTACAAACAGGCAATTGAAAAGTGCCGGATCTTTCCTGGTTTCCGGGGCTATCAGTAACGACCGTGTATCTTTGGAGCAATTGAGTGAGTTTACGAAACCACTGTTTGATTCGATCAATGGATTCAACAATGTGATGATAAACAGCATTGATTTGGGAGGAGGATACGGATATAATTGGGTAATCAGTCGCCACTGGACTCTTTCTTTTATCGAGATTCCCAAAGTGGGGCTGGATTTTATCAGGGCAAGCAGTTCGGTCCCGGAAAAATACTTTTTCACGGTTGGGTTTGTCAACCATTTTAAATTGGGAGTGGCTTATACTTATAACCGGTTCTTTTCCGGAATTACCGCTTATAATCTGATCTCGGTCAGTAAAATAAAAAGTACGAATTACAACAATTCGTATGCTACATTCGGTGTGTATTGCGGATGGGTATTTGATGCCAGGCGAAAAAAAGGTGGTTCCTGATAAATATTCAATTTTCAAGCATAAAAAAAGGAGACAACTTTCGCCGTCTCCTCTTTTACAGACCTATTAATTCAAAGCTGGGTCGGTTGATCTATTCTTTTATGAATTTCTCGTGGTGAATAACTCCTTCTTCAGTCGTGATCTCAAGGATATAAGCTCCCTGGTTCAGTTTCCCGACATTCAGGTTCATGACGTTTCTTGTACGCTCAGTTGCTTTTTCAGTAAGCACTACATTCCCTTTCATGTCATAAACCACTACTCCCTGGATTGTTTCGTCGTCCAGTGAAATGCTCAGATCAAGCGAAGCCGGGTTTGGAGACAATGTTGCAGTATTCGTATTCGGAGCAGTTACCATTGGAAGCGGTGCTACCTCATTACAAAGAACGTGTTCCATAATCGGTCTTTGAATAGGATTCGGGAAGTATGAAGCTCCGTACATCTGGACCGGATACATGTTTTGAATCTGAAGTACGTTCGGAGGCATCTTAAAGGTATTTACCTGGTGTCCTTTTTCACATTTGGAAGTTTGGATCAATGAAGAAACATTCAGGTCAAAACCGCTATAGGTTTTGTTTTGATTTACCAGGTACGTACGTCTTGAATGCGGGTTATAAGCGATCATATCCGGAGTATTGATAAAGACAGATTTCCCGTCCTCTTCAAAATAACTCGGTGAAAGCGGGGAATTGTTGTCGGATTGATAAGTTTTCGCCGCAACAAATTTCAGATCTTCTCTCAACGTGATCTGGAAAGGGGTTAGTATTGACGGTAAAATACCTGATGCAGAACTCAAATACCCACCTACTACGATAAACTTGTCCGGTGTTTGCTGCAAACGGAAGCCATTTTGATCGATTCCGTTGCCGATAGGTACCGGTAAAGACGTGATCGGGTGACTCATCCAGTCGGTGAGGGGCATCCCGTCAGTTGGTCTGCATATTGTTAGCTGAAATTGGTTAATTGAGCTGTTGTTAGCCATCACGTAAACGACATCCAGTGGTTTATAATACATTACGGAAGATCCTGCATAACGGTAATTACTTTTGTCCATAATATTAGAAAATATAGGGTTGCCACCATAATCAACCCCCATCGTCATCAGATGTTGATTTCCTGAAGGACCATTGCTGGAACCGGACATAAAATAACCCTGCCCGGGTACTTCCGTAATGTTTTCCAGCATATCATAATCTCCGTTGCTTGGAAACACGGCTGACATGTCTGTTTCAGTCGTGAAATTAACAATGTTGAAATTATTGATATCCAAACTGAGTACGAAGCCGTTTTTCTGAACAAAAGGATAGTTGTTCTGGCTGAGCGGTCCGTATAGTGCTGTTCCCGCAATTGCAACCTGTTTCATTGTCTCAGAATGGATGATCTGGTGACCGAGCATGGTAGCGTTGTTGATAGGATATACTATTGAACTTTGGAGAACAGCGCCGGTCATAATGTTTAGCTCTGTAACAACCATTTTATGAGGGAATCCCGCCTGGGTCATTCCGACCAAAATAATGCTGTTGTTTTTATCCCGGATGGTGAAATCTAATAAGTAAAAAGCATCCGAATAATTGACATGATACGTAGTGATCGGTGATCCGCCCACAGTAGATATCTTAAAAGTAGGGGTTAACAAACCGTTCGAAGGATTGTGTTCAGTGAAGCCGCTAATGACAATGTCTTTGTAGGTTTCAACTGACAGGTTGGGGTAATCCCAGCTTCCATAAGTGTTTTCGTGAATTCGTTGGGCGTTGGAAAAATAAGACGCAAATAGCAGCGCCACTGTAAATAGTGTTGTTTTCATATAAAGTGAATAATAGTTAATGGGGGTAAGTTATATGATTGTATGTTATCAATCAACTCGAAAGTTGTTAAAATTGAATTTCTTGTATAATATCACACAGAAGAAGCTATGGTGGTTAGATTATTTAGCTTTGTGTGATGTTTTTCTGAAGAATGGAGATCAAACTACCTTGCAGAAGAGAAGTGCAAAGAGAATTTTAGAAAGAATTGTCTTCTTCTTCAGAATCCTGCAACTCTCCGATGATCTTGAATTCCGTGCGTCTGTTTTGCTCACGTCCTTCCGGGTTGTCACTTCCATCCGGTTTGCTGTTTGGAGCAATCGGGCGTGTTTCACCGTAACCTTTTGCGCTGAGTTGTTCTTTGCTCACACCTTTTGAGATGAGGTAAGCTACCACACTTTCTGCACGTTTCTGGGATAGACGCATGTTGAAATCGTCAGAACCTTTGTCATCTGTGTGTGCACTCAACTCGATGATGAGTCCCGGATTCTGCTTGAAAAGTTCGATCAGGGTGGTGTCAAGTGCCTTTTTCGAGGCAGCGGAAAGAGTCGAACTATTGTAATCGAACTGCACGCTTTTCAATACGATCGGGTCCACCGGTTTTTTACGAAGCGAAATTTTTGCAGGAATAGTAGTCGAAACGTTGACATTCTTTGTACTTACAGGGATTGTTTCGCTGAAATACCCGTCTTTTTTCACTTCGATCACGTAATCAAAGCCCGGGCGCAGTTCCACTTCGTTGAGGCATTTATTGCTCAGTGTTTGCTGCACCAGCATTTTTCCTTCTTCATCAACAATATATACATTGATCTGCTCACCATTCTTCAGACAATCGTTCGTTTTGCTGTCCATTACCTGTAATTCGCAGGTTGCAGTAATGAATTTCAGGTAACTGAATTCGTAAATATCGTCGCAGCAAGTCTCGTGGTAAAGCGAATTTCCGCCTTTCCGGTTGGATACGAGGTAACCGCCTTTCCCGGATGGGCGTAAAGCGAAATCCAGGTCATCTGCCGGAGAATTGATCGGAAGTCCCATGTTTTTGGGTTCCTGCCAGGTAGATGCATCACCCAAAGCACTGAAAATATCCAGTCCACCGATTCCCGGCCGACCGTTGGAGCTGAAGTACAACGTTTTCGACTTCATGTCGTAATACGGGGTCATTTCATCGCCGGGAGTATTGATCTTCGTTCCGGCATTGCGCGGCTTTTTGAACGTTTTTTTACGGTCGTCGTATTCGGCAACCCAAATGTCCATGCCGCCTTTAGTTCCTTCGCGGTCTGAAACGAAATAAAGTACTTCCTTGTTCTTTTTGGATTCCCTCCCGATCGTTGGGTGCGATGAAGTGAAATCCGGCATGTTCACCAATTCGTTTAGCGCTTCGGGCTTCGACCACTTACCGTTCCGGAATTTGGAGACATAAATATGGCAAACGGTTTTGTATTGCCAGGTCGGGGCACATTTGGTGAAATAAAAGCGCGAACTATCGAGTGAGAATGTTCCGTTGGCAATGTCAAACTCTTCGTCATTGAAAAGTTCGTTAAACTGCCCGCGGTTTTTCCAGGTGTCCCCGTCTTTTTCTGCAATGTAAAGTTTTCGCTTCGGGGCCATGCTATCAAATTCCCCGAGCGTATAAATCTTTTCTTCCGAAGCGCGCAGCGACCCGAAAATGAGTTTGTTTTCTGAAAGCGGGATGGGGGAAAACTCGGCATGTTTCCCGTTAATAGTTCCGTTCATCGGAAAAACCGAAGCTTTTGCAGCGGAATCAGCCAGTGAAATAGCAAGCGTACAACCGTCGAGTTCTGCTTTTGCCAGTTTTTTCATGTCCGGATCTGCTTTTCCGCTTTGTTTCTTGAAGTTTGCAAGTGATTGTGTTGCTTCCTTGTACTTTTCGTTGGATTTTTGCATTTGTGCCAGATAGAACCAGGCTTCCGGTGACTTGTTCCCTTTCGGGGATTTCGTGATGCGGCTATAATAGGATTCTGCCTTTACGTAGTTGTGGGTCAATCGCGACAACTCCGCCATTTCAAGCAAAAGGTCAAAATCCGTTGAATCACGGTTAAAAAGCTGGGTGTAATAAGTCAATGCCACGTAAATATCTCCCTCGCGTCTTGCTTCACGCGCCAGGTTCCGGGTACGGATGTCGTTCTTTTCATACAGGTCGCCGGGATGGGTGTCCTGAGCCGAAACAAAGTTCATGCATTGAAAGGCAAAAAACAGGAAAAACAGGGCTTTTGTCATAGCTGATTTTATAAACGGGAGCAGGGAACGATCCTGTATCTGAGTTTGGTATTCGGAACGGTATAAATAAGCGACGCTTCGATCGATTTCACGCGTTTTACATGTTTACTTAAGGAAGAAACATTGAAATCATAGCTGACACCCAGGTCAAAGCGGTTGATACTCAATCCAAGCACCGGGTAAACGGCATCTAAAGTCCGGATAATCCCGTGACGGTAGAAAACACCTCCCCAGATTTTGGTGATCCCGGTTTCACTCACTTTCTTTTCAATATTGGAACCCAAAAGGAATTCATTCGCTTTGGTGGTCCACATCCATTGCAGTTGCGGTTTCAGTGTCAATGCCTGGTTCAGGGGAATATCGGCACTTCCGTGAACGACTTTTCGCATTCTGCGTCTTTCAACCTGCTGCGTAAAGTAGGTGTCTCTCGGACGGTTGATGTGATTGACGGCAATTCCTCCTTTGAATGTGATTTTGTTGATTTTTCTTTCCCAGGTAGCACCCACGTTCAAATCCCAGTACATCTGTGAACGTCTCAGGTCCGTTTCCATGTTTGGCAGCGACTGGTCGAATGTTCCGCTGGGATAATTCCATTGTTCCGGGAAAGTCTGAACCGCAAGGTTGGTACTGTTGGATACCATTCCCGTCTGGATTCCTCCGCGAAGAATGTTTCCTTTCAAGGTATAAGAATAAGCTCCGGTAAGGAGAATCTTGGTGGTTTGTGACTGGAATCCGCTGAATTCGTCACGTACAACGACCAATCCCGCATCAATTTCATGGGAATAATAACGAAATGCTTTGTCAAAGGCGGCCACATAAGTTGTAAGTGGCTGGCTTTCGATCTGTCTCCACTGGTTCCTGTAATTCACGCTAATCCGGTAATCTCCCGTATGATCGCCTACACGTGCAGGATTCAGCAAGTGGTCCTGTGTGTAAAATTGCGACAGGTGAATGTCTTGTGCTTTGACATACTGTGCAGCTGATAACCAGCAAAAGGCGAGTAGGATAGTTGCATTTCTCATTACCACATTCCGCTGTTATTGAGATAATAGAGTGCCATTTTCTTCAATTGACCGTGTGTGAAACCACAGTCGCATGTATCCGGGTAATAAGACATGATATTTCCGGTAAGCGGATCGTAGTAATCGCCGTTTGCATCCTGTCCCATGAAAATAAAGTGACAGTTTCCGTCAACGTAATCTTCCGTAGGTGAAGGATGGACGTATGGATCGGCAGGAGTGTCGCAAATTCCGTCTCCGGCAGTTTCACAGTTAGAGCCGTCGGCTAGTTCGGTACCACCACCTTCGAAAGTATGTTCCAGGCTGAAGTAATGCCCGAGTTCATGGGAATGTGTGCGCCGCCCGCAGCAATTAGGTGTTTTTTTAATCAAAACCCCGCCATCTCCGGTATCCCCGATTGCTCCGAGTCCGGCAAACCCGCAAATACTCTCAGGAACGATGATCTCATTGACGTAAAAAACATTGATCCGGTTCTGTTGGTGGTAAAGCACCTGGATTTCATCCCATTGCTCGTCCTGGTTGTGTATATCGTACTCAAAATTTGGGTGATAGAGGAATTCGCAAACCTCGAAAGAAATGCAAATCGGTGAAAAATCGGCGTTGGCTCCATCAAAAGCTGCAAGTATCTGGGCTTCACTTACCCCCGGATTTCCAAGTGAATCAAGAAAAATATGGGCAACAACACTGAATTTCTTGTCTACGCACGGTAAACGCTCCATCGTTTGACTAAATGCAGTAGCAAAAAATAGTAGAAAAGAAATAGTCGTGATTGATCTGTGCATGTTAAGTCTTAAAGTTCTTGCAAAATTATAAAATTTTGTTAAACAGAAAAAAAAAATTACTTTTACCGTACTTAAACTATTGACCTTGATTATCCGCAACTACTTATTAATCATCTCCTCCCGAATAAAAATCATTTTATTGGTCTGTCTGTTGCTGTCTGCTTCGTATGTTTCAGCTCAAACAGCAAATATTGTCGCGGGGTGTGCACCGATGACGGTTAACTTCACTGCACCGGCATCAGCTTCTACCTGGTATTGGGACTTTTTGGACGGAGCAAGTTCTAACCTGCAAAATCCTTCCAATACTTTTACAACTCCGGGAACTTACGTGGTTGAGTTCAGGCAAACGACCACCGGTCCACTGGTTGGAACAGTAACGATTACCGTTTTTCCAAAACCTGATCCGCAGATCATTCCAGGCTCACCTCTTAAGGGTTGTTCACCGCTAACGGTTACGCTCCAGGGAAGTGCAACAACTCCGCCGGGAGTCAATGTAACAGCATATCAATGGGCATTCGGACAGGGATCGGGTGCATTCGGACAGAATACGACATTTACTTATACGAACCCGGGAGTCTACGATGTGACGCTTGGATTGGTCACGAACTTTCCTTCCTGTAACGTAACCCGGATCTTTGATGATTACATCAGTGTATCGAACCCAACGGCGAATTTCAATACGAACCCAAATCCCGCATTCTCGTGTACCTCACCGTTAACGGTCGTATTTACCAATACCTCTATTTCCCCGATTCCACTTACTTATTCGTGGAACATGGGGAATTCGAATACTTACACGACTCAGAATCCGCCTTCACAAACGTATACCACGGATGGATTGTACCCGGTAACGCTAACAATAACCGATACCAACGGCTGTGTGAAAACAGTCACTAAAAATGTATCGATCGGTGCGCCGACAGCAAATTTCACCGCTCCTGATTCGGTTTGTATGGGCGCGCAGGTAAATTTCACTTCGAATTCATCACCGGGACTTCACCAGTGGAATTTTGGTCCGGGGGCTTCTCCTGCGACTTCCACTTCGATGACACCGTCTGTGACTTATTCGACTCCGGGAATTAAAAATGTTCACCTCACTATCACTTCGCAAAACGGTCAGTGCAGTAAAGACACTACGATAGCTATTGTTGTGGAAGATCCGTCATTTACCATTAATTCTGTTCCGGGGTATTCCTGCCAAAGCCCGGTGACGTTTGATTACAGCATCACAACAACAGCAAATGTGGTTAGCTGGGACTGGACTTTCGGTGACGGGGAAATTGATTCGGTTGCAAACCCTTCGCATGTGTATGAACTTCCGGATACGACATTTTACCGCCGCGAACGCAAATTGCTGACCACCAGTTTAACGATAACAACTGCTGCAGGCTGTACTTTCACAGCTACGATCGTCGATACGATTCACCCGGTTTTTGCACGGTTTATGCCGGATAAAGTAGACGGATGCGGTCCGTTGACGGTGCTTTTCTCCGATTCTTCTTTATCGAACGAACCGCTGGTGACGTGGCATTATGATTACGGAGACGGAGCGCAGGCAACACTGAATTCAAATGCTCCGCATACCCATGTATTCACCGCACCCGGAGTTTACCCGGTGGTGCTCACGGCAACGAACGATGCCGGCTGTTTCGATATTTCGGATACCATATTTATAGAAGTCGGTGCGCCGGTTACGATGGATTTTTCAGCATCACCGCTTTCCGTTTGCCCCGGAGACAGTATTTCTTTTACGAACCTGATCCCTAATACGGATGTTGATGCCTGGAATTTCTCCACGGACGGTGAACGCCTGTCGCATTGTTACGATGAACAGAATCCTACCTTTGCATTCAATGATACTACCGGTCAGTTCAGTGTTACGCTGACAGCTATTTACAACGGTTGTATCAGCCAGGTCACCAAAAGCGATTACGTAGAAGTGAAAGGACCGATAGCCAAATTCAATTACCTCTACGATTGTGCTGCTCCGCTCGATGTTCAATTCAAGAACCAAAGTATGGGAGCAACTTCCACGAACTGGGTTTTGGGTGATGGAAACACACATTCGGCTGCTGGTAATTTTGTACATTCTTACAGCGCTTCCGGTGATTACGAAGTGATTCTCACGGCTTCCAATGCTTCTTCCGGGTGCCCGGATTCGAGAGATACGTTCCTGCTACCGGTGCGAACCGTTCAAGCACATTTTACCATCGAAGATTCGTATTGCGGCGGCGCGGAATATCTTTTCGACGCTTCGGCATCCATTGATGTGCACACAGGCTGTTACCGCGGGTATACCTGGGTTTACGAAGATCCTTCAATCCGGCCAATGACCACGGAAGACCCAACTCCCATGCTTTCATTCCACTCTTCCGGAGAACAGGATATCTCGCTGATCGTTACCGATATCAACGGTTGTAAGGATACGCTGACTTACGAGGTCAAGGTTTACAACCTGGAGGCTATTTACGACATGAACGTTACATCGATCTGTTTGCCGGGAAGTGTGAACTTTAACGAATCGAGTACTTCTGATACGACACTTTTAAGCTGGAACTGGAATTTTGGGGACGGGGCAAGCTCAACGATTCAGGACCCTTCCCACAGTTATGCGGTGGGTGCAGGAGTGGGTGCGATTCCTGTGTCATTGACGGTAACAGATGTTTTGGGATGCACGGACGTGATTACACAAAACGTTTCTATCTACGCTCCCTTGAGTAATATCCTTTCTCCGGGAACTGTTGCGAACTTCTGTTCGGGAACACCTGTTACATTCAACGCAAGTGATTTTACGGCAATGGGATCGAACCTCACCTTTTCCTGGGATTTTGATGACGGAACTTCCGGCGTAACGGCCAATCCTACCACACATACCTACACCAATGCAGGAAGCTACACGGTTGAATTGCATTTCGAAGAAATTTCGTCCGGGTGTGAGGGAACAGTAACAAAAGTGGTCAATGTTCAAAACTACCCGGTTGCTGATTTTACCGGAATAGGAACCGAGGCTTTTTGTAATCCGGCGGTAATCGCCTTTACAAATACTTCCGTTTCAACTGCTCCGCTTACGGCGCAATGGACTTTCACCCCGGGACAAACAACTTCGATTGCCAATCCTACATTTACTTTTACTACCGGAACATACACTGCTCAGCTCATCGTTTCGACTTCATTCGGATGTTCGGATACACTGGTGCGTCCGTTCAGCGTACTGGGACCGGAAGGTGATTTTGTACTCAATCCACAAACGATCTGCCGCGGTGAAGACATTACTTTCACATTGGTAGATACGACGGATATTGTGGGCTACGAATGGGATTTCGGAGATGGTTTAGATACCGCGAATGTTAGTCCGGTAACACATACTTACGATTTCATACCACCTTCGGGGCAAACGGTTGCTAAACTGACACTTTACGGAGATGCCAACGGTTCCTGCCCGGTGACTGTGGAAAAAACGGTATTCATTCGCGAAGTACGCGCTTTATTTGACCGGAATGACGAACTGGATACGGTACTTTGTCTCGGAGAACAACTACTGTTAACCAATAATTCCATGAATTCCACGGTTTACAGCTGGGATTTCGGGGATAATACTACTTCTGCCTCGGGTGCTCCTTCGTTTAATCACCTGTATACCATTCCGGATACATTCTCCGTTTCACTGGCGGTTTACAACCCGGCTTTCGGTTGCCGCGATACCATTATCAAGCAGGTGATTGTTCATCCTTTGCCGGAAGTTTCCGCGCTGGGAGATACGATTTGTTTCAATTCCCAGGGACAATTGCAGGCATTCTCACCGGATGCTTCCATGAACTGGATCTGGTCGCCGGTAACCGGGCTGAATAACCCGAATATCCCAAATCCGACATCCAATGTAGGACAGACAACTACTTATACGGTAACCGGACTCAATACGATTACGCAATGCAGCAGCAGCGCCGAGGCCGAATTCACGGTGATCCAGCCTTTGCAAGACATTTACTTTGACACGACCATTGTTGTGGGAGATTACATCAATCTCCCGGTTTCGAACCAGAACGGGTTTGTTATTTTCCAATGGACTCCTGAAACCGGTTTGAGTTGTATTGATTGTTCCAACCCGGAGGTACAGGGACTCGAAGAAATGACTTTTACGCTGATCATGACCGATATTTTGGGTTGTTCAACTGCTAATGGAACGTTCATTATCAAAATTCACCCGGAAACGTTTATTGATCTTCCAACGACTTTTACGCCAAACGGTGACGGTGTGAACGATATCATTTACGTGAAGGGCTGGGGAATCAAGGATTTGACCTATTTCCATATTTACAACCGCTGGGGTGAACTGGTATTCGAATCTACGAATGAAGATCATGGCTGGGACGGTTACTACAAGGGAATGCTCCAGAATAACGGAACATACACCTACAAAGTCAAAGGTACTTCCTGGAGAGGTGAGGAAATGGAGAAAAAAGGCTTCATTAACCTGATGCGTTAAGTTTAATTCAGTTTTCCACGGATTTTTAGTTTATCCGGGTTCCGGACGTAGATCAAACGGGTGATTTTTTCGTTTTCCATTTCAATGTATTGCATCGAATCAAGCTCGTTGGTAGTCCGGTTGAAGATAAGAGCCGCGGGACGACCGTTTACAAAAGCGGATTGGTAATCGAACTGATTTTGCATTGTTTCCGGGAGTTGTGTCACTCCCATGAGGAATTTCAATACTTTCTGCAACCCGAAAAGCGGTTTGAGAGCAGCAGCCCGTTTACCACCGCCATCGTTGTACAATTCAATGTCGTATCGCAATAAGGAGTCCAATTCCGAACGGTCCTGTCCGTACAAAGCAGCCAAAAATGCTTCCGTAAACCGGCGTTGTTTCTCCGGCTGCACCTGGAGCGGTTTACTTCTGCCCAATTTTTCATGTGCACGATGCAGCAGCTGCCTGCAATTTTCCGCAGAAAGCCCTGTAATATCAGCAATGGAAGTATATTCCTCCGAAAAACTCTCGCGTAGGATAAAAACCGCCCGTTCATTCGGATTCAACCTTTCCAATAGAAACAGCATACCGTATTCCAAAGTTGGCACAGGTTCCGGTTCCAGGGTGATGTAAGGCTCAGGAAGCCACATTCCTACATAATTTTCCCGTGTTTTCCTTAGGTCATTGAGTCGATTGATACTCTGATTTACAGCAATACGAGCCAAATACGCTTTGGGATCACGAATCTCCGTAGCGGAGATCCATTTTTCAAAAACGTCCTGGACGATATCCTCAGCTTCTTCAACCATTCCAAGCATGTTATAGGAAATACTGAAGAGGTAAGGGCGAAGCGCAAGTATTTCTTTGGTCAATTCCATGAGAAAACAAAATTACGGGATTAAATATAGGAATGATTTTGCCACAGATGTCCAGATCCGGGAGACAACTTCCGGAAGCATTTTTTATCTCTGAACATCTGTGGTAAAGAAAATCTAACTGACTTTTCTTTTAGCAATATCACACAGCATGTCCGAGTGAATATTCAACCCAATATTTGTGATGTTGTAATAAAACTCGCTGGCAGTGATCCATACGATCTCACAAATCGAACGCTCATCGTAATGTTTGGCCAATTTTTCGAAAAGTGTCCGTTCCATTTTGCGGTCGCGTGCAAGAACGGTAACAAAATCCAGCAATATTCGTTCTTTTTCGGAGAATAGGGGACTTGTATCGTAATCCTGCAAGGCATCGAACTTGCGTTGGTTCATAGACGATATAATCGTATGAGCGCGCCCGATATCCATGCAGAAGGTACATACATTGATGTGCGCAACCTGCTCGCGGATCAGCATAACGGTTTCAGCCGGAAGTGAGAGCTTTTTATCCAACTGTGCAATCTTGCTGGAAAACGATCCGAAACTCAGCGGAAGCCTCACGGCCATTACTTTCATCGGGGTAATCACTTTTCCGAAGCGCTTGCGGGTTAGGTAATAGAGTAATTTCCAAAGAAGCCCTTTCGGCTTTTCAATCGGTACTAAAAATGGCGTATCCATAAACGTTTTTATCCAAAGACCGGGGAAAGGTGGTTTTGTGACAAAATGAGGTGTTTTTTTTTGATTGAGATGTCTTTTTTTTCGACTTGTATTGAAAATAGTTTTTTATAATATGCTAGTTTTCAAAAAAATGACTATTTATGCCTTACCATTTAACTATTCACTCATGAAACTACTTAAGCTGACCGAATTGCCGAAATTTTCACGAATCCTTTTGGTTGTAACCTGTTCAGGTCTGACCTTTTATGGCATTTCCAAACTGATTAGCAAGAATCTTGTTCAATACACACATATCCCGGAACATGTTTATGTGAAAATGGATCGTGAGGAATACAAAGACGTGTATTTTAAGCTTCCGTCCGGCTCCATGAACCCAATTGATTCCGATACGGTTACCAGAGTTTACGCAAATGAAGATCCATGGCAGGAAGAAAGTCAGGACAAGTACATTCAGAATTTCCTCTATCATGAAAACCCGACCTTTTTGGTGTGGACTATTCTCATTTCAATCACGGTAGCCCTCGCGGCGGGCATTTGTCCTGTTTATTTGGCGAAAACCCTGGAATTAAGAGACCAGTTTAAACTGAGTAAACGAAAAATGACGCTTAGTTGGCTTTATGCTATCACTTTGGTCATCATCTTGTCTTTCACACACAATTCGCTGGCCGGAATTTATACTCCTGAAGACATCATACACGACTACAAAATTCTTCTTTCAGGCAGTTGGGTAATTACCTTTATTGTGGTCATTACCATTTTGCTGCTTTTGCCGGTTTTTTCGGCAATATTCCTGATCGGACAGGCTTCAGATCTGATTCGTGCCGAAAAAGCAGAAATGGTCCATATTGAGCATGCGGTCAAGCGATTGAAATCACTCAATACTATTTTACAGGGTGCTTTGCAGTTCCTTTCGCTGATCATTGTTTTCTCGGTTCTTACTTCCAGCACTCTGGGTGAGTCCATAAAAGCAACCATTCATATTGAAGGATTTGATCTTTATCCGAAGCAAATGAGTTACGTATACGGACTTTATTTTACGGTTTTCCTGTGCATTATTTATGTTCCGGTGTATTACCAGATCCGGAATAATTACAACAACCTCAAGGAACTGGCTATCGAAATGGATTTGGATGAAAATCCGGATCATAAGGACATTTACAAATCTGTTTTTGGAGATGTCAAGTTCGAAGGCTCAGTAATGGATCACGTGAAACTTGCGATCACCATATTGGCCCCATTGTTAACGGGGTTATTGCCTAACGGAATGAAATTGTTTTAAGCAGTTTACACTTTGACAGCAAAAAAAGCGAATCACTTCTGCAATTCGCTTTTTTATATCAAGTTTTAAGTCAGTTGTTCCTTGTTTATTCATCCACAGACCAGCTGTAAATTAAGGATGCATCCCCGGAAAAATCCTTCTTCCGGTCAATTTCATACTTCTCTTCGAATTCAGGTCCAAAACGCTCGAAAGCACTTAGGAACCCAAAATCCCGGTCCGGAATTGCAGACAGGATTTTACCAACAAGTGGAATGGCTTTTTTGGCAATGACCAGCCATGGAACCGTTGCCGTTCCAACAATATCGGTCACAATTCCGAATGCATCACCGGCAATCCCTCCTTCAATATCCTTTAAGATTTCCCCGAAATCCCGGACTGATTTCCGGGTGTGTCTCAGGTAAACGTGAACATTTAATTCCTGGGTTGGAGGGATTTCACGACTCAATACAAAAAGTCCTTCTGATCCTTCGTCATCGGTGTCGAACTGAAAAGAGTTTTCATGTCGCTTACTCAGTTTAAAAGGTTCCTGGGGCAATGTCGTAATGATCATTTTATCGGGATCACTCGGATGTTCGGCCATAATAACGAAATATAAATTCCATCGTTCTTTCGGTCGGTGAATCTGAACCTGGTCAAATTCCAGTCTTACTCTTGTCATAGTGATTAAATTAAATACAGAGATAAAACTAGCAGGATTTATCAAAACTGATTCGTTTTACTGGTCTTATTATCAGTAAAATAATACAAATGCTGTATTTGGTTAACGCAAGACTTATTTGGTCAGGTATTGCTTTGTCGTTGAGATGTGCTTTATGCGAACCCAGGAGTTTGCCTTGATCACAAATTCGCTCATTCCTCGATGTGTCGGGTTGCCAGGGTTCCAGTCGTAGGTATACCCGAGTTGTGTCCACGGATATTGATAGTAGAGATCACATTGGTAATACCGGTCGATCCGGGTTTGGTTGAACCAGGTAACGTAATCTTTGGATACATTGTCCGGAAAACAGGTGGAACAGGAGTTATCATTTATCAAACTGTCAGGGCAGGGGCGGATAAGATCAGCAGGTTTTACCCAAAACTCCACAAAATAGCTGTATTCATTAACAGGAGGTAATCCCAATAATTGTTTGATTCGTAAATTGGTATCCGGTGGATTTTGTTTGTGAAACCATTTTTTCAATTGCGGTGCAGCAGTCACCCAAATCAAATGGGAACTTGTTTTATAAAGGGTATCTTGTCCTTTCGGCGGGTAATAGGAAAGGCTTTTCTTGCTAATCCAGGCCAGCATTAATACGTGGGGCTCACCATCAAATGATTTCCAAATGAGATCCGGGTTCTTGGAATTGATCGCTACCAGGTTCCAGTCTATTTTTGATGAATCGGGATAAACGGCGTTATTCATCGCAGCGCGGTAAAGTGGCCGGAGATAATCATAATTTTGAGCGTTTACGGCTTGAGTAAACAGGAAGCCTGCAAGCAGCAGCAAGCCAATTAGTGGATTTGTTTTCATGTGAATAGTGTTTATAGTGTGAACTAAAACTACTTAATTTTTTCGTTCGTGCGATGCGGCAACAAATAAAAGGAGATAATTGCTATTGTCTCCTTTACTTTAGTTGCAATTCCGTTTTTAGATCTAGTTCTTCACCACCCGTTTAATTGCGCTTCCTTTTGCTGTACTGAATTCGAAAAGGTAAACTCCATCAGCGTAGTTTTTCATCGAAATTTGAGCTCCGGAAGAAATCTTTTGGGATGCTAAAATTTTACCTTGTGCATCCCGAACGATAAGGGTTGCAGTAACTCCTTCGAATTGAACGGTAATAAAATCAGTTGTCGGGTTCGGAGAAAGCGAAATATCCGGAATACCTTGCTCTGTAAGCCCAAGATAGTTGATTGTGATACAGTCTGAAGTACTCGAACATCCGTCGGTTGAAGTACCGATCACGGCATAACTTCCATTGAATGCTGCCACAAAAGTTTGTTCCGAAGCCCCGGGAATGATCGCTTCCGTTTCACAATCGATCCATTGATAAGATACAGCATTCGAAGCTGTGATCGTTCCGTCGCCGTTATTAACAGCCGTCATACCAGGTAAATCGGAAACGATCAGGTGCAGGATCAAAGTAGAATCACAGCCGGCAGCGTTTTCCAGGTATTGGGTATAAGTTCCGCTTGAAGTATAGGTCTGCCCGTTCAAGGTAAATGCATCACAGGCAGTTTCGGTGATGGAATGGGTTGTATGCTCCAGGATTGTCAGGTTCAAAGTTAAGGCAGAGTCGCATCCGGCCGCATTTTCCAGGTGCTGAAGATAAACTCCGCTTGCTGCATAGGTTTCACCATTGAGCGTAAAAGAACCGCAGGCTGTTTCTGTCACCGAATGAGAGGTGGAATGAGTAATTGTAAGAGTTAAAGTCAGGGTCGAATCACAGCCGGCTGCATTTACCAGGTTCTGAGTGTAGGTTCCGCTTGTGGTGTAAGATTGCCCGTTCAAAGTAAACGAGTTGCAAGCGGTTTGTGTCATGGAACCTGTTGTAGCCTGTTTGATGGTCAGGTTCAAAGTAACCGTTGAGTCACAACCGTTAGTGACTTGATACACATGAGTGTACGAACCGGAACTGGTATACGCTTGTCCGTTCCAGGAATAGGTATAACAAGCTGCTGCGGGGAATGAACTTGCAATCGGTGCGGGTTGCGTTACCGAAGCCGAAAGCGTTTTTACACAGCCCTTGTGATCCGAAATGGTTACGGAATAAGTTCCGCTTGTCAACCCCGATCTGTCTTCGGAAGTGATTCCATCGTTCCATTCCACGGTGTAAGGTGCTGTTCCGCCCATGGGAGTTAAATCAATTGCACCGTCGGAACCACCGAAGCAGTTGACGTTTGTAGGTGAAACTGTTCCGGAAAGTGCAGAAGCAGGTTGGGTAATGGTTACATGAACCAATATACACCCGTTTACATCGCCGATTGCTACGTCATAAGTTCCGGCAGCCAGCGCGGTTCTGTCTTCTGTAGTAATTCCGCCACCCCAGTCAAATGTATACGGCAAGGTTCCGCCACTTGCAGTGACATCAATCTCACCGTTTGAACCGTTAAAACAACTTACGTTGGTGATAGCAGCTGTTGCGGTGATCGAAGAAGCCGGTACGGTAATCGTTGTAGTGAAAATGGTCGAACAGCCATTGGCATCGGTAATCACTGCCGAATAAGTTCCCCCTGTCAAGCCGGTTCTGTCTTTAGAAGTGATCCCGTCATTCCAGTTGATGGAGTAAGGGGAAGTTCCGCCCGAAGGATTCAAATGAATTGCTCCGTCTGAAGCGCCCGAACAGCTCACGGGGGTAACAACAGCTGATGGCAAAATAGTCGGGCAGGTAATCAACACCCGTCCGATCCGGTTTCTCCTGATTCCGTTGAAGGACGTAAAGTCTCCTCCGGATATGATTCTTCCGTCTCCCTGAATAGTTACGGACCTTACAGCGCTATTAGCATAATACCCGGTCCCGGGCTGGAACAAGGTATCCAGGTTTCCATCGGTATTCAAACGAGTAATACCGCCTCTTGCAACACCATTGTAAGTGTCGAACCATCCTCCTGCAATGATTTTTTCATCAGACTGAAGAGCAAATGAATACACAATGGTATTTGTACCGAAACCTGTTCCGGCTGTAAAAGAGTTATCAATACTACCATCCATATTCAAACGGGAGATGCTTCGTGCAGTTGCAGTACCATTGTAGGTAGTGAACATTCCACCGATGAGTATTTTTCCATCCGACTGGATAGCCGTTGAGAAGATATCGTCATTAAATCCGGTTCCGGTTACAAACGATGGATCCAAAGTTCCATTAGCATTCAGGCGCAGGATGCGGTTGATAGTAGCTGAATTGAACTTTGTAAAATCTCCTCCGACGATTAGTTTACCGTCTGCCTGGAGAGAGATCGAATTCACAGCTTCGTTGTATGCATTAAAGCCGGCCGGCCCAGGATTAAAAGTCAGGTCTAAAGTACCGTTTTCATTCAACCGCGCAATACGTCCTCTTGCAACCCCGTTAACCGCGGTGAATTTACCTCCGATGATGATTTTTCCATCGGGTTGAATGGTAATACAGTTTACTGCATCATTTACCCCGGTTCCGGTAGACATGAAAGTTGCGTCCAGGGTTCCATCTGGATTCAGGCGAACCAGGTAACTTTTTGCAACTCCGTTAAAGGAGGTGAAAATTCCTCCGGCAAGGATTTTTCCGTCTGGTTGCACCGCGATGGCCAGTACGTCACCATTAAATCCTGCTCCGGGATTGAAGCTTAGGTCCAGGCTGCCGTCCGGGTGCAGACGAGTGATACGCTGTCTTTCCTTTCCATTGAATGCCTTAAAACGTCCTCCGGCAAGTATTTTTTGATCCGGCTGGATGGCTGTAGTGTAAATCCAGTTATTTGCTCCCGGTGAAGGATTGAAGGTGGTATCTCTGCTGCCATCGGTGTTCAAACGAATGCTTCCTCTAAAAATTATTTTTCCATCTGCCTGAACTAAAGTTGTAAATGTTGAACCGGTAGTTGGTAGGTTTACAGGATTGAAAGTTGCATCCAGGGTGCCATTGGAATTCAAACGGACAAGCTCGTTAACCGGATTTCCATTGAATGCAGTGAAATTACCCCCAACAATTATTTTTTCATCCGATTGCATGGAAATGGACCACGGTCCTGCGCTAAATCCTGCTCCGGGTGTGAAGGTGGTATCAATGCTACCATTTGTATTCAGTCGGATGATGCGATTGATTGACGTTCCGTTGTACGCAGTAAAAATTCCTGCAACCAGAATTTTCCCATCCGATTGTAAAGTCGTGGTATAGATATCATGATTAAATCCGCTTCCAATAGCAAATGTATTATCGATGTGACCGTCTGTATCCAATCGCATGATGCGACTTTGTGGATTATTCCCGCTGATAAGAGTGAACCGTCCGGCAACGATGATTTTTCCATCAGATTGAATAGACACTGAACTTACTTCGGAACCTGCACCCGGATGATGAAAAGTAGCATCTGGCGTACCGTCGGTATTCAAACGTACAAGGCGTGTGGCTCCGCTGCCATTGCCAAAAGAGAACGTAAACAGACCTCCAACAATAATTTTTCCGTCTGCCTGGATAGCAGTTGTACTTACATTGTTGTTAAAGTAACTTCCGGAATTGAACGAGTGGTCAAGACTTCCGTCACTATTCAGGCGTGCCATGCGGATACGTGGTATTCCGTTGAAAGACGTGAAATCACCACCGACAATTATTTTCCCATCTGCCTGGATCGAAAGCGTGCTCACCGTATAATCAAACCCGGTTCCAGGGTTAAACGTGGTATCCAGGCTGCCATCGGGATTCAACCTGGCAATGCGGGTTCTTGAGGTTCCGTTGTATGCTGTAAAATTTCCGCCGACAAGAATTTTTTGATCCGGTTGAAGAGCGCTGCACCATATGGGGGAGCTATTGAATCCACCCCCGGTTCCAAAACGGTTATCGTCGAACGTATTGAAACTCGGGTCATTTGCACCGGCCTGAGCAAGGACATAGCTAAAGGGCAGGAATAACAGGATGAAAAAGGATAGCAGGGCTTTCATTTCTAACGGTTTGACTGCAAAGTTAGTCGATTGAATGGTTTTTCCAAAGGGATGGAACAACGCAATTCATGAAAAACAGGAGCAAACCGGGAAGGAATTGGGATCTAATTAAATACAGCTAGTGAAATACCGCCAAGCAGCAATAAAATACAGAATCCCAAAACAACCCAAAGGCTGCGTTTATTCTTTTTTTGGATCAGAAATTCTCCTAACATAGTGTGTGTGTTTAAATGAATAATGCTTTCATACAAAGTTACGAAAAAACGCCGGAAAAAAAATAGAGAACACACTCACAGGTAGTTTTACGGGAATCAGAAATGCAGGTAATTCCTACCTGTCTCAAATGATCCATTTTCCTCAATTTTGAAAAATGCTGACAATTGATCCGCAATTCACTGAAACAAAACCAAACCTTCGGAAGGGTATTCCATAAAGTAAGATGAATCGGGTATTTAAGTGAAATGAAGAAAAGTTGAAAGCATACTAACATTAATCCTTTAAACTAAATACTTATGGATTCATCATTATTATCGATTTCCCAACAATTTTCGGGATTACCAATGGACGCATTGATTGGCGGACCTTTGAATGCCGCCGCCGATGCAAATGCTAAAATGGCTGTAACTCAGACGAAGTTTTTACTGGACACCTGCTTTGAACAAATTGTTTCGGGAACTCCGCCCAATGCGACATACAAGTATAAGCCGATTATGATCGTCATGGAGCTAAGCCGTCCGGTGATCGATACAAACAAGCCGGATCCTAGCGGACCACTTCCGGTTGCAACGGTACAGTTTAATCTTCCTCTATTGACAATTGTTCCATTGAATTCTTTGGCAGTGGATTCCGTAAATATCACGTTTGATATGGAAGTGAAGTCCAGTTTCGCACAGGAAAGTTCAAAGGAAAGCGTTGAAAAATTGCAGACAGGAGGAAGTTTTGAAGCAAAAGTAGGTTGGGGTCCTTTCTCTGTAACAGTAAAAGGATCTGCCAGTTACGATAGTTCCAATACGAACAAAGAAAGCCAGCACTATCAAAAAAGTAACTCCGCGCAGTATCATGTGGATGTACATGCCGGACAATTACCGCTTCCGATGGGAGTAACGACAATCATTAACGCATTCTCAAATTCAATCCAGCCGATTGAATTGAAGGCACCTGCTGTACCGGCAAACCCTTAATGCGCTGATCTGAAACAGGAATGATGACTGTCTTTCATACCTGGCACCGGGAAAAAAACATCCAATTAGTTAAACGTAAAAAATGAAATTATGAGCAATGTAAAAGATACAAGATACAGGAAAGATTGGCCCTGTACGATAGTCAAGGTCTTACCTAAACATGTTGTTGTAAAAATGGCAGGACAAAATGGTTTCAATGAAGTAACCCAGGGAAACACTGGTCCAGGTAGTGTTCAGGATACAAATATCCAGGTCGTTTTTGAAGTCAGTTTACCGGGGTTAAATAGTACGGTAGGAACATTGGAGGTTACTTTTAACCGGCGTTAGAAATGCAGTCATCTAACAATTACATACGGAACAATGATTCCGAAATAAATATTGAGTCGATCATCAGTGCACCGTTCATTGCAATATCCAAAGCAAATACAATGATGCTGAGCGGTCAGGCCAGGTTTATTTTGGATTATTGTTTCGTTAAAGAGAAAAAGGACGGAGAAGCTCCGGAATTGTCTGATTTTGATGAAAATGCGATCTATAAACCTGTGATGATTAATCTTTTGATGCAGAAATCTGTTGTAAAACAGGTAGATAATCCTGAAACAGGGGAGTGGAAAGAAATCATTGAAACCAGTAAAGCCATTATTTCTGTGCCGTTGCTCTCCATCATTCCGATTAATTCGATTGCGATAGACAAGGTAAAAGTAGATTTCAATTTAGATATAACGTCCATAACCAGCTACAACAATCAATCGAACGGGATCATTGAGAGAAAATCCCAGCTGAACGGAAAAATAAGCTCCGATAGAAGAAGTACCGGGGAAAACGGTGAGAAATTTGAATCGAAAAATACTTCCAGCAGAACATTGTCCGTAAAAATTGAAGCCGGGGCCTTGCCTTTACCATTGGGAATTTTAAACATTCTCGACTTATACAGTAAAAATATTCACCCAACAAAAATTGAATAAAATCATGGATACATTTCATTCAACCATTAATTGCCCCGATTGCGGGACAGCTATTTCCATCAATGCCAAAGAGTTGTTAATGGGACACAAATTTAGTTGCCACAACTGTCAGGTCTCTATAGGACTATCAACCGACAGTACTGAAGTTGTTGAGCAAACGATTCAAAAAATTGAACAGTTCAAAAAAGGGACTGCCGTAAAACGTTGAACCATAAAATATACATGTCATGATCAGTTTCAAATCTTTTGTAAAAGCAATTCACTCTGCTATTGTTGATTCGAGTGACCAGTTAATGGGAAAAAACCTGGAGATTTTCCATAAATACTTCGAAAGCAGGGAAGAAGAAGTGGTTGAAGCTGACGGGACGAAAAAAACGAAATCCACTTTAGTTCCCCGGACGGTAACGTTGACTTACCCCCAGGTAAATGAAATTCCGGAAAGCAATGAAAAAGGATATGCGTTAAAAATGGCTCCGGTTGAGGTTCCTCTTGTTACATTGGTACCGATGACCTTATGTAACATTGAAAAAGCAACCTTTACAGCTGAATTTGAAATGGAAATCGTGCAGGATGCGCTTCAGATCAATTTTGTAAAACCACGGTCCGAATTTGTCCGTCACAGCCCCGGGCATAATATCGGGAAACTGGAAATAACACTGAGTCCTCATGAAACTGCCGAAGGTTTAAAATTACTCATGGAGAGCTATGAAAACTTCCTGAAGCGACAGATTACCTAATAAAATTGCGGGGATAATTTTTATACCCTAAAGATGAATTAGAATCGCAAAACCTGGAAACGGACTGAAATCTTAATAGAAATAGAAACCATTAAACGGAATAAAAATGAACGGAGAACTGGATTTAAGTAAAATAAAACAAGTGCCTCTCAGGGAAAGTGAATACCTGAAAGAAGCTACTACCAAAACTCAGATCGTGCTTCATCACACTGCGGGGAATTCTTCCGGGGTGAATGTTGTAAAAGACTGGGATACCGATGCGAGAGGCCGGATTGCTACCTGCGTTGTCATATCCGGTAAGGGAGCAGCAAATTCTCCTGATGGAGAAATTGTACAATGCTTTTCTTCGAAATTTTGGGCCTATCACCTGGGGGTAAAAAAAGAGGTTTTTGAAGCGTATAACTTACCTCAAAAAAACCTGGATAAACTATCGATAGGTATCGAGATTTGCAATTGGGGACAATTGACCCTTAAAAACGGGAAATATTACAATTATGTCAATAGGGAAGTCCCGGCAAGCGAAGTGACTACTTTAGATACTCCGTACAAGGGCTACAAATATTTCCACAAATATTCGGATGCACAAATTGAAAGTGTCCGCCAACTCTTAACATATTGGAAGGATTTGTACAACATCAACCTGTCTTATGACTATGCTCAACTGTTCGAGGTCAATAAAAAGGCCTTAAGCGGTACAAACGGTCTATACACTCACAACAGTTACAGGAAGGATAAAGTGGATGCATATCCCTGTCCAAGACTTATCGAGATGTTAAAGGGCTTATAGGGATTACTGTAGGTTTGACCAGGAAACATACGGATGAATGTTGAAGGATATTGAGTCGTAAAGTAAAAAGAGAGATAACGAAAATGATCTCTCTTTTTGCTGCGTAATTCGGTCCGGAAAGAGAACCGAAATCAATAAGAATGATTCAAATGGAGTCTTAGACCAATATACTTTATCATTCCATTTCTTTATTCAACAGATCAAAATACTTTTTGACATGTGAAGTTTGCCTGTTAAAAAAATCGTTATCGCTCTCTTTTGGGCTCTTTTTTGGATCTTCTTTTTCATAGTTTTCGAGAAGTCCAAATTCGGACAAAGAAGCTTTAAATACGTCTTCATCGAATTTTTTCAGTTCGCCGGTAATGGTCTCAGAATAATACCAGACTTCCTGTGCAAAAAACCAGGCATAGAAGCATAACTTACCATGGCTTAAAACCATGTAACATTTCCCATCATTTGCCCTTACCAAAACGAAACTGTAATAATTATCGTATGTAAATAAATCCGATGGAAATTCCGAAGCCTTTGTATATTTTACACTCGCTAAATCGGGGCCAATCAAAAACTTATCACCTTTAGGGGAACTTTTGCGTTCCTGCGGTTTTATTACATAGCCTGGTAATGGTGAGTCGTTCAGGTAATCAGAAAGCGAGGCATAAAATTTTCCCACTTGTCCTTGCAGGTTTTGTGAAAAAAGTAGAATTACTAGTATTGACAATATCCGTCTATTCATAATGGCGTTTTCATGTAGTTAAATATTTTTTAGGTGTAAATGTATGAAATTACGGGTTAAGCAAAAGGATTTATGAGGCCCAAAACCAGAACCAAAAGTATCAGGAGAAATTTCGCATCATGGGAAACAGCATTCTCGAAAGTTTATCTGCTTTCATATAAAAATGGTTGAATTCTTTTTCAATTAGTAGAATCGAAGACAGAGCAAGGGAAGAGGAAAAAATCGGAACCTTACTACCGTAAAATCCCGATTCTTTTTGGTGCCCAAGACTGGACTCGAACCAGCACACCTTGCGGCGCCGCCTCCTGAAGACGGTGCGTCTACCAATTTCGCCACTTGGGCATCCGCGTCACAAAAATAATCGTTTTCCTAAATTAAACCATAGGTTGATGATAATGTTCTGATGTTTTATCTGTAATTCTAGTGTTTTTAATAATCGAACTCATACCAATTCTTGTCTAGTTTAGTATAGCGCATTGGTCGACCAAAACTCTCTACAGGAAGTTTGCCATCTTCGTCATAACAAATTCCATAGGGATAATCGTCACCTAAAACCATGAAATAGGAAGTTCCTTCATGGATGATAAGCGCCTCAAATTTCAAATCACGGATCTCTTTATTGGTGACCGACCCATTATAAATACTTCTATTTTGCCTGACTATTCGGTTCAAAGCAACTTTACGTTCCTGGTAGAAATCAAGTGCTTTTTCTTCCGGAAATTTGTTTTGTACAAGTGGCCTTGTAAGTACCATGATTAAAAGTAAAAGACCTAAAAAACCGATTTTTTGTTTTCTGAACAGCGGTGTCGTCATAATGACTGAACTAACGACTAAAAACCACCAGGTAAATGTAAGAGTTGAAGTATATTTCCATCGTGGTCCCAAGGAACCATAACCGATTTTATATGGATGAACATAGTTGTATTCTTTGATCAATAAATTAGACAGAATAAACCAAATACACAAAAAGATAACTGTTGATGTTCGGTGTTTTATATTCATTTTATCAAACTTTCCGTGAAGTTATAAAAGCATTTCGACTTTATTGAATTGTCTGACTTTTTGATAGACACCGAGTTTTTCGAAATCGAACACGAATAGTAGCATTAAGATTATTATTTAAGATAAGTATTCTTCTTGAGAATGAAAACCAGGAAAAACAAATTAGTTTTCTTCGAGGATTCTTCTCCCACTCTTCGCACTCGCTCTGAAAAATAATAGCATTGCCCTCCTAAAATGTCAGAGTGAGCGGGAGAGCGAGAGAAGAGTGCAAAAAATAAAAGCACTTCAGTACACAAGTTGAACCAAAAAACTCTTGGTTCGTCATAGAAAGCTAAATGATTACAAATGCTCCTGCACAAATTGCTGGGTGTATGCTCGTATCATTCCCCGAACCCGTTCAAATTCTGCGCTTACTTCCTCCGAAGTTCCGACAGCTTTTGCGGGATCGGGGAAATTGTGGTGAAACTTCTGCGCTTGAGTTGGGAAGTACGGGCAACGTTCTTTCGCGTTATCACAAACCGTTATCACAAAATCAAAAGCGATTTCAGTGTATTCATCCACATGATTAGATGTGTGGTGCGAAATATCTATTCCGTCCGCTTTCATCGTTTCTACTGCTTTTAGATTCACTCCGTGTACTTCCACTCCCGCGCTGTAAACATTCGCGCTATCTCCGGCGAAATGTTGCAAATAACCGTGTGTAATTTGGCTTCGACAGCTGTTCCCTGTACAAAGGATTAAAATATTCTTCATGACTCTAACTCTAAGCAAATAGCCAAATGATATTGATAATACAAAACTTCGGGTCGAATCCGAAAACTAGTTGTAAAATAACAACAGACGTGGTTATTATTAATGGTTTTCTGTATTTAATGACTACTGCTTTCATTGCTTAACAGCCTCCACCTTTAGACATGCAACATGCGTTTTCCTGTGTGGTCAATTCTGAAAGTTGGATTTTTTCTTTTTCGGCAGGAATGCCACAAGTATCCGAAGCCAAACAAGCGGTTGTTTTAGGTACTAATACAAAGTGAGTTCCGTTAAAGCCCAAATCGTATTTTCCAATCGTTCCACTTTGGTATTCCACTTCAATTTCATTGTCTTCCATTCCCAATTTCTCTTCTGAAAGCTGAATGATATTCAATAACTTCCCTGGCTTTAACCGGTGTTCAAAATCATCAGCGTTCCACAACTGGAAGTTTACTACTGTTTCTTTGCGGATTGTTCCACCACAGTCGATAAAGTGTTTTTGAATGCTTCCCACTTCTGTAACATGAAAATGTTCCGGAACGAAAGTACCGTCAGCAGTTTGAAATTCGACGTTCTCTAACGTCGGTAAAATGGCTTTAATTTCTGAAAGTTTCATCTGATTGAATTTTAATTAACAACACTGATCGGCTTTGCCATCCAGTTTGGACGAAACGCCGGAAAAATATCCTTGAATTCGGGAAACCGTGGTTTTATCTACGCAGTAGCAAATTGCTGTTCCTTCAATATTGCCTTTGATTAGTCCTGCATTTTTTAACTCCTTTAAATGCTGTGAAACAGTTGGTTGTGCAAGCGTTAGTTCGTTTACTATATCGCCACAAATGCAGGTGTCGACCTTGATCAGGTATTCCAGGATAGCAATACGCGCAGGGTGTGCAATTGCCTTTAGAATAGATGCAATCTCATTCTGTTCTTGCGTAAATAATTCAGTCTTTGTTGTCCCCATCATCTTATCGTAATATTGCAATATTACGATAAATAATTGATCAAAGTAAATTGGATACGAAATTTCAAAAGAATAAATAACCAATCACCCGAAACAACATGTTGGAAAGCTCATCTGCTTTTCCGTAAAATTGCTTGAATTCTTCTTCGGAAATCCCGCTCTGAAAAGAATCGGGAAAGAGTGAGTGTGAGAGAAGAGGAAAAAAAGAATCGGAACCTTACTACCGTAAAATCCCGATTCT
>RCUH01000219.1_pt1 | contig 76384 bp, 73 predicted proteins | sample 2166191 | NCBI WGS metagenome assembly RCUH01 (sample SAMN09932848, study PRJNA488358) | compost metagenome | feature: garden; material: soil; isolation source: compost soil in an enriched community after 214 h of incubation | place: Germany: Experimental Botanical Garden Goettingen | collected... | reverse complement strand
ATTTATGTCTTATTTATTTACGTCCGAATCAGTTTCTGAAGGACATCCGGATAAAGTAGCCGATCAGATTTCTGATGCGCTTATCGATCATTTTTTGGCTTACGACAAAAACTCAAAAGTAGCTTGTGAAACGCTTGTGACTACAGGTCAGGTAGTTTTGGCTGGTGAAGTGAAGTCAGAAGCTTATCTTGATGTTCAGCAAATTGCCAGAAATGTCATCAACAAAATTGGCTACACAAAAAGCGAATATATGTTCAATGGTGATTCTTGTGGTGTGATTTCCGCAATCCATGAGCAGTCTCCTGATATCAACCAAGGTGTTGACAGAACTTTGGACGAAACAGATTTCGAAACGAGAGCAAACGCTCAAGGTGCTGGAGATCAAGGAATGATGTTCGGTTACGCCACCAACGAAACTGAAAATTATATGCCTTTGGCGTTGGATCTTGCACATCAGATTCTTAAAGAATTGGCGGATCTAAGAAGAGAAGGGGTCTCAATTCCTTACCTTCGTCCAGATGCAAAATCTCAGGTAACGATTGAATATTCTGATGACCACAAACCAGTGAGAATCGACAGTATTGTAGTTTCTACACAGCACGACGATTTCGGAAGCGAAGAGGCGATGTTGGCGAAAATCAAAAGAGATATTATTGAAATCTTGATTCCTAAAATCAAAGCTAAGCAAAAACCGGAAATCCAGAAGTTGTTTAATGGCGATATCAAATATCATATCAACCCTACTGGAAAATTCGTAATCGGTGGTCCTCACGGAGATACAGGTTTGACGGGAAGAAAAATCATCGTGGATACTTACGGTGGAAAAGGCGCTCACGGTGGTGGTGCATTCTCAGGAAAAGATCCAAGTAAGGTGGATAGAAGTGCGGCTTACGCAACAAGACACATTGCGAAAAACCTAGTTGCAGCAGGTGTTGCTGATGAGGTTTTGGTTCAGGTTTCTTATGCAATTGGTGTTGCGGAACCTTGTGGACTTTACATCAATACTTACGGAACTTCAAAATTGGATATCAACGATGGAGAATTGGCGAAAAAAGTTCAAGTTTTATTTGACCTAAGACCTTACGCGGTTGAGAAAAACCTTAAGCTAAGAAATCCTATCTATATTGAGACTGCGGCTTACGGACACATGGGGAAAGATTATTACGTAGCTGATAAAACCTTCAACAAAGGCCTTAAAAATGAAATCACTTTGAAAGACCTGGAATTTTTCACTTGGGAAAAACTGGATCGAGTAGAAGATATCAAAAAAGAATTCGGACTTTAATCTGATTCTTGTATAAATAATGAAACTGCTTTGTCTTTGGATGAAGCAGTTTTTTTTATTTCTCGATATTCTTTCAACAAACTTCTGTTTCAAACATCTCTTTTATTATTTTTGTCGTAAATAAGATTACTAAAATGAAATCAAAAATATTCATCCTATTTTTATTAATGGCTTTCGGTGGTTTTGCTAAGTCACAATTGACGATGCATAAGTTCATAACGGCCGGTTACGTCTATCAAAATCAAAGTTTTGGGGAAGTAGGTGGCAAACTTCTTTTTCTGAATAATGATGACGTCCTTTTCCGTGTTGGCGTATCTGCGTTGATGGGTTCTGCAAATAATGAATTTGCGATTATGCCAAAAGTAAATGCTGACTTCTTGTTAAATTTTCAGAAAAATGTGGACTTCTATCACGCCCATTATTTCATTTTAGGTGCAGAAGCTACAAACAAGTACGTTGCTCCGAAGGCTGGATTCAGTCTTTTTGGGATTTTGGATCTGACGGGTGGCTATGGATTTTCGGTTGATAAAAACGGAATCAACGGCAAAGAATTGAAAGGACTCAATATCAATTTCACAATAAATATCCCATTAGTTCTACTTAATTGATTTAACTTTTAGAATATATTTGAATCAAATTAAAGAAATATGAAAGTTTAACAATTCATTAACATTTCGTTTTGACTTTTTTATTACTTTTACAATCCTAAATTAAGCGTATAGAAAAAATTTACTTCATTAAAAATTAAAACAGCCGAGCGATCAGAAATTAATTATGTTTTATAATTGATTATCTGCTGGGTTTTATATTGAGAAGTAAATATTATGAAAACGCAAACTGATAGCAACCTAATTCTAAATTATCAGAACGGTGACGAAAACTCACTTTCCATACTGATAACGAGGCACAAGAAAGATTTATTTAGCTTTATCTATTATAAACTAATGGATGAAGATTTGGCGAATGACATCTTCCAGGATACATTCATCAAAATCATTGTTACGCTGAAAGAAGGCCGATACAAAGAGGAAAACAAATTCATCCTTTGGGCAAAGAGAATTGCTCACAATTTGATCATCGATCATTACCGCCTACAATCAAAAAATATTAAAATTTCCGAAACTTCTTACGAAAATGAAGAGTTTTCCATCTTCGACATCATCAAGGAACCAGAAAATAATATCGAAGACCGATTGATAGATAAACAAATAAACGACGATCTTTTGAGAATGCTCGTAATGTTGCCAGACAATCAGCAAGAAGTGATAAAACTTAGATTTTTCGATGGTCTCAGCTTCAAAGAGATTGCAGATCATACAGATACGAGTATCAACACGACGCTTGGTAGAGTGAGATATGCGCTAATTAATCTCAGAAAGATTATGGAAGAACATAAAATTATTTTGACAAAATAATAAATAATTAATAATAAAGATTTTCTTTTGGCGTTATTGTTGTAAAAGTCAGCCTATGAAAAAAAACGACACTTTAACAACGAAAGCCTTGATGCCGAAAAAAGAAATAATCGATTTTCTGATGAGTTATTCCAAGAATATTCATCCAATAAAAACTAAGAACAGGAATCCAATTTTAGTTACGAAGAACTAAGCATTTTTAGATTTTTAAATAATTGATTTTTTATGATTGAACTTTCCTACGTGGATCAAAAATGATTAGATTTGTGCCTTATGAAAAACGTAAGGCACATTTTTTTTGATCTCGACAACACACTTTGGGATCACCGCAAGAACGCATATTTGACCATCAAAGAATTGTTCTCCCAACAGAATATTTCGGAATTATATAAAATTAATTTTGAGTTATTTTACGATGCTTATCACGAGATCAACGAAAAACTTTGGGAACAAATCCGTGACGGCGAAATTGATAAAGAATATCTTAGAAAATACAGATTTTACAATACATTTTTAAGATTCGAAGTTGATAATGAAGATTTGTCGAATTACTTTGAGCATCATTTTTTAGACGAGATTCTCAAATTCAATGATCTGGTGGAGGGCGCTTTGGATCTTCTTAATTACCTGAAATCCAAAGATTACAAAATGCACATCATCTCCAATGGTTTTCAAGAAGTGACGGAGCGAAAGTGTATTCTTTCTGGCATTTCCAGCTATTTTGAAACCATCACTAGCGCAGATTCTGTTGGCGTGAGAAAGCCAAGACCTGAGATTTTCCAATATTCTTTGGATTTGGCAAACGCTGAAAAATCGGAAAGTGTTTTGATTGGTGACGATTGGATTGCGGATGTGAAAGGTGCACAAAGATTTGGGATTAATGTAATTTTCTTTGATGTTAACAATGATAATCCACAGGAAGAGAACCTGAAAGTCATCAAACATCTTTCAGAAGTTAAACAATATTTGTAAAGCAAAAACCCTTTCGAAATTTCAAAAGGGTTTATTTTTTTATTTGATTAAAAATTAAATTCCTAAACTTTCTCTCACTCTTGTAATCGTTTCTGTAGCGATTTTTCTCGTTTTTAGTGCGCCTTCCTGCAGTTTTGACTCAAGCTCTGGAAGGTTGTTCATATAATAATCGAAAGTCTCTCTCTCCTTCGCAAATCTTGTAAGAATTAAATCCAATAATTCCTTTTTCGCGTGTCCGTAACCGTAATTTCCAGCTAAGTATTTTGCTCGTAATTCTTCAGTCTGTTCAGGTGTTGCAACCAAAGCGTAGATGGCGAAAACTTTATCAGTTTCAGGATCTTTTGGATCTTCAAGTGGCGTAGAATCTGTCTCGATGGACATTACTTGTTTCTTCAATTCCTTTTCTGGAAGAAAAATATTAATGATATTTCCTCTCGATTTTGACATTTTGTGTCCATCGATTCCGGGAACATATTTTGTGTCTTCCTGCAATTCCGCTTGAGGCAAAACCAAAACTTCGCCCATTTGATTGTTAAATCTTGAAGCTACATCACGTGCAATTTCCAAATGTTGAAGCTGGTCTTTCCCAACAGGAACGATTTCCGCATCGTACAACAAAATATCTGCGGCCATCAAGATTGGATATGTAAAAAGTCCAGCGTTGACATCTTGCAATCTGTCTGCTTTATCTTTGAAAGAATGCGCCAAAGTCAATCTTTGATAAGGGAAAAAGCACGACAAATGCCAAGATAATTCGCAAGTTTCTGGGATATCACTTTGTCTGTAGAAATAAGTTTTTTCTGTGTCTAGTCCGCAAGCAAGCCAAGCTGCGGCAATCTCGTACGTATTTTGTTTCAGTTCTTTTGCATCTTTAATTTGAGTCAAAGAATGAAGATTAGCGATGAACAAAAAAGATTCGTTGTTTGCTTGTTTGGACAATTCTACTGCGGGAATGATGGCTCCCAAAAGATTTCCCAAATGTGGTGTTCCGGTGGCTTGTATTCCGGTTAGGATTCTAGACATTTTAATCAGTTATTTCCGCAAAAATAGGGAAATTTTAGAATTTAACCGGAGTTTTGGATTGTTTTACGATATTTAAATTTCAATTATAAAAAATCAAATTCCATAAATTTCTTTAAATAAAACCGCTTGTCGGCGAGAAATTTCCACTTGATTGTCATTAGGTAATTTTATCATTAGATTTCCGCTGAACCAATTTTCGATATTCTGAATATAATTGATATTGAAAATTGTATTTCGGTTTGCTCGGAAATATTTTTCTTGAGGAAGTTTTTTCTCAATGATGTTTAATGAGCGGGTCAGAACTGCTTTTTCATTTCGGAAAAAGACTTTGGTGTAATTGCCTTCCACTTCGAAAAGATAGATTTCCGAGATTTTTACCATCCAACATTTTTCGCCGTCTTTGATGAAAATCTGATCTTCCAAATCGAGTTTTTTGTCTTGCTTTTCTGTTTTTTCGGCAAGTTTTAGTTTTACTTTTTCAACAGCTTGAGAAAGTCTTTTTGGATTAATCGGTTTTAGCAAATAATCCAAAGTGTTGTATTCAAAAGACTTGATTGCAAACTCGTCAAAAGCTGTTGTGAAAACGACCAGCGGAACATTTTCCAACATTTCGAGAAGTTGAAAACCATCTTTTCCAGGCAACTGAATATCAAGAAAAATCAAATCCGGATTTTGAGAACTAATCAACTCAAATGCAACATCAGCATTTTCTGCTTCGGCAATGATTTCTACTTCCGGAATCTCTTTCAGCAAATCTTTCAACTCGTTTCTCGCAAGTCTGGAATCTTCTACAATGATGGCGGTAATCTTCTTCATTTTTGAAATTTAAATCGTGAAATTGTCTTGTTTGATGATAATCTCAGCGGTCACTTCATTATTTTCTTCGGAAAGTTTGAAGCTCGCTTTGTCATCAAACAAAAGTTTTAGGCGTTCTTCGATATTTTTCAAACCTATTTTCGTGGAACTTTCGTTGTTAGAAATGCTTCCCGTGTTTTTTACAACGAGATGTAAATTATTGTTATTAATGAAAGTTTTGATGTCAATTTCGCCACCATCTTTCAAAACAGAAATGCCGTGTTTTACAGCATTTTCCACCAACATTTGCAAAATCATTGGTGGAATTTGAATGCTTTTAGTTTCAGGCGAAATATCAAGTTGAAAATGCAACCGGTCTTCATATTGAATTTTAGAAATCTCCAAAAAATTCTCTACAGTTTCTACTTCTTGTTCCAAGGTGACAAAATTCGTTTTTCCTGATAGCAAAGACGACCGCAACAATTCTGAAATCCGGGTTATCATTTCTTTTGATTTTGCCGGATTTTCCTGCACCAATCCTCGAATATTATTAAGACTATTAAAAATAAAATGCGGATTGATTTGACCTTTCAAAGTATTGAGATTAGCTTCTTTAAGGTTTTTTTCGATGTCTAATTTTTGTTTCAGTTCGTCCTGTTTACTTTGATAAATTTTATAGGCATAAATGAAAACCAGCCAGTTGATTGTGATAAAAAGGAAATAACAATAATTGACGAGACGTTTTTCCAGAATTTCACTTTTAATATCCATTTTACTAAAATCAATATTCATAATCAATCCATTGAAATAGAGTAAAGCAGGCCAAAGAATAATCTGAAAGATAACGTGAAGAAAAAGAACAAATCCTCCAATAATCATAACGCTTTTTAGCAACGAAACATTCTTTTTAGAAAGCCATTCTGTGAAAAAGACAATAAGATTAGAAATGATGTACAATAGAAAAAAGACAATAAACCACTCAGCTAAATAAACACTGTTTGGAGCTACGCCAAAAATTTCTTTGTAAACCAACTTTCTGAATGTCAGTAAAAAAAATATGATACTGACCAGATAGATGATTGTGAAAACGTGGTATTTCCAGTTTTTGAGTAGTGTCACAAGCGGTTTATTTGATTAATCCTACGAATTTACTTGAAAGTTTTTCTACATCATCATTTTTTTTGCAATGGCTATCAAGAAAACAAAGATGAGGACGAAAATGTAAGTGACAAATGCCAAAAGATAAACCAGCAAAGTTTTTAGAATGACGGACTTCCAACTTTTCTCAGCATAAAAACCTTTGTAAAACCAAACCGCCATCAACGGCATTACCATCATATAAAGACCAGATAAATTAATAATGGCCTCCACATTTCCCCTTAATAAAAAGTAAATCGGATAAATGAGTACAATACTAATCAAAGTGTAATACGTCTGGAAAAAGGCGTTCATAATCACGTGTTCGTAATAGTTTTGTCCCCATTTCCGAAATGCCAAAGATGTAAAAATTGCAAAAACCGGAACCATCAGAAGCATAATGAACGAATTGTAACTGCTGAAGAAAGCCATAAATTTTGACATTTCAGGCGTCCAATTTCCTCTACTTTTAAAAACATTTTTCATAATCTCATTAAGGTCAAGAACTTGATGAGATAAAAAAGCAGAAAATCCGCAAAGCAAAAATGCCAGATAAAGCGGTTTGTAATGGTTTACCCGATTTCCGTTGATGAAGTCCAGAGCCGTTTTTCCCGGATTTCTGATAATATTTTTGATGGAATAAAAGAAACCTTTGTTGGTGTGAATCGCCAAATATTGAACTTCATCCACGAGATATTTCCTGTCGATGCGTTTGTACTTTTTCTGTCCGCAATGGCTGCAGAAATTTTGATTGATCGTAGAATTGCAGTTCTTGCAAATCAGAACAGTGTCAGTAAGTTCCATCGTTTTAAATATTAAATATCTTTCTCGAAAAACAAATAAATGTAAACCGCAAATCCAAAATTTGTAGAAGTGGTGGATGTCAATTGGTAGCCGTTCTTAGCATATTCGTCCAGCTTTTCCTGAATTTTCCTTTTTGATTCTTTTGCAATATGCTCGGAATCCAAGGTTAATTTTGTGTAATAGATTAATGATTCTACTTTGTAATCTTTCATAGTTTTAATATTTTAAAGAATTAATATTTAAGTTAAATGAGATTAAAATAATTGAGTGAAAAAGTCAATCATTTTACAAACGATTTCGATGAAAATGGTAATCATAGTTTCAGGGTTTAAAATTTTCTTAAACAAATGTAAAACACCGAAGCACGCAAGTCCACCAAAAAATGATGAGTGGTAAATTGGAAATGATGAAAGGAAAATGTTGAGAATAATTTTAATAATCGGATGAAAACCCTTAAACATTAAAAAGATTCTTATATTCGTGAAAAGAATTTCACAAATGGAGAACAACGACGTTTTATCGCCGAAGATTTTTAAATCCATCCAAAGCCTATGGATTTTGCTGGCAATCTTTGTAGGTGTGGATTTTATCACCAATTATTTTTATCCCGAGCAAAAAGATTCTTCGTTGGCGAAGATTTTCGATTTTTTCTCTTCTGCGCTTCACTGTTTGTTTTTTCTTTGGTATTTTGCTATCAACAAGCGTTGGAAATCCTTTCTGATTGCGCTTCCTCTACTGGTTTTGTGTTTCTTTTTTATGAAGGAGATTCGGAATTTTTTGGATTACTATATTCCTTTTGAAACCATTATCAATTCTGGTACGATTCGAAAATATTCATATTTAATCGTGGAATTGCTGGCTATTTTTGTTTTGAGCAGACGATATTTGGTGGAAGAATTGGTGACGGGGAAATGGGCATTTGGCAAAATATTCCTTTTAAATCTCGGTCTGTTTTCGCTCTACAATTCGGATATGGGAATGTTGGAGCAGATGATTTCTACAGGGACTTTCAGTTCAAAAACTATCGAATTTATAATTACTTTTATTTATTATGCTTTGACTTCTGTGAGAAGTGTTGCATTTTTGGGCGCATTTTTATTTCTGATGGCTTGTCTTACAAATCGAGAAAATATCTACCATTTTTCAAGCAAAGTTTTACAATTTGCCAACCGTTATTTTGGCATCGCGGTTTTGATTTCCATCAGTTGTTTGATTTTCGGTTTCGCCTATTTGATTGAAAATGCAATTTCACTTCAGCTCGATTTTTTCGGTGAAAAACTGACGATTTTTGGCTGGCTTAATAATATTGCTGTGATCGCGTTGTTTGTGATTTGCTCCAGATTTGTGGGTCAGTTTTTAAAGGAAAGAAGTCTTCAGAAACAGAAATATTACGGCGTGATTGGGAGCTCGGTTTGGGTTCCGGTGATTAATATTATTTCTTTATTAATGATAAAATTTGATGATAAAATAAAATTCTTGTCGCCATCAAACCTTGAAAAAGCTAAGAAGATTCACTTAATCATTGCATCTTTCCTCATTCTGTTTTTCTACAAAAATGACATCATTGATAATGACAAAAGAACAGAAGGACTTTTGCTAAGTTCCATCTACATCGCCAGTTTTTGGATTGTCGCTTACATCAAAAAGTACAATTGGATTTTCCCTTTGGTTTTGGCTGGAATTATCACAATGATTAAAGTTTATCCGTTTTACAGCGGGATTTACGAAGAACAATTTATGTTCAAAGATTATGTTTTGGATTTTGTGAAACACACTTTTTCTATTGCGATGATTCTGACAACGATTGTTTTTTACGGGATTTATTATATTGCTTTTGAAACGTTGAATAAGAAGTAGTTACTTACTTAGAGATTATAATGCTTGGATTCAAAATTTTTTCTAAATCACCAATTTTGAGTAAGTCGTCGATAGTTTGTTGAATACATTCTCTTGTTAATATCTGTACAAACAAATCAGGCGGTTTTTGGTAAATTCCATTTAGATTTTGTCCAGTCTTTTTATCTTGACCAACTGCAGTTTCTAAATATTTGTATGTCCAAACATTAAGTCCATAATTTCTTCCATCTTCTAGATTGATTTGAATATTACAAAATTCATTTTCAATGTCCCAGCTATTTGGATTGATTTCTTCAAATTCCAACCATAGGGTGAATTTTAAATTTGTCTTTTGCTTATTCATATAGTTTCCCTCATTTACTTCTTCCTCAAAATCACAGCCACTTTCGTAAACATACTGCGCGCCGATTCACTATCACTACTTGCTTTGTAATCTAGTGTATATTTTCCATCTTTTTCAATCGGGATTTGAATCACTTCTTGTTCAAAAGTCCAATCAGATTTTACGATTTTTTTAGGTTTTTCTTCTGGCATTTCTTCAGAATTATTGCCATATTCCGAAGTTTCACTCTCAGTTTGTTCTTCTTCTTCCTCGTCTTTTCTGACTTCGTGAGTGGAATTAATGATTTTATCATTACCTGCAAACATCGTCACAGTAGAGTTTTCAATTGTTTTTCCATCCAGACTGAGGTTGTAGCTCAAGCGAAAAGAGGGAACATTGTTATTATCCAAAAATGAAGCATCCATTTTCCCCCAAATCACGAGAACGTCGCCTTTCTTCAAATCGATGTTTTCTGTGCTGTTGACCAATTGGTCGTCCAGCGGTTTTTCATCGGAAACAGTTTCCCCAACGGGATTGCAAGAGATGACGAAGATTGAAATGAATATTGCAGTTAAAAAGAGTTGAGATATTTTGAGCATATATTTTTAAGTTTAAAAGATTATTTTAAAAAGCCATCAGCCAAAAGTAAATCGCCAAAAGCAAACGATTATATTTTCAAATGTTTGCTGAAATAATCATTCATCAAAGAAGTCAAATCGTTTCCATTTTCGTTGGTTGGACTGATGAGATAGAACTGACCTTTTTCTGTTTTGATGGAACTGATGATGTAATAACTCACCGTATCTGAGCTGTAGCCAATGCGCGTGGCTTTCATCAAAATGCTGTTGTCGCTGATATTTCTGATAAATTTGAATTCATCATCCCGATCATAAATCTGTTTGAAATAGCCAGAGTACAATCTGTTTTCAAAATTTAAATCCTCAAAAGTCCCAACAAACTCTGAATTTCCCAAAATCCCAACTTGATTGAAGGTGTTCTTGCTATGATCCTCGTCTCGATAAAGATAAAACTGGATTTTGTCTCGGTTGATTTTGACGCTGTCGTTATCTTTTAGAAAATATCTAAGCTCCTTTTCCAGTGATTTGTAATAGACTTGATAGTTTTCCAGTTCCGGTACAGAAAGGCTTGGTTTGATTTTTTCCCAAGTCATTTTTTCCGCCGGACTTTCTTTATCAAAAGCCAACAGATTTTGCGCTTTTTTATAAGTTGAGAATAGTGAGGCGTACTGAAGCTTCGGGTCATTGTATTTTGGGACTTCGGCGGTGTAGAGGTAGTACGTTGAGTTTGCTGGGTTATATTGCCTGTAATACATTTTCTTGCGACCATAGCCATCCACGTACAACAAAGCGTTTTTATCTTCGAAAAGAATTTTTTCCGGTTCATTGAATTTTTTGATGTCAGAAACTGGAAAAACATTGGGATTTGATGATTTACCGATCAAAAGCAATTCGCCAGAATCACCATCGGAAAAAGGATTCTGAATACTGATGGCTTCTGGATATTCAAAACCTTCGGGTACGGAAGTTGCGTTTGGATCCGTCAAACTAATGTCGCCCGAAAAAGAATAATCTTTAAGAAAATTGCTCACGGGAAGCATCACATCAATTGTTGTCGCAGAATCCAATTCGTAAGACACTTTTCTCAAAACAGCTTGCTTGCTCTCTTCGCTTTTTCGAATAGAATCAATTTGTGTCTTCGGAATTCCGAGCAATTGTGTGTCATAATCTTCCGGATTCAAATAACCTTCCGATTGATTTTCTTCTTTGCAAGAAAATATAATTAAGGACATTAATAAAATCAGGTAAGTTTTTTTCATCATCGTAATATAGACTTTAAAAGTAACGAAATTATTCTATTAAAATCTTTATCTCTTCAAATTTCGGTTAAAGATTGGATTATTGCTTGCGGTTTTATGATTTTGAATTTTTAAAACCTAATTCTTCAATTTAATTTTATAATTAAAAGTCAGAACCTTCAAATTCCAAAGCGTCAAAGTCTGTTCAGCAAAAATCAAATCGTTTTCCGAACCAATAATTAATTTGTCCCGAAACGAACTGATGAATTGTGACCAATAGTCGCCTTTCGAATCTTTCAGTAAAAAATAAAATCCTGCGTCACCAAATTTTTTCCCTGAAGAATCCAAAATCAATTCGCCATTTTCTCCAACACTTGGATTCATCAAAACAGTTGCATTTCCGTTTGGCAAAGGGAAAACAGCTTTAACATAGGTTTTTCCGGATGGCAAATTGCAAATTCCATAAACGCCGGAATAAATTACTTGTCCGCTGGATTCAATCGAACGAAACCAAAATGTGTATTTTATTTCATTGGTTTTTGGGTCGATAAGATTGATGATCTCGCTTTTCAAAGATTCTGAGTCATCAATATTTTTGGTCGGAATATTCAGTTGATTGATTCTATTGCTGAATAATTTGTTGATTAAAATGCCAAAAAATTTGAAAAACGGATTCCATTTTACGGAAAAATCCAAATTGTGATTGGCTGTATTTTCATAAAATCCAATGACTTTTTTGGATAAATTTGAGAAGTCAGTTTCCGATAAATTAAGCTTTAACATTGAAGGAATAATGCCTTTTGCCTTCGAATCTTTTTCTATAATTAAGTTCTCTTTTTCCGCAAATTGAATGATGAAATCTTCGCCAATCGCATTCAGATTCCCAAATGGTCCCATCAACCAAGGAAAATCTTCAGGCTTAATTTTTATTCCCCGCAGAATCACCCATTGCTGAGTCATCCAATCCTGAAATTTCTGCATCGGATAAGCGAATCTCATCTTAATTATTTTTAAGATTTGGAATTATATTTCGTCGCCCGTTCCATTCTCCAAATTCCGAAATAGGTTTGAAACGCAAGGTCGTAAATTCGAAATGAAAATCTTTCCGTTCTCTTTCTTTCATTGCGTCAGCGTGTCTTTCCGGCTTTGGAACTTTGCTATGACCGTGGACCATATCTGTCATTTCTTTCTGTGTATTCCAAATTGAAAATGTGGAAACGGTGTTTGGAAATTTGATGGATGCCAAAGATAAAGTCGTTGCCGGATGGTCGCGCACCAATTTTTCAACCGGTCTTCCCCAATGGATAAATCTTGGGATTTCCAGAAATTTCATTCGCGCAATTGTAACGGCAACGAATGGTGAATCCGGATTTTCAAATTCTAAAGTTTCATCAGGAATTTCAAATTGGTTGAATTTCCCCCATTTTCTCATAAAAGTTAATCTCGTGTGCCAGCCTTTCGCAAGGATTTTCCCAAATTGATTTCCATTCAAAAAATCATCAATGTTACTTTCATTTTCCCATTGAGCAAACACGGCGATTTGTCTGATTAACATTCGAGAAGGTGAGAAAATAGCAGAGCCAAGCGTCATCGCGGTCATAATTTCTGCGTGAATCAAACCCGAAATATTTTTTTGCTTCGGTGGAAACAAAAGGATTCTAAGCGCAGAAAAGTAATTTGTTTTTACCAGATGATAAGTGAAGACGCTCATTTTTTCAGGTTTGTATGGTTGATTTTTATATTAAATGTACAAAACTTATTTAATCAAAATCTTCTCTCCACCAAACTTCGGTTCCACGCCAAAAAATAGATCCCAAAACACCTTTACTCTGGCAAATTTTTCACGCACATTGGTTTTGAATCCTGCGTCTTTGTCCACATCTTTTGCATTGTATCCATAAGCGGTGATTCCGTTTCTGTGAGCGAGATAGATGGCGCGCTCGTTGTGAAAACGCTGAGAAATTACGATAAATGATTTCTGCCCAAAAATTTCTTTAGCCCGAACCACAGAATCCAAAGTCCTGAATCCTGCAAAATCTTCATAAATTTTATCGGCTGGAACGCCCAACTTAATGAGCGCATTCTTCATATCTTCCGGTTCGTTGTAATTTTTTCTGGAGTTGTCTCCGCTCGCAATAATGTTTTGAATTCTGCCTGCGTGGTAGAGTTCTGCGGTTGCTTTGATCCGATTGTCGAAATATGGATTTGGTTTTCCACTCGCCAAAATTCTGCTCGTTCCCAAGAGAAGTCCAACTTTCTCATTAGGAAGATTTCCAATGTCCGAAGTCACATTGTCTTCTGCTTCATAATCAATTGTGTAGTTCGCGTATAAAACAAAGAGAACTGATAATCCGAAGAAAATCAGTCCTATAACTAATATTTTTTTGAATAGTTTCATCCGTTAAAAATCCAAACCATTTGGGAAAGCTTTCTTTCTGAAAATATAGAGGAACAACGCACCAACCGTAATTGAGCTGTCGGCTACGTTGAAAATGTATTTGAAAAACTCGATTCTGTTGCCTCCGAAAATAGGAACCCAATCTGGCCAAGTCGTATCAACCAAAGGAAAATGCAACATATCTACCACACAACCTTTCATCAAATCAGAATAGCCGTCTCCGAATGCGGTGAGTTTAGAAACGCCTCCATAATCAATCCATCTTTCGGAAGCCACGTCGTAGAAAGTTCCGCTGTCGAAAATCACACCGTAGAAAATACCATCAAAAACATTCCCGATCGCGCCGGCAAAAATCATTGCCATTGGAATAATGAGATAATTGGAAGCGCCTTCTCTCAGCCATTTTTTGAAAAGTACAACCATTCCGATGGCCAAAGCAATTCTTAGAATAATCAAAGCGTATTTGCCCCAAAGTCCTCCGAAATGCAGTCCGTAAGCCATTCCAGGATTTTCAACGAAAGTCAGTTTGAACCAATCCAATCCAAAAACGTTGATGCTCTCGCCAAGGTAGAAATGCGTTTTGACGTAGATTTTGGAAAACTGGTCAATCAATAAAATTAGAAACGTAATTGCAATTATTTTCTTCATTACAATCCTTTTGGTTTTGAAGGTTTGAAAATTTTCTTCTCTTTTCTATCCGTGATTTTTTGAACCGTTTTCTTATTGTGGAAATTATTCTTGGTGTGAAATTTTTCAAACTCAATGTTCATATCTTTCAAAACGCTTTTCAGCGCAGTAAGTTCCATCGCGTTTTTTGGGTGTACAATGATTGATTCCATTTTTTTGAATGTTTTAATTTAAATTTTCCCTCAAGAAAAATTTTTGCAAATGTACTTAATTTAGTTATTTCTTAGACAATTCGTCCAGCCTTTTGCGTTCTTTTTCAGACAAATCCGCCAAACCATTTTTCCCAATTTTACTCAGCAATTTATCGATTTCATCCTGTCTTTCCTTGCGTTTCGCGTTGAACTCATCATCGATGGTGTAATGTTTTTGTTCGGGTTGGAATATGTTTTTGACCGATTTGTTTTTCATTAATACAAACCCAACCGCTACGACCAGAAGTAAAATAATTATGTAAGTCATTTTGTTATAAGAAAAAAGTCCCAATTTCCAATTTTTAGAATCAGAAACTCGGACTTAATATTTTGATAATTAGTTGTTTATCGTTGCATGTTCTTCGCTTCGATGCTCAAAGTTGCGTGAGGAACAGCTCTCAATCTTTCTTTTGGAATTAGTTTTCCTGTGACTCTGCAGATTCCGTAAGTTTTGTTTTGAATACGGATTAGCGCGTGTTTCAAGTCACGGACAAATTTTTCCTGTCTTCCTGCCAAGATAGAATTTTGTTCCTTGCTCAGCGTCTCAGCACCTTCTTCGAAAGCTTTGAAAGTTGGCGAAGTATCATCTGTTCCATTGTTTTGGTCATTGATAAAACTTTCTTTGATTAGAAGAAGGTCTTTCTCAGCTTTATCGATTTTATCTTGAATCAGTTGTCTGAATTCTTGTAAGTCTGCGTCACTATATCGTAATTTTTCGTCGGCCATTTCCATTGTTATTAATTGTTCAAATTTTTATTTTTTTGGTTATTTTAATGAATCCACATTTTTTCAATCAGCAAGAATAAAGATAAAATTTGAAATAAATCATTTATAAAATTTAATTCATAAATCCTTAATGAAAATGAAATATTGCTTATTTTTTATCAATTTTCACTTTGAATTGTTCTTCATTTATTTCTATTTCTTCGAAATTTATAAGTGAATTTACAAATTCTATTTTATCTGACAATACTTCTTCAGAAATATATGCTTGATTGTTACTAAGTTCTGTTTTGAACGGCGTGTTTTCTTCTAATTGAATTGAGATTCTGTCCGTTAAATCAAAATCTTTATCTTTTCTAATGTTTTGAATTCTGTTGATGAACTCTCTCGCAACTCCTTCTGATTTCAATTCCTCCGTTAGCGTCAAATCTAATGCCACAGTTGTTTTACCTTCGCTTGCAACTGTCCATCCCGGAATATCTTTAGTAAATATCTCAACGTCATCTGTGGTGATTTCGTATCCGGAAACGGTGGCTTTTCCTTCTTTTTCTAATGAAGCAATCTGCTCAGAAGTGAAATTTGAGATTTCGCCTGCAACCGTTTTCATATCTTTTCCTAATCTCGCCCCAAGGGTTTTGAAATTCGGTTTGATTTGTTTTACAATAAGATGCGAGGCTTCTTCGGAATTGATGAGTTGCAGTTCCTTCACATTCACTTCTTGTTTAATTAATTCTGAAACGGCTAAAATTTGTTCCTCAATTTTCTTATCCAAAACCGGAATCATCACTTTTTGAAGTGGCTGGCGAACTTTCACATTTTCTTTCTTTCTCAATGAAAAAACCATCGATGTAATTTGTTGCGCCAAATGCGTTTTCTCAACCAAATCTTGATCAATCAAATTTTCATCCACCACTGGGAAATCCGTCAAATGAACTGAATTTACCACTTCTTTTCCAGTGACCTTGTTCAAATCCTGGAACAATTGGTCCATAAAAAATGGCGCAATTGGTGCGGAAAGTTTCGCTACAGTTTCCAGACAAGTATATAAAGTTTGGTAAGCAGAAATCTTATCATCAGAATAATCGCCTTTCCAGAAACGTCTTCTGCAAAGTCTTACATACCAATTTGATAAGTTATCGTTAACGAAATTATTGATTGCTCTTGAAGCTTTTGTTGGCTCGTAATCTTCATAGAAAGATTTCACGTCTTTTATTAATAAATTTAATTCAGACAAAATCCAACGGTCAATTTCCGGACGATTTTCAATGTTGCTTTCCAAATATTTGAAACCATCAACATTCGCGTACAAAGCGAAGAAAGAATAAGTGTTATAAAGCGTTCCGAAGAATTTTCTACGAACTTCATCAATTCCTTCAATATCGAATTTCAGATTTTCCCAAGGATTCGCATTGGAAATCATATACCAACGCGTCGCATCTGGCCCGTAAACCGAAAGTGTTTCGAATGGGTCAACTGCATTTCCAAGACGTTTGGACATTTTCTGTCCGTTTTTGTCAAGAACCAAACCGTTTGAAACCACATTTTTATATGCTACAGAATCGAAAACTGTCGTTGCAATCGCGTGCAAAGTATAGAACCAACCACGAGTTTGGTCAACGCCTTCTGCAATGAAATCTGCAGGGAAAGATTTGTTGTTATCGACTTGTTCTTTATTTTCAAACGGATAATGCAACTGCGCATAAGGCATCGCTCCGGAATCGAACCAAACATCAATCAAATCGCTTTCACGTTTCATCGGTTTTCCGGATTCTGAAACCAAAGTGATTTGGTCAACAATATTTTTATGAAGGTCAACCAAAGCGTAATTTTCCTCCGACATATTTCCAATCTCGAAACCTTTGAACGGATTTTCTTTTTGGAAACCAGCTTCGATGGATTTTTCAATCGCATTGTACAATTCTTCGACAGAACCGATTAAAACTTCTTCTTTTTTATCTTCGGTTCTCCAAATCGGCAACGGAATTCCCCAATATCTGGAGCGGGAAAGATTCCAGTCGTTGGCGTTTTTCAGCCAATTTCCAAAACGGCCTTCACCTGTAGATTTTGGTTTCCAGTTGATGGTTTCATTCAAATCGAACATTCTGTCTTTTACATCAGTCACTTTGATGAACCAAGAATCTAATGGATAATACAGCAAAGGCTCATCAGTTCTCCAGCTGTGCGGATAGCTGTGAACATATTTTTCAACCTTGAAGGCTTTGTTTTCTTTTCTTAATTTTAATGCAATTCTCTCATCAACAGAAAGATATGCTTTCAAATCAGAAATAATCGATTTTAGATTTTCTTTTTGAATATTGAATTCTACAGATTTTTCGTCATCATTCAAATATTCACCTTTCACATATTCGTTCGCAAAACCGTAAGTTTCATCTTTTACAATCGATAAAAATTTCCCTTGCATATCCACCAACGGAACTGGATTTCCATTGTCGTCCAAAACCAACATTGGTGGAACTTCAGGTATTGCTTCTTTCGCAACTTTCGCATCATCGGCACCAAAAGTCGGCGCAGTGTGCACGATTCCTGTTCCGTCTTCCGTCGTTACAAAATCTCCGGCAATCACTCGGAAAGCATTTTCTGGATTTTGGTAAGGTTTTGCGTAATCTAAAAGTTGCTCATATTGAATTCCAACCAATTCAGCACCTTTAAATTCGGCTAAGATTTGATAAGGAATAACTTTCGTTTCAGAAGTGTAATTAGCGAAGTCTTCATCTGTTCCTTCCGCGTATTTCTTCGCAAATTGTTTTCCAACCAAAGCTTTCGCCAAAATAATATTGATTGGCTCAAAAGTATATTGATTGAAAGTCTTGACCAAAACATAATCGATTTTTGGCCCAACCGTCAAAGCGGTGTTGGAAGGTAAAGTCCAAGGTGTAGTCGTCCAGGCAAGAAAATAAATATCAGATTTTGGTTGTTGATTGTCAAATTCTTCCCAATGCAAAGCTCCTCCGCAGCTATTTCCGGCAGCTTCAGAACTATCTATTTTGGAGTCAGAATAAGCAATTGTCGATAATTTTTTCCAAATTTCACTAGCGTTTTCAGGCGCTTGTTTTATTTTGAATTGAGCAACAACCGTCGTATCTGAAACATCACGATAAGCGCCTGGCTGATTGACTTCGTGGGAAGATAATCCTGTTCCAGCTTTCGGAGAATATGGCTGAATCGTGTAACCTTTGTACAGCAAACCTTTGTCATAGATTTGTTTCAAAAGCCACCAAACCGATTCCATATATTTTGGTTTGTAGGTGATGTACGGATTTTCCATATCTACCCAATAGCCGATTTTCTCGGTCATATCGTTCCAAACATCAGTGTAGCGCATCACGGCGTTTTTACAAGCTTCGTTGTATTCTTCGATGCTGATTTTCTTGCCGATGTCTTCTTTGGTAATTCCCAATTCTTTCTCAACGCCCAATTCCACAGGAAGTCCGTGCGTGTCCCAACCCGCTTTTCTGAAAACCTGTTTCCCGGATTGCGTTTGGAAACGACAGAAAATATCTTTAATCGCTCTCGCCATCACGTGGTGAATTCCCGGCATTCCGTTGGCGGAAGGCGGTCCTTCATAAAAAACAAATTCCGGTTGTCCTTCGCGGATTTCTACGGATTTTTTGAAAGTATCGTTGGTTTTCCAAAATTCTGCGATGTTTTTTGCAGTTTCGGTTAGGCTAAGATTTTTATATTCTGTGAACTTGCTCATTTTCAATGGGTCAAATCTGTTTCTGATAGATTAAGTTTGCGAATTTAGTGATTTTTGTCGATTAATTAATGGGTTTTTGACTTGAAAATTATGGTCTTAAATTCGACTCTAAATTATTTTCATTTAAAATGGAAGATAATATTCATTAATAATGGAAATTAATTACCAAAATAAATGGAAGATATTTTTCATTAATAATGGAAGATAGTGTATATTTGTTTATTAAATTCTATAAAATGTTTTTACAGAGTCAATTAGCGGAAATAATAGATAGTCAGAAAAGCAATTTATTGACAAAAAAATCGGGGCAAGAAAGAGAATTATTGAAAGAATTGAAAGTGTATGAAAAATTTGCTCTAATCATAACCGGAATCAGAAGAAGTGGAAAAAGTACACTTTTGCTACAGTTATTAAAAGATAATTCTAAAAGTTCCTTGTATTTAAACTTTGAAGATATACGATTGAGCGGTTTTGAACTGAAAGATTTTCAACGATTAGATGATGAAATAAAAGAGAGAAAACCCGATATTTTGTTTTTTGACGAAATACAATTAATAGAAAACTGGGAAATGTTTGTCCGCCAAAAAGTGGATGACGGTTCGAAAGTCGTGATAACAGGTTCGAATGCGACACTTCTTAGCCGAGAATTGGGGACAAAGTTGACCGGAAGACATTTGGATTACGAATTGTTTCCTTTCTCGTTTTCGGAATTTGTACAATTTCTGAATCTTGAAAAAGATGAAAATGCGACCAGAGAATTTATGGAAAAAGGTGGATTTCCAGAATTTTTGAATACGAACAATGGAAAATTGCTGAATACTTTGGTGGAAGATATTTTGTACAAAGATATCGCCATCAGATATGGTTTTCGGGATGTGACTACGCTGAAAAAAATCGCCGTTTATTTGATATCAAACATAGGAAAGCAGTTCTCTGCCAATAAGTTAAAAGGTGTTTTTGAAATCAAGTCAGCAACGACAATGCTCGAGATTTTCTCTCATTTGGAAAATACTTATCTTGTGCAATTTCTACCAAAATTCAGTTATTCTTTGAAAACGCAAGTTCGAAATCCTAAGAAAGTTTACGTCATAGATTTGGGTTTGTTCACGCACGCCTCCATTGTTTTCACCGATGAATTGGGAAGACGTTTGGAAAATATGGTTTATTTGCATCTAAGGCAAAAATATACGGAGCTGTATTGTTTTAATGAGAAAAAAGAATGTGATTTCATCGCTATGCATCAAGGAAAACCTGCGGAAATAATACAGGTTTGCTATGATTTGAATCAAGATAATTTGCAACGGGAAATCGCTGGATTGCTGGATGCTCTGAATTATTTTGATGAAGAAAAAGGAAAAATCATTACATTCAATCAGAAAGACCGTTTTGAAAAAGATGGTAAAATCATAGAAGTTTTGCCGTTTCACGAGTTTGCGAGCTAACTTTTAATTGCTCAAAATTTTAATATTTCTAACTTTGCTTAAAACCCAATATTTTGAAATTTTTACCAGAAATCGAATTCACCGATTCCCATAAAATAAAAGCTTTTCAGGAAGAAAAACTTCGTGAACAATTAAGCTATCTTCAGCAGAATTCGCCGTTTTATCAAAAATTATTTATTGACAATAAAATTAATATTAATGACATCAAAACGATTGAAGATTTAACTAAAATTCCTACGACTTCAAAAAATGATATACAGGCGAACAATCAGGATTTTTTCTGTGTTCCTCAAACTGAAATTGTGGATTACAGCACGACTTCGGGAACTTTGGGCGACCCTGTAACGTTCGGATTATCAAACAAGGATTTGGAAAGATTGGCTTACAACGAAGCAATTTCTTTTGCTTGCGCCGGAATTCAAAAAGGTAATGTCGTTCAGATGATTACGACAATCGACAAAAGATTTATGGCTGGTTTGGCTTATTTTCTTGGACTTCGGAAAATGGGTGCGAGCGTTGTGAGAATGGGACCTGGGATTCCGGAATTGCAATGGGATTCGATTTTCAGATATAAGCCGAAATATCTAATTACCGTTCCGTCTTTCCTTTTGAAAATGATAGATTACGCCGAAAAACACGGTATCGATTATAAAAATTCCAGTGTTTACGGCGCAATTTGTATTGGCGAAGGTCTTAAAAATCAAGATTTCACCGATAATATTCTGTCACAAAAAATTAAGGAAAGGTGGAATATTCAACTGTTTTCAACTTACGCTTCGACGGAAATGAGCACAGCTTTCACGGAATGTGAATTTCAAATTGGTGGTCATCATCATCCAGAATTGATTATTACAGAAATCCTTGACGAAAATGAGAATCCTGTAAAAGAAGGCGAAAGTGGCGAATTGACGATTACAACTTTGGGAGTTGAAGCGATTCCGTTGTTAAGATTTAAAACCGGAGATTTGGTAAAAGCGCATTACGAAGCTTGCAAATGTGGCAGAAATACGATGCGTCTTGGTCCGGTTCTCGGTAGAAAACAGCAAATGATAAAGTATAAAGGGACAACACTTTATCCACCTGCCATGAACGATATTATGAATGATTTTGGGAATGTTTCCTGTTATCAAATCGTTATTCAGTCGGATGAAATTGGTTTGGACGAAATCATTATTAAAGTAAGTGCCGAAAATAATGATGAGAATTTTGTGAATGAATTGCGAGACCATTTCCGAGCAAAACTGAGAGTGAGTCCGAAAATCGAAGTTTTGGATTTTGATGTTTTATCGAAAAATGTCTTCAATCCAAATAGCCGTAAACCAATTAATTTTATAGATTTACGAAATTAAAATTGACCTAATTAAAACTATGAAAAAACTATTATTAATTATTTTTATCGCAATTGCAACCACAGCTTTTGGGCAGAATCAAATTAATTTTGAATTCGGGACTTTTGACTTTTTGAAAGACCAAACCGAGGTGAATGTTCAATTGAAATTTGATAATGTCCTATTTCAAGCGGATAATTTCACAGAAGCTCAATATTTGGAAAGAAGGAAAGCGGAAACTTTATCAAAGAAAAATGCGGTGGCTTGGCAAAAATGGGAAGAAGCTTGGGGAAATTTCAAGAATACAGAATATCTCAATTACTTTTTGAAAGGCCTCAACGGCTGGTCAAAAAAAGTGGCTTTCAAAAAAGATATTAATTCAAAATATACTTTGATTGTTGATACAAAATGGGTTTACGCTGGCTGGCACGCAGGCTTGGTGGCTCAGGAAGGAAAGCTGACTTCGGATTTGATATTTGTGGAGACAGACAATCCTTCGAAAGTTGTGATGAAATTGCAAGGTTCAGAAATTCTCGGTAAGAAAACCAATAAAGACTTTACAATGGAGTATGGTAGAATTGCCGGCGCTTACGAAGTTACCGGTAAGGAACTCGGAAAAGCGATAAGAAAAGTCATTAAATAAAACAAAAACGGTCTGAAAATTCTCAGACCGTTTTTTATTGCTGTTGCATTTTTTCTAGTTTGATGAAATCCGCCAAATTCTTCACCGCCGTATCGTGAATCCGTACAAACGTATTTTTTTTATCCCAAACATAACCAGCTAGAACCGCACAAATTTTTCTTTTCACATCAGGATTTTCTGGTTGGTGGAAAAATAATTCTTGCAAATTTCCGGTGTACCATTCTTTCACGTAAGTCGTGAAAACATTTACGCCATATAAAATGTAATCAGAATATTCCTTTTGCCAATCGATGGTTTCTCCGTTCAGTTGTCTTAAGGCTAATTTTGCGGAAAGCATTCCCGATTCCGTTGCGAAGGCCATTCCGGAGGAAAAAACGGGGTCGAGGAATTCCGAAGCATTTCCCGTCAAAGCAAATCCGTCTCCGAATAATTTTTTCACGGAGCAAGAATAATCTTTCAAATGTCTCGGTTCAAAAAGAAAATCAACGTCGCCAAAACGTTTAACATAATAATCTGAAAGCGAAATAGCTTTTCTCAAAGCTTCCGTGGTGTCGCCATTTTCCGAGAGCTTATCAATATAATCAGTTGGTCCAACGATTCCTAAACTTGTTTTCCCATTCGAAAAAGGAATCACCCAAAGCCAAACTTCGGTTTCAATAATATCGAAAGAAATCAACGTTCCTTCCACACTTTCTTCACGATTAATATCATCAACGTGAGCAAAAATCGCTGAATGTGGTGATAATTTTGAAGGCTTTTCTAAGTCCAATAATCTCGGCAAAACTCTGCCATAACCGCTGGAATCGATGATGAATTTGGCGTGGATTTCCTTCGTTTCACCATCTTTATTTTTAACGGTTGTAATGGAATCTGAACCATTAAATTCGACAGAAATCACTTCCGTTTCAAATTCCAAATCAACGCCCTTTCGGATGACTTCATCTGCCAAAACTTTGTCAAAATCCGCTCTGGGAACTTGCCAAGTCCAATCCCAGCCTTCACCAAACTTATTGCTAAAATCAAAAATACAGACTTCATCACCTCGCATAAATCTTGCACCAAGCTTCTTCTCAAAACCTTGATTATCCAACGCTTCGAAAAGTCCGGCTTCGTGAAAATGGTCCATCACTCGCGGAATCAGGCTTTCTCCAACCACCAATCGCGGAAACTTGGTTTTTTCCACCACTTTCACTTTTGCGCCGTTGTTATGAAGATACGCGGAAGACACACAACCCGAAGGTCCGGCTCCAATCACGAGGACATCTACAAATTCTTTCATTATTTCTGATATTCTATCTATATTTGCGTCACAAAATTAATCACAAAAAATTGATTTCGAATCAGTTTTCTCCTTTTTTTAAATAATGATAGATGGTATTAACGGCTAACCTCAAATTAGAGGATTTTTATAAAATTATTTTCGATAACGAAACGCTTGAATTGAGCGAAACACTTTTGTCGAAAGTAGAAAATGGTTTCAATTTTTTAGAGGAATTTTCCAAAGATAAAGTCATTTATGGCGTGAACACTGGTTTTGGACCAATGGCGCAATATAGAATTAGCGAGGAAAACAGAAATCAGCTTCAATATAATTTGATAAGAAGTCACTCTTCCGGCGTTGGAAATCCATTGTCGCCACAATCTGCAAAAGCCGTGATGTTGGCCAGATTGAACACTTTGAGCTTAGGAAAATCGGGAATTCATCCTTCGGTTATTTTTTTACTTAAAGAGTTGATTAATAAAGATGTTACACCGTTGATTTTCGAACACGGTGGCGTTGGCGCAAGTGGTGATTTGGTTCAGTTGGCGCATCTGGCTTTGGTTTTAATTGGCGAAGGTGAAGTTTTTTATAAAAATGAAAGACGCGCAACCAAAGATGTTTTTGCAGAATTAAATCTGGAACCTATAAAAGTTCACATCCGTGAAGGTTTGGGATTGATGAACGGAACTTCTACAATGACGGGAATTGGGATTATTAATGCCTATTATTCCAGAAAATTGGTGGATATTTCTTTAAAACTTTCTTGTGCAATTAATGAAATTGTGAAAGCTTATGACGACCATTTTTCCGAAGCTTTGAACTCCACAAAAAGACACGAAGGGCAACAGAAAATTGCTTCCAGAATGCGCGAAAGTCTTTCTGACAGCAAATTGATTAGAAAAAGAGAAGACCATCTTTATAATAAGGAAAATAAAGAGGAAATCTTCAAAGATAAAGTTCAGGAATATTATTCATTGCGATGTGTTCCGCAGATTTTGGGACCGGTTTTGGATACTTTAGAATTCACGGAAAAAATCTTGGAAGATGAAATCAATTCTGCCAACGACAATCCGATTATCATTCCAGAAGACCAACACGTTTACCACGGCGGAAACTTCCACGGCGATTATATTTCTCTGGAAATGGACAAGCTGAAAATCGTTATCACAAAACTGACAATGCTTGCAGAAAGACAACTCAATTATCTTCTGAATGCAAAAATCAACGAGATTTTCCCACCATTTGTCAATCTTGGAAAATTAGGATTGAATTTCGGAATGCAAGGCGTTCAATTCACCGCAACTTCCACAACGGCGGAAAGTCAAATGTTGTCAAATCCAATGTACGTCCACAGTATTCCGAATAACAATGATAATCAGGATATTGTGAGTATGGGAACCAATTCTGCGGTGATTTGTAGCAAAGTTATTGCAAATGCTTTTGAAGTTTTGGCGATTGAATTAATTACCATCGTTCAAGCGATAGAGTTTTTGGAATGTCAGAACGAAATTTCATCAAATACGAAAAAACTGTACGATGAAGTTCGGGCAATTGTTCCAGCTTTCAAAGAAGATTTGATAATGTATCCGTTTGTAGAAAAGGTGAAGGAATATTTAAAAAAATAATTAATTTCAAAGTTTTAAACTAATGAAATGCGCCATCATAACAGGAGGTTCCAGAGGAATTGGCAGAGCCATTTGCCTGAAACTTGCCGAAGAAAATAACTATCATCTTCTCATTAATTATACTTCCAACGAAGCTTCTGCAAACGAAACTTTGGAGAAAGTCAAAGAATTGGGAGCAACTGGAGAAATCCTGAAATTCGATGTTTCTGATGCGGAAGAAACGACAAATGTTTTGACTGATTGGCAAGATAAAAATCCAGACGCCATCGTAGAAGTCATCATCAACAACGCCGGAATCACCCGAGACGGACTTTTTATGTGGATGAAGTATGAGGATTGGAACAACGTCATCAACACCAGTTTGAACGGATTTTTCAATGTGACTAATTTTTTCATTCAGAAATTATTGAGAAACAAATACGGCAGAATCATCAATATGGTTTCCGTTTCCGGCGCAAAAGGAACAGCTGGACAAACCAATTATTCCGCTGCAAAAGCTGGCGTCATTGGTGCGACAAAAGCTTTGGCTCAGGAAATTGCAAAACGAAATATCACCGTAAACGCAGTCGCTCCAGGATTTATCAAAACTGATATGACTGCCGATTTTGATGAAGCAGAATTAAAAGCAATGATTCCCGCAAACCGATTTGGCGAAGCGGAAGAAGTGGCAGATTTGGTAGCATTTTTAGCATCCAAAAAATCATCTTACATCACAGGCGAAGTCATCAATATCAACGGCGGAATTTATTCATAAAATCAGGTTGTAGATTTTAGGTAATAGTGATAACTGCAACCTAAACACCTACAACCTACAACCTAATTTAAAATGGAAAACAGAGTTGTCATCACCGGAATCGGCATTTATTCCTGCATTGGGATTTCTTTGGAAGAAGTCAAAAACTCTTTGTACGAAGGCAAATCCGGAATTATTCTCGATCAAGAAAGAAAAGAATTTGGTTACAGATCTGGATTGACAGGTTTTGTTCCGAAACCCGATTTGAAAAACTTGCTTAGTCGTCGACAAAGAATTTCGATGGGCGAAGAAAGCGAATATGCTTATAAGGCAACCATCGACGCCTTAAAATACGCTGGAATTTCACAAGAATTTCTCAACGAAAATGAAGTCGGAATTTTGTACGGAAATGATAGTGTTTCTCAAGCCGTTGTAGAAGCCATCGACATTGTCCGTGAAAAAAAAGACACACAATTGATGGGTTCCGGTGCCATTTTCAAATCGATGAATTCTACGGTGACGATGAATCTCGCAACGATTTTCAAACTTCGAGGCATCAATATGACGATTAGCGCGGCCTGTGCAAGTGGTTCACATTCATTAGGTTTGGGATATTTGATGATCAAAAATGGATTGCAAGACACCATTATTTGTGGTGGAGCTCAAGAAACCAACAAATTTTCAATGGCAAGTTTCGACGGACTGGGCGTTTTCTCAGCTCGCGAAGATGAACCTGCAAAAGCTTCCCGACCATTTGATCAAGGCAGAGACGGATTGATTCCGAGTGGAGGAGGAGCGACTTTAATTTTAGAAAGCTACGAATCTGCTGTGAAAAGAGGCGCACCAATTATTGCAGAAATTCTCGGTTACGGATTTTCTTCCAACGGCGGACATATTTCCACACCCAATATGGATGGACCTGCGATTGCGATGGAGAGAGCTTTAAAAATGTCTGGCTTAAAACCTAAAGACATCAATTATATCAATGCGCACGCGACTTCCACACCAATCGGTGATGCTAATGAAGCGCAGGCAATCCATAAAATATTCGGAAACGAAATTCCCGTAAGTTCCACAAAATCAATGACTGGACACGAATGTTGGATGGCTGGAGCAAGCGAAGTAATCTATTCCATTCTGATGATGCAGAACGATTTTGTAGCGCCAAACATCAATCTGGAAAATCCGGACGACGATGCAAAAAAGATAAATCTCATCACTGAAACAAAAAATCAAAAAATTGACGTATTTTTGTCAAATTCTTTCGGATTCGGAGGAACTAATTCTGCATTAATCGTTAAAAAATTTGTTTAAAAACACCATGGATAGAGATAAAATTGTTGCGATAGTTAATAACTTTCTTGTCAACGAGTTCGAAGTTGATCGCGATGATATTGTGAATGATGCTAATTTCAAAACCACTCTCGGCCTGGACAGCTTGGATTATATTGATATGGTCGTAATTATCGAATCTAATTTCGGCGTAAAATTAGGCGAGGCAGATTTCAAACAAATGGTCACTTTTGATGATTTTTATGACGCAATTCAGAATAAGATTGCCGAGAAAACGTCTCTTTAATATCACAATCTAACAATTTGAAAATGTATCAATTACAGTGAATATTGTTAAACTGTTAGATTGATTAATTGTTAAATTGAAACTATGAACAAGTGGAAAGGCAAGTCCAAAGGAACGATATTAGGCTACCAGATTTTTGTCTGGTGCATCAAGAATATCGGAATCCGAAGTTCATACTTTGTCCTCTATTTCGTTGCGACTTACTACTTCATTTTCGAGAAGAAAAGCAACCAGTACATTTCTTATTATTTTAAAAATAGACTGAATTTCAGTGCTTTGAAAACTAAATTGTCCGTTTTCAAAAGCTACTTCGTCTTCGGTAAAGTTCTGATTGACAAAACTGCCATTTCCGTCGGATTGAGAAACCGATTCACCTACGAATTTGACGGTATTGAAAATCTCAAAAACCTTCTCGCTGAGAAAAAAGGTGGCGTTCTTATCAGCGCGCACATCGGAAATTTCGAAATCGCCGAACACTTTTTTGCCGACATCGACTTTGATGCGCAAATTAATTTAGTCACGACAGACCAGGAAGTGACCGCCATCAGGGAATATATGGAAAGCATTTCTGTTAAGAAAAGCAACATCAAATTCATTTTTGTGAAAGACGATATGTCGCACATTTTCAGAATCAACGAAGCTTTGTCCAACAACGAACTAATTTGTTTCACAGGCGACCGATATTTCGAAGGTTCCAAATTTCTGGAAGCTGACTTGCTCGGAAAAACCGCCAAATTTCCCGCTGGACCTTTCCTCATCGCCTCCAGATTGCGCGTGCCCGTGGTTTATGTGTACGTGATGAAGGAAATAAATCTCCATTATCATCTCTACGCGCGAGTCGCTCAGAACATCAAAAACCGAGATTCTCAAGGCCTACTCAACTCCTACGTCCAAAATCTGGAATCGATGCTCAAAAAATATCCACTCCAATGGTTCAATTACTTCGACTTTTGGGATGATATTGATTGATTTTCAATATATTTATGGCAACTTAATCCGTCTGTAGTTTATCCTGAGCGAAGTCGAAGGGCTCCCAATCTTTTTGCCTACGCTTTTCCAGCTACAAAAAGGATTTCCGCTCAAGCCGGGTTGCAGATTCGGTATAAAATCAAAAGTCAATATAAGTGATTACTTTTTCATCTAAACAGATTAATTCATTGAGCATACTTTAAATTGTCTAATATCTCACTTCTAAAATAATTGAAAAAACAATACGACATACTCATTATCGGAAGCGGAATTGGAGGACTTGTTTCTGGCTTGGTTTTGGCGAAAGAAGGGCTGAATGTATGCGTGTTAGAAAAGAATAACCAATACGGCGGAAATCTCCAAACCTTTTCTCGGAACAAACTTATTTTCGATACAGGCGTTCATTATTTGGGTGGACTTTCCGAAGATCAGAATCTTCACCAATATTTTAAATACCTCGGCATCATCCAGGATTTAAATCTCGAAAAAATGGACGAAATCGGATTCGATAAAATCACTTTTGAAGACGATGAGGTCGAATATCCACATTCCCAAGGTTATGACAATTTCGTAAATCAGTTAGCTGAGATTTTTCCTGAGGAGCGAGCTGATTTAATTAGTTATGTCAATGAAATTCAGAATGTTTGCAACCAGTTTCCAAGGTACAATCTTGTCGGTGATGGAAAATATAATGAAGATATTCTTTACATCAATGCCAAGGATTTTATAGAATCCATCACATCAAATAAGAAATTGCAAACGGTTTTAGCAGGCTCAAATTTTCTTTACGCAGGCTCGGCAAAAACGCCTTTGTATGTTCACGCTTTGACGGTCAATTCTTACATTCAAAGTGCGTATAAATGCACAAATGGCGGAAGTCAAATCTCAAAATTATTGATTAAACAATTGAGAAATTACGGCGCAGAAGTCTATAAACATTCCGAAGTTTCAGAGATGATTTTTGATGAGGAACAAATTCTGAAATCCGTAAAAACCAAAAACGGAAAAGAATATTTTGCCAAAAAATTCATTTCGAATATTGAGATTAAAACGACTTTGGATTTAATTGGAAAAGAACATTTCAAAAAGTCTTTCACCAAAAGAATTGATGAATTGGAACCAATTAGTTCGTGCTTCAGTGTTTACATTGTTTTGAAGCCGAAGACTTTCAAACATTTTAATTTCAATTATTACCATTACAAAAATGAAGAAAATATCTGGAATCAGTCCGATTATTCGCAGGAAAATTGGCCGGAATCTTATATGCTTTCTGCAACGCCTTCCAAACATAATACGGAATTTGCAGAAAGTTTGACGGTTTTGACTTATATGAATTACGATGAGGTGAAACAATGGGAAACAACTTTCAATACGGTTGCAGAAGAACACGAACGAGGAAAAACTTATGATGCATTCAAAAGTGAAAAAGCTGAAAAGTTGATTTCAGAAATTGAAAAGAAATTCCCAGAATTGCGTTCTCAAATCAAAGCTGTTCACACTTCGTCGCCACTTTCTTACAGAGATTATATCGGCGGTTCCAAGGGAAATATGTATGGCTACGCAAAAGATTCGTCCAATCCAATGAAAACGATATTTTCACCAAAAACAAAAGTAAGCAACCTCTTTCTGACAGGTCAAAGCGTGAATATGCACGGGATTTTGGGTTGTACAATTGGCGCATTCGTAACGTGTTCCGAGATTCTGGGAAAGGAATTGATTGACGAAAGATTGACTCAAGTTTTAAATCAAGCTGATGAAAAATAGAGTTCTACTTTATCTGTTTTTTGTTTTAAATTTCATTTCGTGTGGCGTTTCGAAATCCATCAATCACGTTCCTGAAATCAGCCAATATTCTCTTGAGATTCCGAAAGTTGAAAAAGCAAACGACTCGACTTTTATCTTCAAACAAAATTATCTGACCAAAAACAAACAGCAACTTTGGGAACTTTATATCCAAGGAAATCCTTTGCAATTAGGTTATAACAATGGAGCATTGACTCAAAGTTTGATGCAAAATCAGGAAGCAATTTTCTTTTCCAAGGTTGAAGGTTTTGTCCCATCAAAATTCAAACAAAAATTACTTAATGGCTTTTTGAAATGGTACAATCGGAAAATATATTTGAATGTTTGCGAAGATTATCAAACCGAAATCTACGGCTTGTCGCAATATTCATCGGATAAATATAATTTTATTGCGCCAAAATATCTAAGGAGTTTATACTTGCACGGCGCACACGATATCGGTCACGCAATGCAGGATTTGGCGATGGTTGGCTGTTCGTCATTGGCTGTGTGGAACAAAAATACGGAAGACGGCGATTTGCTCATTGGGCGAAATTTCGATTTTTATGTTGGTGACGATTTTGCCAAAAACAAGTTGGTGGAATTTGTGGAACCGGAAAACGGAATTCCATATATGTCAGTCAGTTGGCCGGGAATGATTGGCGTGGTTTCCGGAATGAACAAGGAAGGAATCACAGTCACCATCAACGCTGGAAAATCGAAAATTCCGATGACTGCGAAAACACCGATTTCGCTTGTGACGAGAGAAATTCTACAATTTGCTAAGAATATTGATGAAGCGATTGCGATTGCAAAAAAGCGAAAAGTCTTTGTCTCAGAATCGATTTTGGTCGGAAGTGCTAATGATAGAAACGCTGTCATTATCGAAGTTTCTCCAGATAATTTTGGCGTTTATAAAGTTCAGAATTCGAGTAAGTTGGTTTGTACGAATCATTTTCAGTCTGAGGCTTATAAAAATGACGAACGAAATCAAAAACAAATTGCGGAAAGCCATTCGGAATATCGGTATGAGAAACTTAAAGAATTGTTGGAAGAAAACCCAAAGTTGAATCCTGAAAAAATGGCTTCGATTTTACGAGAAAAATCTGGTTTGAAAGGAGCGCAAATAGGCTACGGAAATGAGAAGGCTTTGAACCAACTTTTGGCGCATCACGCGGTGATTTTTTCGCCGGAGAAACAATTGGTCTGGGTGTCGTCAAATCCTTATCAACTGGGTGAATTTGTTTGTTATGATTTAAATAAAATCTTCTCTAATGAACGATTAAAAACTGGAGAATTTGCGACTTCAAATTTGAATATTGCGAAAGATTCTTTTGTGGACTCTCAGGAATTTAAGAAATATGAAGAGTTTAAAAAATTGAGTTCTCAGTTTGATGAAAATAAAATTTTGTCTGATGAATTTATCAATCATTACCAAGCTTTAAATCCAGATTTTTGGTTGGTTTATTTTCAGGCTGGGAAATATTATTTCAGTCAAAAAGATTATCAAAAAGCGAAAGTTGAATTCGAAAAAGCTTTGACGAAGGAAATTACAACAGTTCCTGACAAAGAGAATGTTGAGAAATATTTGAAGAAGACGTTGAAAAAGTTGAAATAACGACAAATCGTCAAATGAATGGAAAGCGCTCAACTTTGCGAAGCGCAACCCGACTTGAACGTAAATCCTTTTTGCGTGAACTAAAGTTCTATTTAGAGACAAACCGTGAGTAAAAAAGATTGGGAGTGGAAGGCGGAAAAGTTGCCCAAATCGTTCTAACCGTTTTCTGGATTGACTTTGTTCAGGAAAAGATAAAAACCAACGCCCAAAATTGTGGAGACCGAAGTTGCCAAAATCAGACTGCCGATAATGTATTGAAGCAGGTGATTTTTGACCAGTTCAAAGTTGATTTCGTGATTCAGAAAATTGGTTTCTCCATCCACGAAAGGCGCACCAATAAAGAGAGAACCTGCAATAATGAGCGGAAGGAACGGCGGAAAACTGATGTTGGAAGAGACAAATGCCAACACCTTGTTGAGCTTAAAAATAACGGCCAAGGATATCGTCAAAGCTGTCTGAAAACCCCAAACCGGCGACAATCCAATGAACGCGCCCAACGCGATGGAAAAAGCCTTGGTGCGGTTGCTTCCGTCGCTTTCCAAAACATCTTCTTTGATGAATCTCTTGAAACTTTTCTTTCTGAAATTATGAATAAAATTTCGAGGTTTGATGTAGGCTAAAGTGATGATAACCAAGATGGTATTGAGAATGCTGATTCGTGTAAAATCTTTGAAAGGTCGGAAATGTGAAACTCGTTCCGCTGGGTCGTAAAGAACTTTCACCGGAACATTTTTGACAGGAATATTTTTCCACGCCGTTCTTACGATAATCTCAATCTCGAACTCGAATTTTGGTGTGAAATATTTTTTCGGAATTTTGTTCAACGGATAAAGGCGGTAACCAGATTGCGTGTCCTGAAGCTTGATTCCGGTCTCAAACCAGAACCAGAAGTTGGAAAAATTGTTCCCAAAACTGCTTTTTTTCGGAATGCCATCTTGCGACATATTTCGGTTTCCGATGAGCAAAACATCTTCGTTTTCCGCAAGCAAAGCTTCTACAAAAACTGGAATGTCATCAGGATAATGTTGCCCGTCGGAATCTATCGTGATGGCGAAATCAAACCCCAGTTCTAAAGCTTTTCTGAAACCGATTTTGAGCGCGTTGCCTTTTCCTTTGTTTTCGGGTAAATGGATAATTGAAATTTGGCGATAATCGCTCAAAATGGACGAAGTAGAATCCGTGGAACCGTCGTTTACAACAATGATGTTGTGGGTGTATTCCAAAACACCATCAATAACTCTTTTTAAAGTCTTTTCGTTGTTAAAAGTTGGGATTAAAATGCAGATTTTCTTCTCAGAGATTGCATTCTGAACTTCGTGAAATTCCATTTATTTGAATGAAGCTTTTTCGGAAGCTGTCATCGTTTTGGATTGCCCAGCGAATTGTTTGATGTAGCTTTTCAGGTCAGCGTTTTGTTTGCTGTAGTTGTTGATGAGGAAGGTTTTGTCTTCTTTCAGATTCTTGTTATAACCCACTATTTTTGGCAGATTTTCCTGAACGCTCATTCTTATCACGCGTAATTCAGCGTTGTTTGGATTGCTCGCTATAATGCTTTCCAAGGTAGTTGCGCCTGATTTTACGAACGATTTTCTTTTGTTTTTTTCGGTTGTCACTTTGGCTTCCAATATTTTAGAAGCTGATTTGTAGGCGGAAATTACGGGGTCATTTGATGATTTTTTCTCAGACAAAGCAATGAAATTCTTAGCATTCTCGTTGGATGAATTTGCTTTGGAATAGCTGTTTCTCAAAGATTCCAAATCTGATTGGAAGAATGAGAGGAATGTGAACATCAAAGTGAAAATCAATTTCATAACCTTAGATTTTGGTGTAATTAACTGACAGTTTCAATGCAATTGTTTCGCCAAAACTTGTGGTGTTCTTTACTTTCAGTTCGTCATCTTTTTCTGTGATGTCCAATTGCAAAACCAGATCCGGCGTCTCAAAAGGATTGATGATGGCCATAAACTTCACGTTGGAAGCGGATTTTAAAAACAATTTTGAAGCAGTGAAATTTTCGGTTAAGTCTTTCACTATCTGCATCATACAAACACCTGGCGTCACAGGGTTTCCAGGGAAATGTCCTTTGAAAATCTCGTGGTCGGGATTGAGTTTTATCTTCGCAATGAAACTTCCATTCTCTGATTTTTCGGATGATTCTAAAGTGTAAAAGTTGGTAAGAATGGTTTGCATATTTTATTCAGTTTCAATGATTTGGAAAAGTTTGATTTTGATTTTATAATCTTTGTGCTGAAGATTGATTGTCTCTGCAAAAGTATGTTTTTTTGCTTCAAAAGTAAAATCGATTTTTTCTCGCTTGTTTTTTGTGTAGATGACTTGGTTTAATAAGCCGGAATTTTTATCAAAGAACAAATAATATTGTTTCTTATCAACATTTGAAAGATAAATTTTAGAATCATTATTCTCAAAACTTTCATTAACCAAATAATTTCGTTTTAATAATTCCTGAAAGTCATTTTTCAGAAAATTGATGACCATTTTTTTATCTAAATCTGCCAACACATATTTGAGTTTAAAATCATTTTTTGATATTTCAAAGTCAATCATTTTATTACCGAAATCTGAAGTCATCACCACTCTGTGCGTTGTTTCTGAGATTTTTTTGATGATAAGAATTCCGCTGATGTCATTGCCATACACTTCCATTTGGCATTTGTAAACATAATCGTCATTTGAAGAAAAGTACAAATTTTCAACTTCTTTTTTGGAGTTTGAAACTGTTTTTGCATCTTTCAATTCAAATGTTTTGCAAGATGTAAAACTCAAAAAAATGAGACTATAAAGAAAACTCAGAAGCAGGAATCGGCGCATTGATTTTGGTGTTTTTGAAAACAATATTCGTCGTATCGCCCGAAGCTTCCGTCATATTCACTTCCGAAACCGTTGTTTGATTTTTAGGAAAATGAAGTTCGATTTGCTTGATATATTTCAATAACTGAGCAGATTTTGGGGTAAACTTTGCGATATTTGACGCAGAATTTTTGAGATAAACAACAGAAAATTCCGAGTCGCTGAACATTTTCCCGTTTGAGCTTCCAACAATCAGTTTGTTGATTTTTTCAAAGGTTTTACTTTTCGCATCTACCGAAGATTTTTTTCCCTGGTCGTTGATGAAAATTTTATTGTCTTTGAAAATAATACTGTATTGATAAGGTTTTGTGTATTTCCAGCTCAGCGTATTTGGAGATTTTAAGGACATTCTGCCTTGAGTGACAATATTTTTATCTAAAAAATCCAATTTTTTGGTCTGAACAAAATCGCTTTGTAAAGTTTTAATTTCCTTCTTTTCGGCAGAAATTTTTGTGACAAATGCTTTTGATTCCGCGCTTGTCATTGCCGTGTTTTGGGCGAAAACAAAACTTGAAATTAGTAGAAATGTTACTAAAATTATATTTTTAATCATTGTTAATTGTTTAAAATTTGACCACAAAAGTCACAAAAGGGAAGTTCTATTTTTAAAGTTTATTGTCTTTGAAAATAAAAGTTCAAATAAGGCAAATCTTACAAGAGGAAAAACCTTTTTTGCTCTTGTATAACATAGAATCTCTAACTTCAACTAACTTCAACATCACAAAACTTTTGTGCCTTTTGTGGTTAAAACAAAAGTTGAATATTTTTCACGCTCCAAAAATAGCAATAAATCTACCAAAACATTGTAGGTTTTCTCAGAAGTGTCGTGAAGCAGGATGATGCTTCCTTTTTTCAAATTTGTAGTAATCCGTTTGTAGATTTTTTTCTCGTCATCAATCACCGTATCGAGTGAACGGACATTCCAACCGATGCTTTTTTTATTCGTTTTCTTAATGGCTTTAGCAATGTTTGGATTGGTTACACCAAAAGGTGGACGGTATAGATTGGTTTTAATATTTCCAATTTTCAACATCGCTTCATCATATTTTTCAATTTCCTCAATCATTTTTGAAGTCGACAAAAATCCTGTGTTGTTGGAATGTGAATAGGTATGATTACCAACCGAATGACCTTCCAAAATAATTCTCTGAAATGTTTCGGGATATTTTTCAATCTGTTTTCCGATGCAGAAAAAAGTGGCTTTGATGTTTTTTTCTTTTAGTAAATCTAAAAATTTCGGCGTAAACTCAGTCGGTCCGTCATCAAAAGTCAAAGCGATTTCTTTAATTTTTGTTCGTTTGTGTGTAAAACTTTTTACGAAATAGCCTAACTGAATATCAAAAGAACCCCAAATGACAACCGCCGAAAATAATATGAAGCAGAAGATATAAACCCAAATTGTTCCCTGAAATGCGTAAATAAAGAGATTCAGGAAAAGATAAAATATAATAAAGGGATAATGTTTCATCTTTAATTGTTTTTGGATTAAAACTTTAACGGTCTGTTTGTCATTCCGTAGGAATCTCGACAGCGTTTAAAGCTGCTTAGATTCCACGCTCCACTTCGTTTCGCTCTGAATGACAAAAACTCTGATTATTTCACACAAAATAATCTAGTAAATTAAGCTTTCTCCAATAAAACCAAACTATGGTCAACTCCTCCTAAATGATTGTAAAGCAAGAATTTTTTAACAGTTTCCCTTTTCACATCATTAATCATCATCACCTCTGGAATGTCTTGATTTTTTAAAATATGACAAGCCATAAATGTTGAAAAGCCACTTGCTGTATTGAATTCTCCGCTCAAATGTTTATAATATAATAATGATGAATTTTGAAATAATTCTGAAGCCTTTTGATAATAATTATCCGATTTTGAATCTCCGTTGAAACCTAAAATGACAGCATCAATATCTTCATTTTTCAAATTATTTTTAACCAAAAAATCTTCAATAAATTTTTGAGTTTCGGCTAATTCTAATGAGTTAATGATTTGAATATCTTTCAGTTGAGCGTAAGAATTTTCTGTTTTATCTTTTCCCAAGACAAAAAAGCTAGAACCCTCACCCCAAATAACACCTTCCGTTGTTGAATTCAAATAATCAACAGGCAGATTTTCTTCTTTTTTAATGGAATTATTCAGTTTGTAAAGCTCCATTGTTCTGTCGGTCTGCTCGTCTGTTGAACCTACCAAAACATTTTCTGCTTCGCCATCCAAAATCTGAAGCTTCGCATCCAGCATTGAAAATTCCAAAGAAGATGAAGAATTTACATAAGTAAAATTATAGCCATAACATTGAAGTCGTAAAGCAATTTGTCCGGAAACCGTGTTGTGAGTGGATTGAATAAAAAATGTTGGCGTCAAAAACTCTTCATTGTTTTCCAAAACATTTTTAAGGAACTTTTCGGAATCCTGAGAACAGCCCATTCCCGTTCCTACAATGATAGCATCGGGTTTTTCAATTCCTGCTTCCTTCAACGCTGTTGTAGAAGCTACTGAACTCATTTTTACGGTCTTAGACATTCTTCGGCTCATCGCTGGCGGAATGAATTCTTTGTAATTAGGCTCAATCGCGTTTAAAATCTGAACTGAATTTTCAGGTTTTAAAGTATCGGAGAAATTTTCGTTTAAAGTGTCCTGAACCGAGATGCAGGCAACACTGTTGATGTAAACTGCACTCATTACTTAGAAAAAATTAAAGTTGAACAGTTTCCGCCAAATCCAAATGAGTTGGAAAGTACGTGGTTGATATTTTTTTCTTTCAGTTCGGTAACCGGCGTCAAATCAAATTCTTCCATTTTATTTTTGAAATTTAAATTTGGAAAAATCACATTGTTCTGCATCGCCAAAATCGAATAAACCGCTTCAATTCCCGCTGCCGCCGCCAAAGTGTGACCTGTAAACGCTTTCGTAGAACTGAATTCCGGAACCTGATTTTCTCCAAAAATGCGAATCATAGCAATGCCTTCAGATAAATCATTATTTGGCGTCGCCGTGCCATGAACGTTGATGTAGTCTATGTTTTCTTTATTTAAACCAGAAACTTTCAACGCTTTTTCCATTGCTAAGAAAGCGCCTTGTCCGTTTTCCGAGGAAGCGGTCTGATGATGTGCATCGTTGGCATTTCCGTAACCGGAAAGATAGGCGAGGACTTTTTTATTTTCTTTTTTAACAATTTCATCAGATTCCAAGACAAGGAAAGCAGCTGCTTCGCCCAAGTTTAGGCCTTTTCGGTCGTTGTCGAAAGGTGTATTGTAAGAATCCGTCAGAATCATCAGCGTATTAAATCCATTCAAAGTAAACTTCGAAAGAGAATCTGTTCCGCCGACAATCACGCGGTCAAGAACGCCGTTTTTGATGAGTTTTGCGCCCATCATAATCGCATTGGCTGCAGACGAACAAGCTGTACTGATGGTAGAAACCATTCCTTTCAGACCCAACAATTCTGCAATTGCCAGAGATGAATTTCCGGCATCGTGAGCGTCGATATATTTTTGCTTTTTAGGAAAATCTTCGTAGGTATAGAAATATTTTTCAGTAATATCCATTCCGCCCACGCTTGTGGATGAAATGAGTCCGGTTTTATATTCATTAATATCCGAAATTCCGGCGCTTTCTACAGCTTCTTTTGCGGCCACCATTCCCAACAAAGCGGTTCTTGTGACGTTATTGTCTTCATTTAGCTGAAGTTTCTGCACAAGCTCTTCATTAGACAACTTTATCTCACCTGTTTTAATGTTTCCGGCGTGGCGCGTTTCAAACAGTTCGATGTCTGAAATGCCGTGTTTACCGGTCGTCAGCGAAATAAAATTTTCCTCGACATTGTTACCAATGGAGGAAATGATGCCCATCCCTGTAATGGCAATTTTTTGACCCATTTTTTTATAAATGTAACAATGTAGCAATGTAACAGTTTACCAATTATTGCTAGACTGTTACATTGTTATATTGGTAAATTAATTTTATTTTGTTCTGTTTTCTTCGATGTATTTTGCCATCACTTCGATAGACTGGAAAATTTCTTTTCCCTTTTTCGGGTCAGATAATTTGATTCCATAGTCTTTGTCGAGAAGTACGATTAATTCCAGTGCGTCGATAGAATCCAAACCAAGACCGCCACCAAAAAGTGGGTCTGTATCTTTGATTTCTTCAATCGCAACGTCTTCAAGATTAAGGACTTCTATGATTTTATTTTTTAATTCTAATTTTAAATCTTCCATTTTTCAAAAATTTACCAATGTATCAATTTACCAATTGGGACTGAAGTATTGTTACATTGTTATGCTGTTATATTATTAAATTACGTAGTTAGCAAATATACAAAAGCTTTATAACTTTCCTGATACAGTTCGACCCAACCACACAAGACTTTTTCAGCTTTCCCTAATTGCAGAATTTGTGCCGAATATGAGTTTAAAAATTCTTCATCAAATTCATCCAACACGAAAAATGCGTTTTCAGTCTGCATTTTATGTTTAATGCTGATTTCGCCAACGCAAATATTCGGTAATGTGTAAACGAAAACGGCGGGACTCGGGAAATAATTTTCCTGAGAATTGATGCTTTCCTGATATTTAAAATCGGTGTCGAGACTTGAGGATTTGTTGGTGAAAACCAATGCGGTTTTGCTGTGGTCATCGTTTTTCAGAATCATTTCGGATGCGAGAAAAGCGAGTTTGCTGAGGTTATCCATTTTATGAAACTTTGGATAATTCAGTTCTAAAGTTTTATAGGCTTCCTTTGCGAAGTCTGAGAAATTTTCGGTCGTGGATTCAAAAATAATTTGTTCGTTGAGGATTATTTTTGAGTTTTGTAGGGTGCAGATGTCTGTTTTCTTCATCATTTAAATTTTAACATTTTTCCAAAACAATCGCTGCATTACATCCACCAAAACCAGAAGCTGTTTTCAAAATATATTTAATTTCTGCAGGTTGATTTTCTTTAATAATATTCAAATCCTGAGAAACGCCCATTTCTTCAAAGTTTTTGGATGGAATCAAAGTATTGTTCAAAGCCGATTCCATTGAAATAATGCTTTCCAATAAACCTGATGCACCCAAACAATGTCCATAATAACCTTTCATACTATTCAGCAGAACATTTTGCAAATTCATTCGGTTAAATGCGATGGCTTCCATCTCGTCGTTGTAAAGCGTTGCTGTTCCGTGAGCGGAAATAAAATCGATTTGTTCAGCTGAAACTTTCGCTTCTTTCATTGCGTTTTGAATGCTGGCAAACAGTCCGTCGCCGGTTCTCGATGGTCCGGAAATATGATTGGCATCGTTGATTGCAGAGTCGCCCAGAATTTTAAACTTAAATTTTTCGTTTTCTGCGTTTGCTACGTCACTTTGTTCCTCGCAATAACCAGTGATGTAAGCTGCTGCGGTCGCTTCGCCAAGATTAATTCCGTGGCGGTTTTTATCGTAAGGTTTGCAAGGTTCAATTCCGATTGCCTGAAACGAATTGAAACCTGAAATTACAAATTCAGTAATTTCGTCTCCGGCAACTACAAAAGCATCTTTATATTTTCCTGCTTGAATCATATTTTTCGCCACTGAAATCGCCATCACTCCGGAAACACAGGCATTGGAAACGACAATCGGTTTTGTTTTAATTCCAAAAAAATCAGCCATTTTTTGTGCTAAGTTTGAAAGGTAAACACCATCTGGTAAAGTGTTTTCGTTTTTTAATAAACTGATGTTTCCTTTCGTGGTTGAAAGAATAAAAGCCGTTTCATCTGAGATTGGATTTCTTTCCACCAAAGGTTTTAGACTCAACAAAAACATTTTTTCAAGTCTTGAGAAATTCTGATTGTCGAAATGTTTATTAAATTCCTCTTCCAATTTCTCAGAATCAATTTTAGAAACAAAAAAAGCTTCGTGATTATCGATGATTTTATGCAAAGCCACGCCAGATTTTCCTTCCAGAAGTGCTTTCCAGTTTGATTCTACATCAAAACCCAATGGTGTGACGCAGTTATAATCTGTAATGTAAATTTCTTTGTTCATTAATTACTAAAATGTTTGAATCTTTCTTGAAAAGCCAAAAGCTAGTAGCCAATCGCCAAAAGCCAACTATAATCCCATTTTATTTTTCCAGACCTGAAAAAAATCGGGATTGTATAGGCATAAATTATTCTCAGCATCCAGAAAAACCTGAATGGTTTCTCCACTGCAAACCAATTGATTTTGCTTATTGAAAATCTCGTATTTGTAAATCAATTTCGCCGAGGCAGAATTAACAAAAGTCGTTACAATATTGAATGTTTCGCCATATCTCAAAGGGAGAAAATGTTCGCACGTGCTTTTCACAATCGGCGTGGTAAATCCTGCTTTCTGAATGTCGAGGTAGGTCAAACCGTGCTGTCTTCCAAAAGCTTCTCTTCCGTCTTCAAAATAGACGATGTAATGACCGTGCCACACAATTCCCAGCGGGTCTGTCTCGTTGAACCGGACGCGTACTTCTTCTGTACAAGTTATGTTTTTAGACTGCATTTTGTTTTCGTTCGTATAGTAAAGAGATGGTTACCATCGCAATATAAAATAAAAATAAGAAAATCAGTTCTTTGGCAATTTCCCCAACGCCACTGTTTCTTAAAATAATGTCATAATAAGCATTCAATCCCCAATTCATTGGAGAAAATGCAGCGATTTTCTGCATAAATTCTGGCATTAAAAAAACAGGAACCCAAATTCCGCCAATCGCTGCCAAAACTACCACTGAAGTCGCTCCAAACGGCGCCGACTGTTCCTGAGTATTGGACATCGTTCCGATTAAAACTCCAAATCCAATCGCTGCCAATCCTGCAAATAAAGTTACAATCAGAAGATGGAACATTTTTCCTGTAACATCAAACTGAGGCAAATCCATCAACGGGAAAATCCAGATTCCCACGGCAACCATCAGCAAAAACTGGATGACGCAGATGATGAGATACGTGAATGTTTTTCCTAAAATGTGGATGTAATACGACGTCGGGCTCACGCGAACTCTCACGCTCGTTCCCTGACTTTTTTCTTTGACTAAATTAATCGACAATGGCACCACAATAAAGAAAATCGCAAACAAGGCCCACGCCGGAACATTGTGCTGAACGGAATTCGGCATCATTTCTTCCTTACCTTTGTTTGGTGTGATTTCTTTGAAGGTAATCAGGCTTTTATTTTCAAGGTCTTCCGTCGTGCCGAGTTGGTCCTGGAAGGCTTTGTAGATTTTTTTATTCTCTATTTCGAAAACCATTTTGTTGATGGCATTCATCACAGAATTTTTGAAACCTGCATTGGTTGCTGGGTCAAAATAGAGATGAATGTCTTTCGTTTTTGAAGGTACAGTTTTTGTGGAAGTCGAATCGGTTTCCAAACCAAAGGAACTTACAACGGTCTGAACTTTGGAATCGATATTTGAATTTAAATCTTTCGTCAGATTTTCCGGAATGACGATGGCCATTTGATAATCTCCCCTGAACACCGCTTTTTCAGCTGATTTTTCGTTGTAATCTGTGACGAGCTCAAATGTTTTGCTGGTTTCCAGTTCTTTTTTGATGACTTTGGAAACTTCAGACTTGTCATTATCAATAAAAATAATCGGAATTTTGGAACCTTCCAGATTTTTGAATGTCGAATCCTGAATTAAAGTAATCGTAATAATCAACAGCAACGGCATCAGGAAAATAATGACAATTCCGCCAGAATCCCGCTTCAACAACTGAATTTCCTTGATGAAACTTCTCCACAATTTATACAACATCTCTCAATTCTTTTCCCGTTAGTGAAATGAAAACATCCTCCAGGTTTTCCGCATTGGCAACTCTTTCCACTAATTCTGCCGGCGTTCCTGTCGCGTGAATTTTTCCGTGGTCGATGATGGCAATTTTTGTACAGAATTCCTCCGCTTCCGAAAGGTGATGCGAAGTGTAAATAATGCACGTTCCTTTTTTATTTAAATCTAAAAGATAATCGATGATGGTTTTCTTCGACTGAACATCTACGCCAACCGTCGGTTCATCCAGAAACAGAACTTTCGGTTTGTGAAGGGTTCCGGCAATCAGGTTGCAACGGCGTTTCATTCCGCCTGAAAACTGGTCGACTTTTTTATTGGCAAATTTCGTTAAGCCCATCAAATCTAAAGCTTCATCGATAGCTTTATGAAGGTAGTCTTTCCTCAAACCATATAAGCTTCCAAAAAAAAGAAGGTTTTCTTTCGCCGTCAAAGTCGGGTAGAGCGCATATTCCTGAGGAACAACGCCAATGATTTGTTTGATTTTTGAACTGTCTTTTTTAGGCGACAAACCGTTGATGGTAAAACTTCCTGAGGTTGGTTTAATCAACCCTGAAAGCATAGAAATCAAAGTGGTTTTTCCCGCTCCGTTGGGGCCAAGAATTCCGTAGATTTCGTTTTTATCGATGTTCAAAGAAATATCATTAACCGAAAAGTCTTCCGAGTTTTTGTATTTCTTGTAGAGGTTTTTTATTTCGATGATATTTTCCAAACTATATCGCTTTTCTCAGTTTTTTATAAAAAGCCTCCTCCAAATCGGCAATATGCAACATCGATTTTGAAAGCTGATTGTAAATATCGCTTTTCGAATTTCTGTTTTTGTAAACTCGTGCAATATCAACAGCAAAATCTCTCCAAAGGTCACCAATAGCGGTAATTTCTTTAGATAATTCTTTCAACTCGTCATTTTTAAGAATAACAGACGCTTCCTGTAAAAATGCACCATAAATAAACCTGAATCCGCCACCGCCGGTCCCGATTTCTTCCTGCATTCTAATGAGTTGTCCAAGATAATGATTGGTGACTTTCGTGCCTTTTTTCTCAGCCCATTTCGGGATGCTTTTCGCCACCCAACGCATTGCTTTTACACCAATTAATGGAACTGGCGCGAGCATATTTTTGCAAGTATCTTTAATTCCTTTTTTGATGGCTTCTTCCAAATTTACGTTTTCGGGAATGTGTGTCGGGAAATACATATGACCTTTCGGAGCCAATGCGCCTTTTGCATAACGTACTTTTTCGAGTTCAGCTTCAGTCAATGTTGTAGCAAAATCCATCACAGGGTCGCTGATGAGGAATTTTCCGTCCTCTTTTCCGTAAACTACGAGATTGTGGGCGTTGAAGTGAAATTTATATTCTTCAGGAAAATAAGTCAAGTTGAAGACACCAACTTGTAAACCAGTCGGGATATTTTGTTCTAAATTTTTCTCCAATGCCTTTTGAGCTTCGTCTGGATTTGAGAATTTTTGTCTTTTGATTTTAATGCCCAATCTTTTTGCCGCTTTACTGAAAATAGCTCCTGGCATCGGTCGATAGCTGAATCCAGGTGCAAAATTTACTTTTAAGAAAGGCAAATACACAAAAAACAATCCGGAACCAATTCCGAAAATCATTGGCTCGCTGAGTTTCAAACCTTTGTTGAGAAGTAGATTGGAAGCAACACCGTTTTCGCAATGCGCTGTCTGATGGTGTTCAAAATTTATTTTCATTCGTTGTTTCTTTAAAACCCCTTGAGAGTTCAAAACGCTGAAGGGGTTATTTATTTCATTATTTCCCGTCAAAATTTTTCAATTCATCTACCGAAACTCCGAAGGCGTCGGCATATTTTTTCAGGGTAGAATCGCTTAATTTCTTGAAAACGTGTGGTTTTGAATGTCGTTTTACGGTCCATTGCCATTTGTCAACATAAGCCGCAAGAACTTGAAAATCCATTTTGTTGAATTCCATAAAATAGATAATTGGGCTCACGATGTTGTTGGAGACGTTTTGCTTGGCTTCTTCAATTCTTTCATTGATGAGTTCCATCGATTCATCGAGTGCCGCTTTTTTGGCGTCCCAGCCAATACTGTTGGCAGTGGTGTAGTTGTCGTTTTCATCAGTGACGTACAACAATTCAGTCATATTCGCAGCTTGAAGGCTACTTTCGTCTTGAGGAAGATTTTGTTTTTTCATCCGATTATATTTATTGCTTCAAAAGTTCAGATGGTGTACCCATAATCATATTTCTGTGTTTTCTTAGACATTTTGAAGATGGGTGGTTCATTGATTTTTAGTTTTTCAATTCTTGAATAAACAAATTGATTTCTGCTCTTATCAATAATTTATCATTAATGAAAGTCTCACAGAAAATATTGCAAATGTTCTCGTATTGAGAAATCAGAGAAGCTTTGGAAATGATATTGTCACCAACTTTTGGCAACGCAAAAATCTCTATTTTTTTGATATTGGTAATGAAACCGATGACTTTGGTTTCCACATCCGGACCTTTGAAAAAACTTTGTCCAAGAATCGATGAACAAGTTTGCGCCACATTTTCTATCAATCCAGATTCAACCAATTCATTATTTAAAACGAAAATGTTATCTGGTTTGATTTCAAAAGAAGTGATGACAGTTTCCGGCGTCAATTCCAAAATATAATCCGTCATCAGCATTGGTTTGCGATGGGGAAGAAAATTGTGGATGTTGATTAAGTTTTCGGCCTTCAGTTCCATATTTTATTTGTAGAATCAATTTCTCTCTTTAGGGTTGGGGAAATAAATTGATTTATTATTTCACAACCGTTTTCATCTGCGATTTCGCAATTACCGTCTCATTGATTTTCGTAACGATTTCAACCAAAGTTACGCCCATCATTTCGTTCAGGATTGTAGCTTCAGAAATCAATTGGTCGCCTACTTTCGGTAAGCTTTCAACTTCAACAGATTTGATGGCGCCGATGTAGCCGGTCGGAGATTCCTTACCCAAAAGAAAATATTTGTAACCCGTATGCAAAGCGACAGTCTGTGCCTGATGTTCTATCAATCCTGAAGCTTGAAAAATTCCTTCATTAACAAAAATATTATCTTCTTTAATTGTAAATCTTGAAACAACAAGACTCTCGGAATAGTCGGAAACTTCGCCAACCATTACAAAAGGAAATCTCTGCGGAATCAGACTTTCTACAAAATCTTTGTCTGAGTTTGGTAAGTTGCTTTCCATTAGCAAACCGTCAATAATGCACAAGAATACGCGAATCTTCCACTTTCCGGAACGCAAAGAAGGATTTTTTCACCTTTCTTCAATTTGCCAGAATTCATCAATTGTTCAACAGCGATGAAGATAGAACCAGCACCGATATTCCCAACTTCGGAAAGATTGTAGAACCATTTTTCCCAAGGAAAATCCAAACCTACATTCGCGAATTCCTCCTTCAATCCATCTTTGAAATAGCCAGAAGAAATGTGCGCCAAAACGTGGTCAACAGTTTCTGGGTCCAACTGATGTTTGTCAAAAGATGTTCTCAAGCTTTCTGCACCTTTTACCAAGATATATTTGTCAAGGATTTTCGTGTCTTGCTTCAAAGCGAAAATGGATTGATTCAACCATTCTTCCGCTGGATATTCAGCCCAAGATTTTAGGCTTCCGTCTTCCTGTTTTTCGCAACCGGAGTACATACAAGCTTCGATTTCGTGCGCATAAGAATAGAAATCAATCCATTCTATTCTCAAAGACGTTTCGTTTTCTCTTGGTTTGTTTTCCAATAAGAATGCGCCAGCACCGTCAGACAACATCCATCTTAGGAATTCTCTTTTGAAGGCCACGATTGGTCTTTCTTCCAAAAGTTTCAGGTTTTCTGCCTCGTGGTTGAATTTATCCGCCGTCATCCAAGAAGAAAATCTTTCGGAACCTACGCAAACTGCATTGTTTTTCACATCTGCTTTTACAGAAAGGAAACCGTAGTTCAAAGCGTTCATTCCGGAGTTGCAAAGTCCCATAGACGTGTTGATTTCTACAGATTTTCCAATATTCAATTCGCCGTGAACCATAGAGGCGTGCGAAGGCTGGATTTGGTCTGCAGAAGTGGTTCCGCAAGACAAAAGTTCCATATCTTCTTTTGTGAATTTGTCATCAAACAAACCTTCAATCGCTTTGGCCGTGATTTCTGCATTTGAATGCGTCGGTTTTGAGTTGGTGTCCAAAGCGTAATATCTCGTTTTGATTTGATTATTTCTCAAAATCAATGCTCTGGCTTTGGATGGTTTGTCGTTTACCAGTCCTAAGTAGTTTTCCATTTCGTCGTTAGAAATCGGGTCATTTGGTAAGTACGTGGAGGACTTGGTGATATATACGTTACTCATTATTTATTTTAAATTAATTCCTTGTAAATATTCTCTTTGTTTCTTTCTTTTGAACCACAAAATAGGCGTCAATAGGATGTGTGGCACCAATACGATTGGCGAAATCACCCAGATTGCTGTCATCAAATATACCTTAAAGAATTTAATCAGCAAAGGGCGTTTTTCTTTTTTCTTGATAATCAGATTACTCCAAACAGTGAAAATTTTATTGCCAACTTTCTCTACCCGAACAAGAAAAGGACGGATTTCCACCGCACCATTTTTCACTAAATCGGGCTGGAGATTGGCAAAATCGCCTTTGTCCAAATATGTTTTAATGATTTCTCCATATTTCCCTGCACCGTTGATTTCCTCGTCAGAGACTCCGGCGGAAGGCAATATTCCAGATTTTTCTTTTTGTCCAGTGGTCATCCATCGCAAAATGGTCAGAACGCTCGTGTAATTGTCGTGTCTATCTACCAATGCGATGTTTCCAACCAATTTGGCGTTCAGGTTTTTCAAATAGACTTTCAGTTTTTCCTGAGAAAGCATCCACATATTTCGCGTTCCGGAGATGGTCACGATTGGTGTGTCTTTCAGAATCTGCTCGGCAAATCCACTTTTCAAAAATGAAATAATCGGAATTGACGGCGTGAGGTACCAAACCTGATAAGCGAACAAAATCAAATCGAATTTGGTGTTCAGAACCTCATCGGAAGGCGGATAGATTTCGCTTGGGATTTGAAGATAAGATTCTGGGAAAGTGTTGAAAAAAACATCACTTGGCCAAGGGAAAGGGAAATCCTTTTTGAGTCGAATGTTGTAGTAGATGACGTTGTAATCTGCACTTTTCTCAAACGGATGGGCGATATTTTTTGCAATATCTTCCAATTGTCCGGTTTGAGAATAGTATATGACAAGTATGTTTTTCTGCATTAATATCTAATATGAAACAAAAATAAGATTAATAATTTTATTATTTTCGTCTTAGTACCATAATTGATGCCGAACTGTGTACTAAATTATAATTAATGAACTCCGAAACCACATTTTTTGCATTGATGAAAATCACAGTTTCCGGTAGTTCCTGAATCTCAGAAAGTTTGAAAGAATTGTCCGAAATCAGCAAAACGTCGATTTCTTTTTCGAGTTTTGAAATTTCGTTGATGTAATTCAGTTTTCTACGTTTTACCAGATAATTGTTTTCCGCGATTTGTCTCTTCTCTTCGTTTTTGATAAAGGTGAAAATTTTCCTGCTCGCTTGTTGCAAAGTCAGGAGAATATCTTTTTGCCCGAAGTCATCAGCGATGTGAAAGATTGTGGCGTCTTTCGGAATGTATTTATTCAATTCAAAATAGACCGATTTGTTTTCATTGAAGTCAGCTTTTACAGCCTTTACAACTTCCGTTTCTTTATAAAGGAAACTTAGGAATAATTTCTTTTTGAAATAGTTTTCATCCTCAATTTCGTTTCTCAGTTTCGCAAATTCATTTCGAAAATCAGCATTGATGTTTTTCGCTCGTTCTTTGTAAGTCGTTCCAAAGGTCAAATCATCTTTGCTGATTCTGTCGCCAACTTTCACCGTGATACTTCCATCATAAATAATGAAATCGCCTTTCGGCAAAACCTCAGAATTCCCGTGAATGTAAATCGGCAAAATGTCTAAACTAAATTCTTCGGCCAGATAAAATGCGCCCTTGTGAAAACGTTTGATGTCATTCGTATAAGACCTTTCAGCTTCCGGAAAAACGACAAGCGAATAACCTTGGTCAATCTTTTCTTTCAATTTTTCCTTCCCATTTTCGATGCCTTGAGAAACCGGAAAAAAGCCCAAAGCTTTCACAAGTTTTCCAAAAATTGGAGAATCATAAACCCAATCGTTCACGAGATAAACGATTTTATGCGTAGTCATTCCAATTGCCAAAGTATCTAGAAACGAGGTGTGATTTGCAATGATAATCGCTGGTTTGCTGAAGTCTTCGTTGGGATTTGTAATAACTTTTTTCTTCACAAATGGATTGCCGTAAAGCACAGATTTCATAAACTTGGCCAGAATCAATTTGATAATATCCAAAGTTTTTCCTTTCGCATTTTTCACGAAAACACTTCCGAGCGCAGAGAACATCAATCCGCCCAAACCATAATAAATAAACAGAATTACCGAATGAAAAAACAGTCTGAGCGTAATCGGCGACAAACCTTTTTTCTGTCTGTTGATAATTAAAAATCTAAACCAAAACGGATACAAAGTTGAGGTGATGATAATCACAGAAAGCATTCCGATGAGCGCAACCAAAGCCAACGAATGCAACGCTGGATGTTTTGCAAAAATCAAAGAACCGATGGAAAGAATCGTCGTGAAAACCGCCAAAATAATCGAAATTCGATACGTTGGAAGTTCGTTTTTTCCTGTCGTATGTTCTTTCTGCATCGCTTTCGTAAGGAAAATACTAAAGTCGTCTCCAACGCCGAAAACCAAAGTGCAAACTACGGTACTGAAAATATTGAGTTCTAAACCTAAGAAATATAAAATTCCTGCGGTCACAACGCCCGTGAGAACAATCGGAAACATCGTGAGCAATGACAATTCGAAATTTCTAAAGAAAACGATAATCGTTAAAACAATGGCCAAAAGTGAATAATTAATCAAGGTGTTGAAATCTCTTTTCAGCAAGCCCAAAAAGTTCTCATTCATCTGCTGGCGGTCGATAGCGATGGCGTCGTGTTTCTTTTCGATATCTTTTATGAAGGCGTCTCTTTTCTTTTCATCCACTTTTACGACATTCGAAACGGTGTAAAAACCATTTTCCTGACTTAGGAATTCTGAGATTTGGAGCGCTTTTATTTTCTCGTAATCTTTGAGACTTAAAGTGGCGTAGGTTTTATTTAAATTTTCATTTAACTGGTCGAAAGCCGAAGCGTTAAAGCCAAATTTATTTCCATTAGAAACCAATTCAGAAGTCGTTCGTTTTTTCTTGTTTTCGTTCCAGAAATTTTGCCAGATTGCTATTTTTTTCTGTTGGTCTTCTTTGGATAAAACAACATTTCCAATCGAATTGTAATTGAGAATTTTGCCTTCTTGCTTTTCTTTTTCCAAAAACTGACTCAAATCGGAATTTCTCGCCAAAGCTTCTTCCTCAGAATTTCCGTAAGAAATTATGTAGATGGATTTTGAAGTGATGTCTGACAATTTTTCAAGTTTCGCCTCACTTATTTTTAAATCTTTCGGAATGTAATTCAAATCGCCAATGTCATCATTGAAACCAACGTGGCGGAAACCAAACAAACACGCAATAATCACGAGCGAACAACCGATAATCAAAGCTTTATTTTTCTCGTAAGGATAATGCCCGATTTTGTCGATAAAATTGGAGTTTACTTTCTCAGATTTTTTCTTCGGATGATACAATTGAGGAACGATAATCAAAGCCAAAACCGAAGAAAATAAGACCGTAATTGAAGCAAAAAGTCCCAAATCTTTTAACGCTTCTGAACGAACAAAAACAAGACATAAAAACGAAACCGCCGTCGTCGCACTGCTCAGAATAATCGGTTGGGTGATTTCTTTGTAAAGCTCTTCAATATTGTTATTGTGCTTGTAATGCGTGAGAATGTGGAGCGCGTAATCTATCGTAATTCCAATCAAAATCGCACCAACGCTCAATGAAATGGCGGAAATTTTATCTTTAATAAAATACAAAACCATCAACGCCAGCAAAACCGAAAACAAAGTCGGAAGGAAAATAACGATGGGTGTGAAAAAACTTCTAAAATAATAAATCAACAAAATCATCAGCACCGTCATCGAGATAATAACCGTATTCTGAATATCTTTCTTGATTTGTTGGGCATTCGCAACCGCAATCACCGGCGAACCGAAATAACTTAATTCGGTTTTTCCGTTAAATTCTTTGTTGAGGTCATCTTTGATTTCATTGAGTTGATTGACAAAAGTCTCGTTGTTTTTGGTGTCGTTGCTTTTGTTTTTTGGCTCAATGAAAAGCAGAAGATTTTTCCCATCTTTGGTAACGACGTAATTATCTTCGAGTTTAAAATCTTTGCTGATGTTTAAAGCGTTGAGTTTTTTGATTCCTAAGAAAGTGATTCCGAGCGGGTCTTTTTTAATAAACTCTTTCGTGACCAAACTCGTAGGCGAAACCAAAGAAACGTAATTGTTCTCTACTTGTTTTGCAATGCTGTCTTTATTAAGTTTTCGCTCGATTTCTTGATAATCATTTTCGTCTAAAAATAAAGGCAGATTTTGATTCACGAAATCAAAGGTTTCTGAAATCTCGTTATCATTGACTTTTCCCTGAATGGAACCAATGTATTTCTCGAGAGGTTTTGTTTTTTCTAAAAATTGGTCAGCCGTTTCTGATAGTTGGAAATTGTCGTCTTTCGATTTCTTTTCAATAATGACGATGATTTTGTCTGAGAAGTTGAGCTGTTTCAGAACTTTCGCTGTCAGGTCGGACTTTTCGCTTTTCGGAATGATTTGATTGATGTCTTCTTCAAAATTGATTTTGGAGGCAAAGAACAGGCACAGAAAAGCAATTCCCATCGCAACGGCAATGGAAAGGATTCTGTTTCTGGCAATCAGATAGTATAAATGGATGAAAAAGCGATACATTGTTTATTCTATCAGATTGATTAAATCGCGAATTTCTTTGTCGGAGATCGTTCCTTGCTTGTATTTATTACTTAATACTGAGGGAAATCTGTTAAGTGAAAAAAAATAGTGGCGAAAATTATTTCCAAAAACTGAAATGGTTTTAATATTATAGTTCATTCAAAAGTTCTTGCGCATCTCTCGCTTTTGTTTTACCTTTTTTTACAAGATTAAGTTCCTTCACAGCTTCTTGCAGGTCACGGAGAATCTCACTCTTGTCTTTTTTGGAAATTTGAAATTTTAACTTCAATGCTTTAGCAAATGCCTTCAAAGCATCCGCTTCTTCAGAAGTATTGGGCTCTATGATGAAAATATCTTGTGTTGGCATTTTGATTAATGATTTAAAATAACTTAATATTATATTCAATACAAATGTACTATTTTAAGTTTTCAAAATCAATAAATCCTCGACTGCAATGTGAAAATCTTATTCCGAAATGAATCGCTAGGAAAGGCTGATTTACTGCTTTCATTGATATAATTAATAACAACAAATTTTAAAATCAAGAGCACTAAATGAGTGGTCTAAAAAAAAACCTCTACTTTTGCAAAAATTTTCCAGTATGCCAAAGAATCTTGTAATCGTCGAATCACCAGCAAAAGCAAAAACTATTCAGAAATATTTGGGTAGTGATTTTGAGGTGAAATCCAGCTTTGGTCACATCCGTGATTTGCCGAAAAAAGGAATGGGAATCGACCTTACGAGCTTTACACCCGACTATGAAGTGTCTGCTGATAAGAAAAAATTAGTGGCAGAATTGAAAGCCTCTGTGAAAAAAGCCGATATGGTTTGGCTCGCATCCGATGAGGACCGTGAAGGAGAAGCAATCGCTTGGCATTTGGCTGATGAATTAAAATTAAAACCAGAAAATAGAAAAAGAATCGTTTTCCACGAGATTACCAAAAACGCAATCTTGAAGGCGATTGATAATCCAAGAGACATCGACCAAAATCTTGTAAATGCCCAACAAGCAAGACGAGTTCTGGACAGAATCGTAGGTTTCGAAATGTCGCCAGTTCTTTGGAAAAAAGTGAAAACCGGACTTTCTGCAGGACGTGTACAGTCTGTTGCTGTGAGATTGGTTGTTGAAAGAGAAAAAGAAATCAGAGGATTTGATCCAAAACCAAGTTTCAAGCTTGAAGGGATTTTTCTAAATAATGCAAAACAAGAAATCTTAGCAAAACTTAAAAAAGATTTCGAGAAAGAATCTGATGCTGAGAATTTCCTTAATCTGGCAAAAACCACAGACTTCAAAGTTCTGAATGTAGAGACCAAACCGGGAACAAGAACCGCTTCCGCGCCGTTCACGACTTCTACATTACAACAGGAAGCTTCTTCCAGACTTGGATACAACGTAACTTCCACGATGCGTTTGGCGCAGAGACTTTATGAGGAAGGATTCATCACTTATATGAGAACGGATTCCGTGAATCTTTCTCAGGAAGCCATCAATGGAGCGAAAGCGCAGATCGTTTCAGAATACGGTGAGAATTATTCTAAACCAAGAAATTATACTACTAAATCATCTTCTGCGCAGGAAGCTCACGAGGCGATCCGTCCGACAGATTTCGCTTTGAAGTCCATTGGTGATGCGCAGTTGAACAAATTATACCAACTGATTTACAGACGAACTTTGGCTTCTCAAATGGAGAATGCGAAGATTGAGAAAACTGTGATCGAAATTGGAAATGCCAAGTTGCCACAACACTTTGAAGCGCAAGGTGAGGTCATTATTTTTGATGGTTTCCTTAAGGCTTACGGCATCGTAAAAACGGAGGACGAAGACGACGAAAGCAACGAAAAACTGTTACCGAAAGTTTCCATCGGCGAAGCTTTGGACTATAAAAAAATTACCGCGACTGAAAAGTTCACAAGACCATCTGCAAGATTTACGGAGGCTGGTTTGGTGAAGAAACTGGAAGAGTTGGGAATTGGTCGTCCATCGACTTATGCACCGACCATTCAGACGATTCAGAATCGTGAATATGTAGATAAAAGAGAACTCGAGCCTCAGAAAAGAGAGATCGTGAAAATGACATTGGGGAAATCTGGTGTCAAAAAAGAAGTTCTTGAAGAGAAATTTGGTGGTGACAAAAACAAATTCATCCCAACCGATATTGGTGAGGTCGTGAACGATTTCCTGACCAATAATTTTGCTGAGATCCTGGATTACGGTTTCACGGCAAGAGTGGAGGAAAGTTTTGACCATATTGCAAACGGCGACCAAAAGTGGAAGGAGATGATGACAGATTTCTACTCCAAATTCCATCCAAGGATTGAAGATGTAGAGGAAAATGCAGACCGCGCGAATGGCGAAAGAATCTTAGGTGTTGACCCGAAATCAGGTAAGAATGTCCACGCAAGGATCGGAAGATTCGGACCGATGATCCAGATTGGTGAGCAGGATGATGAGGAGAAACCAATTTTTGCCTCATTGATGGCGCATCAGAATATTGCGACCATCACTTTGGAAGACGCTTTGGAGGTGTTCAGACTGCCTTTCGACTTGAAAGAAGTAGACGGACAACCAGTTGCTGTCGGTGTTGGAAGATTCGGACCTTACGTGAAATGGGGCGAGACCTACATCAGCATTCCGAAAGGTGAAGACCCGCTTTCCGTGGATCAAAACCGTGCGGAGGAGATCATCAACGAAAAGAAAGTCGCAGACGCACCAATTGCAAGCTACAAAGGCGAACCAGTGACAAAAGGAACCGGAAGATTCGGTCCGTTTATCAAATATCAAAGTATCTTCATCAATGTTCCGAAACGTTATAACTTCGATAATTTGTCTCAAAGCGACATCAATGAACTCATCGATGCGAAACTGGAGAAAGAAGCCAACCGATACATCCAGCATTGGGAAGCAGAAAAGATCTCCATCGAGAACGCGAGATGGGGCCCGATCGTGAAACACGGCAAGAACATCCACAAGATTCCGAAAAAGAAAGACGACACCAAATACGAAGCAGACGAACTAAAAGATGTTTCCTTGGATGAGGTGAAAAAATGGATCACGGCGCAAGACCCAAAAGCCTTCGTTGAGAAAAAGAAACCAGCCGCCAAAAAGCCAGCCGCCAAAAAAGCAACCACTGCGAAGAAAGCACCGGCAAAGAAACCTGCTGCTAAGAAGTAAGAGTTTTTTGACTTAAAATATTAAACCCCTTTTGATTTTCGGAAGGGGTTTTGTTTTTAATATTGAAAAGAAGTCACGGATTGCAAATCCGCGTCATCAGATTTTGTTTTATAAATCTTTGAAATCTGATAGATTCGTTTCTTGGTTCCATCTGTTCTTCAAATTATATTTTGAAAATTCTTGATCTATAATTATAGAAAATTGAAAGTCATAAGCCACCTTGATACCATGAACATCTGCAGAAGTCCATTTGTCAAAACTATCTGAAAAAACCATTTTTTGGATTTGATCGCAAATGTTTTGGTCAGAGCTTTTGATGCACATGGATTTTTTTACTTTTCCGTACTTATCAATTAGAACTGAAATAATGTTTTGCCCAACTTTGGCATTTTTGAGCTTTAACCCTTCTTCTATTTTATTTTTAAATACGACGGTTGCCGAATCAAACCTTGGATATTGTAAAGTACGGTCATCAATAAAATTAATATGCATTTCCGGATGAAACTTCTTTATACTGTCAAAATTTTTCAAGCTTTTTTCATGCTCTTTTTTTTGTATTGTATATACTTTGTAACCCTCTTCGTCAAACAAGAATTTTCCATTTTCTATAACAAATTTTGCACTTAGACTTTCTTGCCCGAACAAAAAAGAAGGCGTTAAAAATAATATAAAATAAAGAAGTGTGATTTTTGTATGAAGCTGTTTTTCCATATCTGAAAATTAATGTTATTTATTTTGCTGTGAAGCCCCCATCGCCGACTCGAGCATCTTGCCTTATGCCGTTTTAGATACGAGCGAGACGCTCTCACCAGCGCTTTATTATCTATTTTATATTGACCAAAATTACATCACCCTGATAATACCGAGCTGGATATTTCTTCTTTTCTTCTTCATTTAGCTTTTCAGCATCTAACAATATTACCTCTCTAATTGCAGATTTTTCTATCAATATCTCATTTATTTCCCAACTCATCACTGAATCAATCACAACAAATCTAGGTTCTATAAGTTTTCCTTTTCCATATAATTTCACTAAATCTTCAATACTTAAAAATTCCGCATTTTTTGTCTTTGGTTCAATTATAATAAATCTATTTTTTCGATTCTTTTTTACACCTACTATATTTTGGCTGTCCAAATATATATTGTGGAAATTGACTTTTTTTTGATTGTATAAAACTGAATACCCCTTTCGCTTTAATTCGAAAATCTTAGCTGTTGAATATTTCATCTCAGAAGAACATCCGTATAAGATTAAAAAAATTCCTAAATAAAATATTTTTCTCATTAATATTTTTTTTTCAATAGTATGTTACGTTTTACAATCCCGATCGCTGACAAGCATCTTATTTGTTGCGTTGTTTGATGATACGAGCGTGAAGCTCTCACCAGCGCGGGGATACGAGCGTGACGCTCGCGGCAACTCGGGGTAATGCCGTTGAATTTAGCACTAAACCCGACATTTTGTCAAACTGCTACTAGCAACAGTATTTATTCCGTTTTTATAAATTCAATTTTTTCGTCTATTACGTCACTTTTCGCGCGGACTTTTATTTTATTCCCATTAGTTTCTAAAATCTCCACGAAGATTTTCTTTCCAATTACGCTACTGAAGTCTTTTGGGTGATTCAATATTTTTTCATACGTCATTACATATTCGCAATCAGATTTCCATTCAACTCTTGTGTGTATTTCAACTCCGGTTTCTGAGTTGATTTCGATTTGCGTATTTTGAGTCCGCACTATTTTTTCGGGTCGGTCATTTTCTGCGTAAATAAATTTTCCTGTTTTAAATTCTTCACAGTTTTTTTCTTGACCGCAACTGCTCAAAACAAAAAACATTATTATTGTGGTAATCAGTTTTGTCATATTGTTGTTAACGTTTCGATGCTTGTCAAAGGTGGGGATTTCTAGCTCAAAGTTTAATATTGTGAAACTAGTTACAACTTATCCTTAAACTTAAAGAAATGTTCGCTTTGGAAATCCATCTTTCTGCGCACTCTAATTGTTTTTAGTTATTTGATTTAGTAGTTTTATTAATTGATCAGATTTTTCAATCATTTGCAAATTAATATTTTCGGCTCTTCTTGAATTATTATTTAAAATGCTTAATTCGGATTTATTGAAAAGCTTATCTAAAAATTGATGTGGTGTTAACTTGAATTGTAAGTCGTTGTAAGGAATTACGAATTTACTTCCTCCGCCAAGAATGTGTGAATTGATAATAGTTAATATTTTGTTTTCTTCATCAAACTCAAGTTTATTATTCTTTATTGAGATGATTATTGCAATTAAAGAGAAAATAATAATCAATATGGTTTCAGTTTTTGACTTTTCTATGGGGAAATAGTAATTTAGAATACATAAAAAAATTCCAGAAAGAACTGAAAACCGAATAAGGTTGCTTAAGATTATTTTTTTTCTATTCTCTTTAAAAATTATCATTTTAACAGTTTTTTTGCAATTTGTGTGTAGTATTCAAATATACACATTGTGACAATATAAAGCATATGCAATTTCTCTTGGTATTTCTACCAATCCTCCCAAAAAATCCTCCCAAACCATTTTTTTTTCATTGAAAAAACCTTTGTGACATTCTATTTATACAACTCCACCTCTATAAAATTATTAACCTTCTTAAAAGTTTCCCTTGCGCCTTGTTCTTTTCTTTTAATCAAATCTTGCTTTGATAATGGATTACCATTCGCATCAGAAAATATCGTGTCCGACATTTGTGAGGAACTGTGAATGAGTTTTATATTTCTGGCTGGGTCTTTTTTGTATTCATTCCAAAGTTGATTGAATTTCTCATTGGTCAGAAAGGTTTCTTGCTTTTTGGAATCTATCATCAAAGGTTCATAGTCGAGTTTTTGACTTCCAACCAAATTGAAAATATGGTCGCCTTTCTCATCTTCAATATTCAAAATCAAACCGGGAAGACCGCAGAATTTGTAAGGTCCGTCTTGGATTTGGATGTCGTTGGCGAACCAAGCAGTCCAATTTCTTCCGCCAAAAGTGGTGGTTGCTTTTTGAACTTTAAAACCTTCTATGCTTTTTGTGTCGGGCAAGATTGTCCAATTTATTTTCTTGTTTTCTTTCAAAGCGACATTGGTGGCAAAGATGGAAGTGTGATAGATGGTTTCAAAATCGGGATAGCGTTTGGAAACTCGGAAATTGACTTTCGCCATCTTAACTTTCCTCATATCAATGGTCATAGATTGCGACACTTTTGATTTCTCAAATTCTGCTTTGAAGAGTGAATCTCTGGTGATTAGTAACGCGCTATAAAAGTTGGAACCATCTTTTGTAATGTCAAGATTCATTATTTCTTTTTCAATATAATCTTTGTTCAAAGAATCCATTTTGAAAGTATATTCATAGGTGAATCTTTGATTTTGAGCAGAAATTATAGAAAATGCAAAAAGTGAAATTAAAAGAATAAGTTTTCTCATCATAATCAATTGGTTAAATGTCTTTATCAGGAAGTTTTCGTAATTCAAATATAATGATTATCCAATTTCCGTAATGACTTCTTAAAAATCCACCCCAAACCGCAGGACACTCCCCGCAACCATTTCCATTAATTTAGCTGAAAATCAAATCAATGACGCCACCAAAAAACATCACACGCAAAGACTTTTTACAAACCTCAGGTTTAGCTGTTGCGACCGTGGTTTTTGGGACTTCATTTATGAAAGCATTTGATTTTTCTGAGAAGCCTTACTTCAATCTGAAACCTATCGGAAGACAGTTTTCTCTCGATGGTTACTACATCTGGTGCAGTTCCCCGATTTGGGGAGACGATGGCAAAGTCCATCTGTTCTACTCCCGATGGAAGAAGGAAAAAGGAATGGGAGGTTGGCTCAACGATTCCGAGATTTGCCGAGCAGAAGCAGATTCACCTTTCTCCGAGTTTCAGCACAAACAAGTCATTCTCGCGCCAAGAGGTGGCGAATTTTGGGATGCAACGACTTGCCACAATCCATTGATTACAAAAGTGGACGGCCAATATTTACTCTTTTTTATGGGCAATTCCAACGGGAAAACCAACACCAAAAGAATAGGACTCGCCACTTCCAAAACTCTTGACGGCGATTGGACAAGACCTGAACAACCATTATTGCTTCCCGGAAAAGAAGGCGCATGGGACGACCATTGCACCACAAATCCCGCATTCGTGAAAGGCAACGACGGCAAATATTGGCTATTCTACAAATCCTGGAACACCGCCGAATATGTGAACCAAAAAGGAACTGTCCGAGGCAACCGAAAATATGGCTTGGCCAAATCAGATTCGCCAATGGGACCTTACACCAAAGTCGCCGAAAATCCCGTCATCGATTTCTCAAATATGCCCAACAACGCCCAACTGGAAGACGCCTTCATCTGGAAACAGAACGGCAAATTCAATATGATAGCGCGCGATATGGGATTCTACAATCACGAATTCGGGTTGCATCTCACCTCGAAAAACGGCATTCAATGGACAAAACCAAAGATTGCCTACTTCGAGATGAAGCATTACATCCAAGAACCCGAGCCGGCAAAACACCTCAAACGATTCGGAAGGCTGGAGCGCCCGATGCTTCTGATGAGCAAAGACGGGAAAAAACCGCAGTTCCTCTTCGGTGCCACGCAGGGAGGGAAGTTTGAGACATCTACCGCGTTTGTCTTCGAAATTTTATAAGAGTAGCTAAAACCCTCCAACTCTCCCACATATCAGGAGCCGGGAACCTGCTATCCGCTACAATTCCTCGCGCCTCCGCTTTTCCCATAGCTTGCTGTGGGATTTTCGCTTCTATCAGGGCTATGGGTTTTGTCAAAGAATCGATGTTTGCCCATTAATTGAAAATTTGTCTGGAGATCACGGCACTTCGACATAGTTTATGTTGAGCGGAGTAGAAATGCTCAGTGTGACAACTTTAAATAACGGACAATTATTTTCGAGTTGTCAGGCTGAGTGGAGTCTAAGCCATCACAAAAATGGACAATCACAAAAAATTAAAACCACTTTCTAAAGTATTATTAATATTTTTGACACTTCAAAACCCGAAACACAACTCAGGATGGGAGAAAAATTACAATGGGCAACGCTGAAGAACTTTCCTTGGATGGTCTTTTTTGTTGCAATTTTTATCTGGATTGCCATTGCTGGCGCCAATTATTATTACCAATTGCAAGGCGGTTTTACAGGAACTGGTCCGCTTTTCCCGATTTCTGTCATCTATCCCAATCAGTTTTTGTGGAGCGGATTTGTGTTCGCCTTTTTGTTTTTATTGACAGGGATTTATGCTTTCAAATATTCAGAAAAACTGAATGTTTATCTTTTGTTTTTGGTCGCCATCGTTTTGGTTGTTTTCGGAAACCTAAGCCAAGGAAACTTTGATATTGCTTTTCTACAGCCGTTTTACCTGAAAGGAAGACAATATTACGCAGACGCCATTAATATTACAGATGGAACAATTTGGTTGCGTGATTTCACCAAGAATTTGGAAAATTTTCAGCTTCACACCAGAACGCATCCACCGTTTGTAACACTTTTGCACCACTGGATTTTGCAGATTTCGAATATCGAAACTTTAGCCATTTCATTTTTTGCCATTGGCAGTTTGTCTTTCCCGATTTTTTATAAAATTCTTACATATCTCGGTTTCGAAGAATTGAGAAAAAAGTGGACATTGCTTTTGTTTGCAGTGATTCCATCCGTCAATATTTATCTTTTGGTTTCCATCGATTCTTTGGTTTTGACTTCTACTTTGATTTTTTTGTTAGGATTTGCGAGAATATTTAATCAAAATAAAATCGACGTTTGGTCTTTTCTATTCATCTTTTCAGGATTGCTTTTGACGAATTTGATTACGTTCTCCGGCTTGTTTCTGTTTGCATTTTTGGGATGTTTCAGTTTTTATTTTTTACTCAAAGGAAAATGGAATTTCGTTTGGCTGAGCGTGATGAATACGGTTTTGTTTGTCTTGAGTTTTCTATTGATTTTTGCGACAACAGGTTACAATCATCTTGAAACATTCTTGCAAGCCTCACATTCCGAAAATCCTGATGGTTTCAGGCTTTTTCATCAGCCGTTTATTTATTTTGTGACCAGGTTGGAAGATATTGGCGAGATATTTTTGTTTTTGTCTTTTGGATTCTTAGCGGTTTTCTTCTCGAAGAAATCTGGAACCGAAGTTTTTGAAAATCCGAAAATCAATATTCTGTTTTTCTCTGCTATTTCGGCGTTGTCAGCAATGCTTTTGACTGGCGCGTACGGAACTGGCGAAACGGCGAGAGCTTGTTTATTTTTGGTTCCGTATTTTCTGATTTTGTTGAAGGATATTAATTCGGATCAATTCAGGATTTTGTTTTATCTGGTTCTATTTCAGACGTTTGGGATGCAAATGATTGGGAATTTTTACTGGTAAGAATTCATAAGCATCCAGCAATCCTAAAATATCACATATCTTTGCAGTTATTGAAGTTAAAGAGCGTAATTTTTTTTAATGGCCATATTACATCCCGCATTTACCGTTCTAATTATCATTCTGATACTTCTGAGTTTTCAGGAGGTCTATGGCAATGGTGAGAAGAAGAATTTTGTGGGTTTATGGATTGTTGCGATTATGATGATTGTGCTTTCCGGATTGCGCGGAAATGTTGGAGCAGATTATCCCATTTACAGATCGTTCTATTTGTTTTATTTCCCCACGATTGAGTATTCTGAGTTGATAGATAAAATGTTGATGCGGAAAGGAGATCTGGAAATCGAGTGGATGTACGTGATGCTCAACAAATTTGTTGCGACTTTTGGTGGCCCTTTTCAGACTTTTACGTTTGTAAGTGCTTGCATTAGCATCGGAATCAAAATGTGGACTTATAAAAAAGATTCTCCATATCCTGTATTTTCAGCATTGTTGCTTCTAATTCCAGGATATTTTATTGCGGATAGTGGACACATGAGGCAAGCGCTCGGGATGACAATTTGTATCTTATCTTATCAATTCATCAAGGAGCGAAAATTAATTTGGTATCTGGTCTGTCTCTACATTGCTTATGGCTTCCACAAGTCGGCCATCATCTTTCTGCCGGCTTATTGGCTGGTGCTGATTCCACTGAATGCGAACCGGATTTTTTACGCCATCATTACTTGCGTCATCCTTTCGCCATTTCAGGTTTACAACTTGTTTTCAGGGTTTTTGGGGAGTTTGAATCTTCAGGATGTTTCCAATGGTTACAACGGTTACATTGGTTACGAAGACAAGGCTTCCAGTTTTATGGATGGGACAATGGTGATGTACGCCGTGCTTTTGGTGATGTACGATAAGATAGTTTGCCAACGCGTTTGGTACTACGAATATCTCCGAAATATTTTGGTTTTCGGAGTTTGTCTATACTTTATTTTCCGTGATAACCCGGTGTTTTCTACCAGATTGGTCGGGGTTTACGTGGGATTTGCACCGCTTGTAGTTGCCAATATTATTTACGGGATCGATAAAATAAATACCAAAAGATTCTGGCATCTTTTCTTTGTTGGATTTATGGTGTTTTATTATTTCGTTTTTGCAAGTTATCAAGGAAGAGCAGGGAGATTTACGCCAGATACATATATGAATTTCCTATGGAGTTATTAAAAAGATGACTTAGGAAGATTTGAAAATATTTTATTTTAATAATGAAAAAAAACATACCACTTTTACTCATATTCCTAACGCTTTTGCTATTGATTTTTTTTAATATTCAAGTAGTTGTGGATTTTGCGGGCCGATACATTTATCCATTGGACGATTCCTACATCCATTTGTCTATGGCGAAGAATTTTGCAGACTTCAGTGTTTGGGGAATCACGCAATACGAGTTTTCATCCACAACTTCTTCTCCGCTATTCACGTTTTTGCTGGCTATTTTGCTTAAGGTTTTTGGCAATTGGGAATATATTCCGTTGGTTGCAAATAGTCTTGCAGGTGTGGCTCTAATCTTTGTTTTTCATCAATATTTAAAGCAATTTTCTAAAGTAACTTACATCATTTTTCTGTCGTCATTAGTATTATTAATGCCATTGCATCTTATGATAATGACAGGAATGGAGCACGTTTTCCACGCATTGACAATGGTTTTGGTGTTGTTCGCTTTCAAAAAATATTTGGATAATGAAGCGCCAAGAAATTTTTCCAATCTCGCTTTACTCGCGATTTTAGCAACAGGTTTCAGATACGAAAGTTTGTTCTTCATATTTTTTATGTGCGTGTATCTTTTCTTTGTCAAAAGAGAATATTTTCAAAGCATTGCATTGGGATTGTTTGCAATCACACCGGTTTTGGTTTACGGTTGGATTTCTTTGGATCACGGCTCATTTTTCCTTCCAAACTCTCTGATTCTGAAAGGAAATACCAATGATGGAATTGTCGGTTTTCTTACCAGAGTCGCCGGAAATGCCTATCGTGGAATTTCTGTTTTAATCTTAATCTTAATTTTAATCGTTCAGATTTTCATTAAATCAAAAACTCAAAATGTTTTCATTGATAAAATTAAAAATAACGCCATTCCAATTGTCGTCTTTTGTGGATTTGCAGTTCATCTCCTGTTCGCAAATTTTGGTTGGCTGATTCGATATGAGGCTTATTTGGTAGTTGTGATTCTGTTTGCAATTGCACCTTTTGCAGAAGATGTTTTTCAAAAAAAAATAGGGAATCAGGTTTTGAAATTTGCAATGGCGATTTTGTTATTTATTACATTTTCAATGCGATTTTTCCCAATGTTGAAAAACCAGCCCAAAGCATCCAAAAATATCTTCGACCAACAAATCCAATTGGCAGATTTTCTTCATAAATATTATAGAAATTCCAAAGTTGTGGCGAATGATATCGGCGCCATCACTTACTTCAATAATGTTCATTTGCTTGATACATACGGACTCGGAAGTATAGAAGTGGCGAAACTTAGGAAAGAAGATCACGGAAAATTTACAGATAATAAAAAGCTTCAGGCTTACATCTACAACACCGCAAAAATGCAGGATTTTGAAGTGGCTTTGGTTTTTGACGAATGGGTAAAAATGCCAGATTATTTTTTGAAAGTCGGAACATTGACGATTCAGAACAATTATATGGCGGGAGGAACTACGGTTTCTTTCTATTCCATCAAAAAAGAAAATACAGATAAAGTAAGAAATCAATTGGTTGAGTTTTCCAAACAAACACCGAAAGATGTCATCATTAATATTATAAAATAGAATCAATGAACTTCGAAGATTTTATTATTCCGCCAAGAAAAGTACGAACCGAAAATTGGCAAATCGGAGACAAAATCATCAATGATATCAAAGAAGATAGCATCGTTTTGCTTTTCTTGTCAGATTATCGAGGTGCAAATGGCGATGCAGACAGTCAGGAATTTACGCAGATTCGTAGAGAATTTTACAAATTGTCACAACTCGATTTTGATATTCCAATTGTGGATCTTGGTGATTTGGTTTCCGGAAAAACTCAGCAGGATTCGCATTATATTTTGCAGGAAGTTTTATCGGCTTGTCATTACAAACACGCGATTCCAATCATTATTGGCGGAAGCAATGATTTTGCGTTGTCGCTTTTTTCTGCACTAAGTTTTCATCAGAAAGACATCAATTATACCCAAATCAGCAACGTAGTTTCTCTTAAACAAGACGAAGAAATCCACGAGTCAAATTTCCTAAGCAAGATTTTAGGCTCCAAAAATTTCTCAATCAAAAATTACCATCACCTTGGTTATCAGAAACATCTCAATGAATCTGATTCTGTGAAATTAATCAAAGAAGTTCAGTTTGATATTATCCGACTGGCAGAAATGATGAACTCTACAGAGAAAACCGAACCTTACTTCCGAAAGGCTGATTTGGTGACGATTAATTGTGACGCAGTGGAAAGTTTCAACGAAGCATTTTCCATCAATCCACAGGTTAATGGCCTTAATAAAAGAGAAGTTTGCGCTTATATGAAAGAAATTGGGCTTGGCGAAAAACTGAAGTCTGTAGGGATTTTCAATTATAATATTTATTCAGATTCTCAGCTCAATCATCAGCTTTTGGCGCAGATGATTTGGTATTTGATTGAGGGAATCAACATCCAGAGATCGCATCCGAAAGAGAAATCTTTTGAGACGTTTTTTGTTTTGATCAAGGATGAGCAATATGCTTTCAAGCGTGATGTTTTCAGCAATCTTTGGTATTTTGGCGAGGATGAAAATATTGATAATTGTATTCCGTGTTCGCGTTCCGATTTTGATGAAGCTAAAAGAGGTTTTTTAAGTCCCAGATTCACCAGAAATTGATATAAACCACATATGCACATAGGAAAAAATAGTCACAGAAAAAACTCCGAAGGAGTGAAATATTTGTAGTAAACATAATCGTAGAAAAGAAAAGCTCCGTAGGAGCGATACAACAATGACAATCGAGAAATCAAACATCAAAGTTTCCATCATCGTTCCGGTTTATAATGTAGAATTATATCTGGAAAAATGCTTGTTGTCATTAGTCAATCAAACTTTGAAGGAAATTGAAATTCTGGTTGTGAATGACGGAAGCAAAGATAATTCTCAACAAATCATTGAAGATTTTCAACAAAAATATCCCGAAAAAATCTTCGGATTCATAAAAGAAAACGGTGGTCTCAGCGATGCTCGAAATTTCGGAATTGATAGAGCAAAGGGACAATATTTTGGCTTTGTAGATAGCGATGATTACGTTTCGGAATCGATGTTTGAAGAGATGTATAATCTTGCTGAAATACATAATGCAGAAATGGCAATTTGCAATCTTCAGAAAGTAGATGAGAATGGAAATGTGACTCAGAAACTAACACAACTGCCAAATTTTTCTGAGAAAATTATACTTGAAGACAATCTTTCTGTTTTTTCTGATATTTCTTATTTCGCTTGTAATAAGCTTTTTAGGAAAGATTTGTTTAATGAAAAACGATTCAAAAAAGGAGTTCATTTTGAAGACATTGAATTGATTCCACAACTTTTGCTTCAATGTAATATTCTTGTTTTTACATCAAATTATCATTACCAATATTTGGAAAGACAAGATTCCATAAGCAAAAGTCATACGATGAAAGGTCTTGATATTTTGAATGCTGTGGAAACTGTTGAATTGGCATTTAATAAAAGTAGATTTTCGAATCAAAAAACAGCGTTGACAAACTTCCAAATTTTGGAAGGCGTTTACACTTTTCTGGCTTATTTGGCCTTCGTAAAAAAGGATGAGGATTTTTATAAAATGTCGCAGGTTTTGGACGATTTTGTTAGAATTAAAGGGCTAAAAATTAAAGATATATTGCAATTTAATCGCTTTGGTAAGAATTATCTGTTATCTTTGCCACTGAAAAAAAAATTATATTACCTCTTATACTTTTTCGGGTTTAAGGGAATTATCCGGAGATTAATGAACCGAAATTAAAATCCTGAAAATTAAAAAAAGCCAATGAGTAATTTCGAAATATTTCTAGAAAATCACGGAATATCTTTCTTTTATTTCAAGATGATTTTTGGATTTACATTCTCATTTTTGATTACCTATTTGGCAATCCCAACAATTATCAAAATATCTAGGCGAAAAAATTTGATGGATGAGCCGGGAGCAAGAAGTTCCCACCTTCGCAAAATTCCCAATCTGGGCGGAATTGCTGTCTTTTTCTCGCTTGGCGTTTGTGCCCCGATTTTCGCATACGAACTTTTTGACCGTTACAAATTTCTCTTTGCATCATTGATTATCCTATTTTTTGTTGGGATAATGGATGATATCATGGTTTTGCGAGCTTACAAAAAATTGCTTGCGCAGATATTAGTTTCTTCACTGATGGTCATTTGTTCAGATGTTCGGATAACAAGTTTGTTCGGACTTTTTGGTGTTTATGAGATTAATTATTTTGTAAGTGTTGTTTTTAGTATTGTTACATTTATCATCTTAATTAATGCTTTTAATTTGATTGATGGAATCGACGGTTTGGCAGGAAGTTACACCATTGCAACCAGTGCGCTATTTGGAATTAGTTTTTTCCGTCTCGGAAGTCTTAATTATCCATTGGTTATCCTTTGCGTCATTCTTATTGCCGCATCTTTGGGCTTTCTTTTTTATAATCTTTCAAACAAGAGAAGTACCAAAATTTTCATGGGAGACACAGGATCTATGATCTTAGGTTTTCTATTGTCATTTACTGCGATTTCTTTTATAGACATTTTCATCGCGAAAAAAGATGACGTTTTTTATCATTTGGAATCGGCTCCAGTGATCGCAGTAGCCATTTTGATTCTTCCAATAGTGGATACGATTACAGTGATTCTCACAAGATTGTACCATGGAAAATCTGTTCTTTCTCCAGATAAGAACCACATTCACCACAAATTACTGAACCTTGACTTGACGCATAAGCGCTCAACGGCTTACATTATCACATATTATCTTTTTATAATAATAGTAGCTTATTTTTCTCGACATTTAAATGTAAATCTGTTGTTATCATTGATAATGGTCTTAGGTTTTATAGGAGCATATTTGCCAATATTTTTATTAAAGTTCAAAAAAGATTAAAATTGTTATATTTTTGCAAAAAACAAATTGATGGAGAAACGTTATTCATTTAACATATTATTACTATTTATTCTATTAGGTCTTTCTTCTTGCATCACGCAAAAAGATGTTCGATATTTGCAACCAAGCGAAAGTCTAACTATTAATGAAGAAGGTCTGGTTCCTTACAATGTTCCTGAATATAGGATTACAAAAGGCGACATTTTGACCTTAAATATAGTTACGACTCCTAAAGGCGACGCAGCCCAGTTTTATTCTTCTCTTAACGCGCCAGCTTCTGGAGCATCGCAACAAACTGTTGGGGCAGGAGGGCAAACTGGCGGAGGGAATGGAAATGGAGGGAATAGGACATTTTATTTTAATGGTTTGAAGGTGGATTCTAATGGAGAAGTCAATGTTTTTGGAATTGGCTATGTAAAAGCTGAAGGTAGAACTGTTGAAGATATGACCAAGGAAATCCAAGAAAAGGTAAATGAAAACTTCTTACAAGGAAAAGCCGAGGCAAGATTAAACCTTGATGGAATACGCTATTACATTCTTGGCGACATGGAATCAATATCTGTTACTGGTGAAAAGACAGCTTATGTAACTCAGCTCAACATCATGCAGGCTCTTGCGATGAATGGTGGGTTGAACCGAACTGTGGACCGAAAAAGTATTACCATCCATAGAAAATACCCCGAAGGTATTAAAACTGCCAAACTAGATTTGACCAAAGAAGATGCGATGAACTCGCCATACTACTGGTTGCAAAATGGAGATATCATCTACTTGAATACAAACAAGAAAAGTATCAATGGATTTGGAAAAGAACCAATTCAGACTTTGACCACGGGAGTTTCAGTTCTTACAACTGTAATGTCTATTTATCTAATTCTAAGGACATTATAATATGATTCCAGGTAAAAACGGAAATATATCACAAGAGACAGCACAAGTTGCTGAAAAAATGGGTTCATTCAATTTGTTTGATCCTATTCACTTTGTGCAGAGAATTTTACGGAATTGGTATTGGTTTGTGATTTTGGGCTTTTTGGGATACTGTATTTCTTATGTTTACAGCAAGTATTATGCACAGAGAGTTTACGCCTCTAGTTTATCATTGAGTATTTCAAATAACACCTCAAGCTATTTCACTCCAAATCAATCGATTAATTTTATTTGGGGACAAGGTGGAAATCAGGATGGTGTCTATCTTAAAAAAATATTACTTTCTAGAAGTCATAATGAATATCTGGTTAAGAAACTTAATCTAAATACCAATTATACGACGAGAGGTCTGATAAAAACAACGTATTTGGATCAAGAAGATAGTCCAGTATTTTTAGAAATCGATAAAGATCATTTGCAACAAGTCAATTATCCCATAACTTTACTCCCAAAGGGAAAAGACAAGTACGAAGTCATTTTGCCAGAAGAAGGATTTTCTCCGAACTTATATAATTACAATACAGAATCTGTTGAAAGAGTGGCTTCTTTTGCAAAGCCCAAAAACAAAATTTTATCGGTCAATGATTGGTATGAGTCAGAGAATCTTAAATTTAAATTAGTAAAGAATCCAAATGCAGCTAATCTTGGTTTGGAAAATATAATTGTGACGCTAATTCCAGTAAATCAAGCGGTAAATAGCATTGTAGGAAGTCTATCCGTCGCATTTGATAAGGAGTTGCCATCCATTATGATCATTAGCAAATCTGGTTATAATCTAAATGGAACTGTCAATTTCCTTAATAATTCTGTAGACGAATTAGTGATCAAAAGACTATCCGATCAAAATATGGTAGATCAAAATACCGTAAAATATTTGAGTGACAATCTTTTGAATATTCGGAAAAAGCTTGATTCTAGTGCAACTGTTCTTAATAATCTGAAAATTAACAATCGCCTCTTCGATATGGCAAATATCGACTCCAAAACAATAGCGAAATTGACGGAGTTGGAAACGCAGAGAGCAGAGTTGACGACCAAGATTAATTCTCTTAATGATATCCGAGCTTCTGTTGGTACAAACAGTATTGAGAAAATTATTAGTCTTAATATCGCAGGAATAGAAGATGGGAACTTCAATGCGTCAGTTTCTGAACTTAAAATGTTGTACGCAAAAAGAAGAGAGATGTCGCAGATCTACACGCCGAACTCGGAACCTATGCGTGAGATCAATAGATTGATCAATGAAGCTAAGTTCACTTCACAAGATGGATTGAAGAAGTATTTCCAAACTTATTACGATAAATTGTCTAATCTCAATGCTGATATTGGAAAGATAGATCAAGAATTGGTGACGCTTCCAGAAAAGCAACGTATTTTTCTGGACGCACAAAGAGGTTATGATATTATCGAAAGTACTTACAACACATTGCTATCTGAGCAGGCAAAATCTCAAATGCGTGTCGCTACCAATCAAAGCAATTTGAAGGTGATTGACAAAGCGAAAAATCTTGGACAAGGACCGATTGCTCCAAACATTAATGCTACCAAAGTTCAAATTATCGGTGGCTTGCTTTTAATCCCGCTATTATTTTTACTTCTAGGTGAATTGCTGGATAATAAAATCAGAAATCTTAAAGAATTACTATCTGCAACCAGAATTCCGCTTCTGGGTATCGTGGGACATAATAACTACGAAAATAACTTAACTGTTTTAGAAGAGCCTAAGTCTTCAATTTCAGAAGCTTTTAGGGCGATTCGATCAAATTTGAGATTCTTGTTTGATGAAGAGCAAAATAGTAAAGTAATTCTCGTGACATCATCCATCAGTGGAGAAGGAAAAACCTATGTTTCCATTAATGTTGCCTCGGTACTAGGACTTAGTGGTAAAAAAGCTGTTCTATTAGGAATGGATCTTAGAAAGCCGAAAATCTTCGGTGATTTCAAGATCAATAATAAAAACGGTATTTCAAATTATCTCACAGGACAAGTTCAGCTGGAAGATATTATCAATCATACAAGTATTCCGGGATTAGATGTTATTACATCTGGACCAATTCCGCCAAATCCATCAGAGCTTTTGATGAGTGATAATAATATGAAGTTCATTGACGAATTAAAAGATCTCTACGAGTATATAATTATAGATTCGCCACCAGTTGGATTGGTAGCAGATTCTTTTGAATTGATAAAAAAAGCAGACACCACGATCTATGTCGTTCGCCACGAATATACCGAGAAGCATATGCTTCGTATGATCAGTGAGAAATATTTCAACAAAGAAGTGACAAATCTAGGATTGGTTTACAATGACTTCAGTGTGAAACAAGGTTATGGGTACGGTTACGGATATGGCTACGGATATGGTTACGGCTATGGATATGGTTACTTCGATGAAGACAAAAATTACAAAGAACCAACGATCATAAAGATCAGGAACAAACTGAAAATGTTTTTCAATAGAAAATAAGAGCCTTTATTAGGCTTTTATTTTTTTTAAAGACTATTTTGAAGATATGTTCGTTTTTATAACAATAAATTATAATTAGTTGTCCTTATTTAACTAAACTTTAAGAAGTTGCTTAAGCTAAAAATGTTTTATATTTGCACCAAAATTTTGACTAATAGACGTTTCAGTATATTGAAAATGAAGAAAGAACTCACTTATTCCCTTATCGCCTTATTTTGCTTTTTCAGTTTTGCCAATGCGCAAAGACATGAGATTGGGGTGCAGATGGGTATGAGTAACCTCGTTGGAGATATCGGCAGAACCAATTACATTCTGCAAAAACCTATTGGAAGTGTCGCTGATTACGGTTTGCCTTTCTATGGAGGCATCATGTATCGTATGAATTTTAATCCTTATCAAACAATAAGACTTAATCTGGGTTTTAGTAATGTCCAGTTTGATGACAGATATGCCAAAGAGAATTACAGAAGAATGAGAAAATTGTGGGGAACAAACTCCATATTTTCAGGAGATCTACTTTTCGAATATAATTTCTTGCCAGTCAATGATGAGCAAAAAAGTATGATAAGTCCTTACATCTTTGGAGGAGTTTCTGGATTGTATATGAATGCTTCCAAACCGGAACTTACAATCAACTCTGCTTCCGATGTGCAGGTAAATTATTTACAAAAAAGAACTTTTACGATGGGACTTCCTTTTGGCGTTGGTCTCAAATATAAATTTAATTATAACTGGGCATTGTCCGGAGAATTCCTTTTCCGTCCAACGTTCTCAGATCAGGTAGATTACAGTAGTCTGGAAGAAGGCGATGTAACTGTCAGAAGAACCGCGCTTAATGATGATCAAACCGCTGCAGTTGTGCAAGGTTTTATTCAGCAGAGAAATGTTGGTAATCCAAACTCAAAAGACTGGGTTAATTCTGTAACACTTATTTTGTCTTATTCTTTTGGAAGACCACCTTGTTATTGTAAATAGGAATTATGGACGACTTAAAGAAACTAATAGACAAAGACAAGTTGCCTCAACACGTTGCTGTGATAATGGATGGCAATGGAAGATGGGCGAAATCCAGAGGCGAAGAGAGAACTTTTGGACATAAAAATGCAATCACAGCAGTTCGTAATGTGATCAATGCTTGCAACGAGGTTCACATTCCATATCTTACGCTTTACACCTTTTCCTCAGAAAACTGGAACAGACCAAAAGAAGAAGTAGATACATTGATGAATCTTCTCTCAGAAACATTGCTTTTGGAAGCAGAAGAGATTTTTTCGAAAGGATTGAGGATGCACGTGATTGGTGACATTTCAACATTACCAGATTTGGTGAAAGATCAATTGATGAATGTTGTAGATCTTACCAAAAACAATACCGGTGGAAACTTGATTTTAGCTTTGAGCTATGGTTCTCAGAAAGAAATTCTGAAAGCTGTAAAGGAAATCAGTGAAGAGGTTAAAGACGGAAAACTAAGTTTAGATGATATTGATGAAAAATGCTTCGAAGATCATCTTTACACCAAAGATATTCCTCAAGTTGATCTAATGATCAGAACTAGTGGTGAAGTGCGAATCAGCAACTTTTTGCTTTGGCAAATTGCTTATGCTGAACTTCAGTTTTTGGATGTGCTTTGGCCAGATTTTACAAAAGACACATTTTTCCAATGCATTTTGGATTATCAAAATAAGGAAAGAAGATACGGAAAGACCAGCGAACAGCTACTTTCATAATATATTTTAGAAAAGAGACTTCAATTAGAATGAAATTAAGAATCATACCCATCATTATGTTAACAGCTTCCGCGTATTTCCACGCACAAGTTGTTCCACAGGGTACCAATGCAGAAAACACAGAACTTGCAGCAGACCAAAATCAAGAATATGTTTTGAAAGACATCGTGGTAGACGGGGTCAAGAGATACACGCCAGCTCAGATTTTGCGTTTCACAGGACTTGTGAAAGGAGAGAAGTTAGAAATTCCAGGACAGAGAGTTAGCAACGCTATCAAGAAACTTTGGGAGACACAATCTTTTTCTAAGGTCGAGGTTTACATTCAGGATGTTGAAGGGCAAAATGTTGTTCTGCAATTCTCTTTGCAAGACCTTAAAGAACTTGGAGAAATCAAATTTACAGGAAAAGGAATTGGTAAGTCTAAGAATGAAAAACTCATCAAGGACAATAACCTTAAGCCAGGCACAAAAATCAACAACAACTTGGTTTCCAGCTTACAAAATAAAATCCCTCAGGAATATATTGCAAAAGGATTTGCTGATGCCAATATTAATATTGTTGAAAAAGCCAATGGTGGAGATGCCAATTTGGTAGATTGGACGATTGAAGTTTCAAAAGGTAAAAAAGTCAAAATCGATAAAATTGAATTTGAAGGAAATACAGTTGTTTCTGATAAAAAACTTAGAAAAAACGGTTTCAAAGATACCAAGCAGAAGAGATTCCTTTTAGGAATTTTGAAGCCTTCAAAGTTTGTTCAGGATAAATATGATGAGGATAAAAGAAACTTGATCAGTTACTATAACTCATTAGGATTCCGAGATGCTACCATTGTTTCAGACTCTATTACAAGAAATGAAAAAGGTTACAACATCAATGTAAAATTGAATGAAGGTAAAAAGTATTACATCGGTGACATTAATTTCATCGGAAATACAACTTTCACGACCGAATTTTTACAAAGAATTTTAGGATATAAAACAGGAGACATTTACGATGCGGTTGGATTCAACAAAAAAGTTGGAGACGACGGTGGTAAAGAAGATGATTCTGACATCAAATCCATTTATATGAACAATGGATTCTTGTTTTCAAACGTAACACCGATTGAGAAATCTATCAAAGGAGATTCTATCAATCTGGAAATCAGAATCAACGAGGGGGAAAAAGCAACTTGGAACCGTGTAACTTGGTCTGGAAATACAACGACTCACGATCACGTGATCCTGAGAGCATTGAGAACAAAACCTGGTGCTTTGTTTGCAAAAACAGAAATCAAAAGAACTTATTTCGAATTGGCTGGGATGCAATTTTTTGACCCACAGCAAATTGGGACTGATGTGAAGCCAAATCCACAAGATAACACGGTGAATATGCATTGGACGCTTGTAGAGAAAGGATCTTCTCAGGTTCAGTTGCAAGCGGGTTACGGTGGTGGATCTTTCATCGGAACGCTTGGTTTGACTTTTAATAACTTTTCTTTGAAAAACTTCCTGAAATTCAAAGATTTCAAGCCAGTTCCACAAGGTGATGGACAAACTTTATCACTTCAGGCACAGGCAGGGCAATTTTTTACCAATTATAGTGTTTCATTTACAGAGCCTTGGGTTTTTGGTACGAGACCAACTGCACTGAGTGTAGGTTTTAACTATTCTAATGTAAATTACAACTTATCAACTGGAGATCAGAAAATGGATATTTTCTCTGCAACAGCAGGTCTTACGAGACTGTTGAAGTGGCCAGATGATTATTTTGCTCTTTATACAGGGATTCAATATCAGAGTTATAACTTTAGCAACTATCCATTTAACTTTGGTAGTGATATAGAAAATAATGGTAGTACAAAATCATTCAGTTTCAATATCGGTTTGAGTAGAAGTTCTGCTGGATTAGATCCAGTTTTTCCAACTTATGGTTCCAATGTGGAAGCATCTTTGAAGTTTACACCACCATTTTCGTGGTTCAGCAACAAAGATTATTCTACAATGAGTGTTTTGGACAAATACAAATGGATGGAATTCTACAAAGTGAAGTTGAAAGCTGATTTCTACAATGAGGTGATTGGAAAATTAGTTCTAAGAACCACTGGGGAAATGGGATATTTGAATGGATATACCAAAGAATTAGGACCACCGCCATTTGAAAGATATTATGTTGGAGGTGTTGGATTGTTCAACGGTAGATTTGATGGTAGAGAGCTTGTGCCTTTGAGAGGTTATGAAAATGCGTCTTCCACAGGATTTAGTCCTTCTTCTACTTATGATATTACACCTTTTGGAGGTGCAACTATCTATAACAGATTTGCGGCAGAATTAAGATATCCAATTTCTATGAACCAAACAGCGAAAATTTTCGTTCTTACATTTGTAGAAGCTGGTAATGCTTGGAATAGTTTCGGAACTTACAATCCTTTTAAATTGAAAAGATCAGCGGGACTTGGTATTAGAGTATCAATGTCAGCATTTGGATTGATTGGATTTGACTTCGCTTATGGATTTGATAGGACTCTTGGAAGTTCTGAACCGTCCGGATGGCAACAGCATTTCTTGATGAACCAACCATTATAAAATAATTTTTTATTTTTACACGATGAAAAAAATAGCTTTAATTGTAACAATTATCTTTACCGCAACACAAATCTATGCACAGAAGATTGGCGTTGTAGATACCAATTATGTATTGAGCAAATTGCCACAGTACAAAGAAGCTGAAAATAGACTTAATACTCAAGTAACGCAGTGGCAGGCAGATTTGCAAAAATTGCAGGCGGAGTATGAGAGAAAGAGAGAAGCTTTTGAAAACGAAAAAGTACTTCTTGTTGGAGATCAACTAAAGCTAAGAGAGAAGGAAGTAATTGATATGGAAACTAATATCCGTAACACAATTGGAGCTAGATTTGGTTCCAATGGAGAGGTTAATCAATTGAGATCTAATCTTACAAAGCCTTATCAAGATCAGATTTGGAATGCCATCAAAACGGTTTCTACAAAGAATAATCTGGGCATAGTTCTTGATAAAAGTAATAACATTAGTGTAATCTTCTTAGATAAGAAATATGATTACACCGAAGCTGTGCTCAATCTTCTAGGAAAAAGTCTTCCTAAGGTTGAAGAAAAGAAAAATGAAATCCCTAATAGAGGAAGTGGTCCTTCCAGCAATCTTAAAGGCGGAAAACAAAGAAGTATCAAATCTGACAAAAAATTGGCTCCGTCTGAGGCTATGATTGAGAAACTAAAGTAACAAAATTAAATATAAATTATAAACATAACTTTTTAAAATGAACAAATTAAATGTAGTACTGGTAGCCGTTGTAATGGTTTTCGCAACTGGATTTGCACAAGCACAAAAATTGGCTTTTGTAGACGTAAATGCAATTTTTACATCAATGCCAGAAATGAAAGCTTTGGATCAGCAATTGCAAAACTTGCAGACTTCAAAGCAAGGTGAATTGGAAAAACAAGGTAAGTCTCTTCAAGATTTAATGAAAAAATATCAAGATGAGGCAACTAAACAAACACCAGCTATCAACGAACAAAGAAGCCAAGAGGTTCAAAAACTTCAAGATAATCTCCAGCAACTTTATGCTGCTGCACAGAAAGATATCGCTGAAAAAAGAGATGCAGGATTAGCGCCAATTGAGAAAAAAATCAACGATGCTATTTCTAAAGTTTCTAAAGCAGCAAAATACGAATACGTATTTGATTCTTCTACGCCAGCTTTGTTGTACAAAGATAGCATCGACGCTACTCCAGCTGTAAGAAAAGAATTAGGTCTTTAATCCTAAGACAATTAAAATAATGAAAACCGTCTCGTTTT